>Ga0315550_1000475_pt1 | contig 24815 bp, 22 predicted proteins | sample SalMarSW160190MG_2_FD_203100 | JGI IMG/M metagenome (GOLD analysis project Ga0315550, IMG submission 203100) | Salt marsh sediment microbial communities from the Plum Island Ecosystem LTER, Massachusetts, United States - Salt Marsh Sediment SW1601-90 ... | reverse complement strand
GGGCTTCCTCAATCTTCTTGTGGAGCTGTCCGCCGAACGTATGCATGCTCGAAGGGTTGCCGTAGAGGTCGGTCAGGTAGGGCATCATCTCTTCCAGTATCTCGGGGGCAAGCCGTGTGGTCGCGTTATTATCGAGGTAGATCGGGTTCACTGATATGCCTCCACTGCGATGTCGTCGCTCACGAGTTCCCTGAGCTTTTCCTGTATGCCCCTGATCGTGACGTCGGACATGAGGCAGCCGGTGCACATGCCTCTAAGCGCCACAGTGACTTTACTGCCATCTATATCAATCAGTTCAACGTCACCATTGTCGGCCTGCAGCCCCGGCCTTATCTCGTTCTCGATAATCTCCTGGATAAGGGCGATCTTGTGCAGGTTCGTAAGCTTCTTGGGTTTCGCCGGCTTTTCGGGAGGTTTCAATGACCACAGATCGGTCAATATCGCCTCTATGTTAGGTGCGCATTCGCCGCAGCCTCCGCCGGCCTTCGTGTAATTGGTGACCTCGTCGACGGTGGTAAGGTGGTTTTCCATCGCCACCTTCCGGATCTTTTCCTCCGTCACGTTGAAGCATTTGCAGATAAGATTCCCCTCCTCGTGTTCGGGAGGCGCCTCCCCTCTGAGGTCAGCGACGGCAGCTTCCAGAGCCTCTCTTCCCATCACGGAACAGTGCATCTTCTGGTCGGGAAGGCCGCCGAGAAAATCGGCGATATCCTGGTTGGACACCTTCATGGCCTCGTCTATGGTCTTTCCCTTGATGAGTTCGGTAAGGGCCGAGGAACTCGCTATTGCGCTGGCGCACCCGAACGTCTGGAACTTCGCATCGATGATCTTTCCCGTTTCCTTGTCGACCTTTAGATAGAGCTTGAGTGCGTCGCCGCAAACGATGCTTCCCACTTCCCCCACGGCGTCGGCGTCTTTGATTTCACCAACGTTCTTGGGCTTGAGAAAGAAATCTTTCACTTTTTCGGTATATTCCCACATGCATTAATTTTTGCACAGTCCCTGAACGAAGTCAAATCGCGACATTACGGAAAATCCTGATTGACATCGCGGTTCAAAGATAGTATAAGGAAGGTAAAATATATTGCATTCGACAGGAGGGAAGCTATGGCCACGTATGTGATACTGAGCACGCTCACGGACGAGGGACGAAAGACTATCAAGGAAAATCCCAGGCGGATACTGGAAGTGAATAAGGAGCTCGAGAAGATGGGAATCAAGGTCAGGGAACAATATGCCCTCCTTGGCCCGTATGATTTCTTGAGTATCGTGGATGCCAGGGACAACGAGACGATCATGAAGATGTCGGTTGAGATCGGGTCGAGGGGTTCTGTCCAGCTCTTGAGCCTTGCCGCAATGCCGGTTGCGGACTTTGTCAAGAAACTTAAATAGAGTCTGATTATAAAGTTGTTATTCACCAGGGAGTCATAAATAGAGCCCCCAGCCCGACTTATCCCTACAGGGGAGTGGTAATTTTTTTGTCTCCTGAGAGGAGAGATGCAGCAGGTAAGGTGGTCCCTCATGGAGAAAAGCCGATGCAGATTCCGGCAATCGGGCATGCTCCCGATTGGCTTCGGGAGAGGGGAGGCCGTTTTGCCGCAGCGTGGGACAGAGACGGAATTACAGAGAAAAAAGATTGAATGGGAAATTCCTATGGAGGGCACTTTTCGACATGAGATTATTGACAAAAAAAGGCGGATAGTGTTTAATAGTTTAATTTATTAGCGACAACTATAAAAAGGATTGAAAATAAGGAGGAAGAAATGAGCGTTAAGGCAGATGTTGTACTGGATACCAAGGGGATGAATTGTCCCATGCCGGTCTTGAAGACCAAGAAAGCGATAGACGGTTTGCAGTCGGGACAGGTCCTTGAGGTCATCTCAACCGATCCGGGTTCGAAATCCGACATCCCTGCGTTGCTGAAGAGGCTTGGACACGAACTCCTGGAGACGAAGGAAGAGGGTAAGGTCATAGAGTTCTACATCAAGAAGAAGTAATGTACAAGACTTATCAGCTTGCAAAGAAGGCCGGGAATTCCGGCTTTTTTTGTGTCCGCACCCGGGAGCTCTTGCTTCCTCGTTTCTTTTTTTTCAAACACTGCAGGACTACCTGCCTGCCGGCAGGCAGGTCGGCAAAATTTATCCGCCCCTGACGGAGAAACCGCTCTGAACCTCGGTCCCGCCTTGTGTCTCCGGCCCGCGTCTGAAGTATTTGAATAAAGCGGGCCAGGTCTGAAGTTCAGTTGACAGAGGGCTCATCATACTGCTTTAATAAACCGCTATGATCGAAAAGACCGATAAAATATGGATGGACGGCAGATTCGTATCGTGGGACGACGCGAACGTTCATGTCCTCACCCACACTCTTCATTACGGTCTCGGAGTATTCGAGGGGATCCGCTGCTACGATACATCGAAGGGATCGGCGATCTTCCGTCTTGATGAGCATGTCAAGAGGCTCTTCGACTCTGCTCACATCTTCAGAATCAAGATCCCTTTTTCGCAGGAAGAAATCAAAGCCGTGGTCGTTGAGACTGTAAAGGTCAACAGACTGAAGGAATGTTATATCAGACCGCTGGTGTTTATAGGGAATGGCTCGATGGGTGTAAATCCCGAGGGCAACCCTGTCGGCGTCGCGATAGCCGCGTGGCCATGGGGCGCCTATCTTGGCGCCGAGGGAATTACCAACGGTATCCGGATCAAGGTGTCATCCTTTGCCCGGCATCACGTGAATGTGGACATGACGAGGGCAAAGGTGTGCGGTTACTATGTGAATTCGCAGCTGGCCAAGACGGAGGCGATCATGTGCGGATGTGACGAGGCCTTGCTGCTTGATACCGAGGGGTATGTATCGGAGGGCAGCGGGGAGAATATATTTATTGTCAGAGACAACCAGCTGAAGACGACTCCTCCGACTTCTATTCTCGAAGGGATAACGCGGGACAGCATCATGCGGATCGCCGCGGACAGCGGAATACCGGTGAAGGAGGAGCGGTTTACCAGGGATGAGGTTTATATCTGTGATGAGGCCTTTCTCAGCGGGACGGCGGCCGAGATCACGCCTGTCAGAGAGGTTGACGGAAGGACCATAGGCAACGGGAGCAGGGGCAGGATCACGGAAAAACTGCAGGCGATATTTTTTGACGCCGTTAAGGGAAAGCACAGAGAATACGAGTCGTGGCTCACCAGGATTTGAGTAGCAATTAACAGGGAAAAAAAGAAGGCCCGGTTTTCCGGGCCTTCTTTTTTTCCAAGTATGTTTCAGGACTTCACTTTTTATGACACTTCGTGCAGTTCCCTTGGACGCTGAACGCAGTTTTTCCGTTGTGGCAATGACCGCACTCCTTGCCTTCACGCATGGCTGCCATAGTAAGTTTGGTTTGTTTCATCGGAAAGATCTTCGTGTGGCAGTCGGTGCATTTGAATCCCTTGTCATGGTGTATCTGTCCGCTGAAGGTAACATTGCCCATCATGGCATTCTTAAATACAACGGTCTTTCCCGGCGGGACCGCGAAAGCTGTTGCCACGAAAGCAAGAGCAACTATGAACGACAGAAGTAATACCTTTATCTTCATTTCTTCACCTCCTTTCGTGCGTAAAATTTAATCGGTCCTGCTAAACAGGCGACACGCTATAAAAGGTCCGGGCCTGAACATGCGCCCAGACTCTAAGAATATAATAGAAAACAATGTCGCTGTCAAGAAAAAATTGCGGAGAATCGAAATCAGTCGTCAGATTGCTTTATTAAACTATAACATGTTAAAATTTCAACAAAAATTGGAGAAATATAATGGTTGAAGATATCCGCATAGGTCTGACATTTGATGACGTGTTGCTGCTTCCGGCAAAATCAGAGGTTCATCCCCAGGGTGTCGACATTCATACAAATCTGACGAGAAACATAGAGATAAACATACCCATCCTGAGTTCGGCAATGGACACTGTTACCGAAGCCGCCATGGCCATAGCGGTGGCGAGGGAGGGTGGCATAGGGATTATCCACCGCGCCATGTCTCCTGAAAGGCAGGCGCTGGAGGTCGACAAGGTCAAGAAGTCCGAAAGCGGAATGATAATAGATCCCATAACGATTTCGCCCGACGCGCGCATTTCAGAGGCCATGGCTCTGATGGAACGGTACAAGATTTCTGGCGTGCCCGTCACCACGAGCGGCAAGCTGATCGGGATACTTACAAACAGGGACCTGAGGTTTGAAACAAAGGTAAATAAGAAAGTCTCGGAAGTGATGACAAAAGAACGGTTGATAACCGCATCCGTGGGTAAGACACTGGACGACGCGAAAGCCCTCCTGAACAAATACAAGATCGAAAAACTGCCGATTGTAGATAAGGATTTCAATCTGAAGGGGCTTATCACCATAAAGGACATCGAGAAGCGCAGGAAGTATCCGAATTCATGCAAAGACAAACACGGTCGCCTGATGGTGGGTGCGGCTGTCGGGACGTCCGATGATACCCTCGTCCGGGTCGAACTGCTTATCAACGCAGGCGTTGATGTGCTTGTGATCGATACGGCCCACGGACATTCAAAATCGGTCATTTCAACGCTGAAGATGATAAAGAAGAAATACGGGATAGACGTGATTGCCGGGAATGTCGCGACTGCCGAGGGTACCGGCGACCTCATAAAGGCGGGGGCCGACGCCGTAAAAGTTGGAATCGGTCCCGGATCGATCTGTACCACGAGGATAATTGCCGGCGCAGGGGTCCCGCAGATGACCGCGATCCGGGATTGTTATTCCGTTGCCAGGAAGAATGATATACCGCTGATAGCCGACGGCGGAATCAAGTATTCCGGCGACATAGCCAAGGCGATGGCGGCCGGGGCGAGTTGCGTCATGATAGGCAGCCTGTTTGCAGGCACGGACGAGTCGCCGGGTGAGATCGTTCTCTACCAGGGGAGGAGCTACAAGGTATACCGGGGGATGGGCTCCATCGGGGCCATGGAACAGGGGGCGAAGGACCGCTACCGGCAGGAGGACGTGGAGACGAAGAAACTCGTTCCCGAGGGAGTGGAGGGGAGAGTGCCGCACAAGGGCTCGCTGTCACAAAGCGTCCACCAGCTTCTCGGAGGACTCCGTTCGGGCATGGGATATTGCGGAGCAGTAAATCTCGCCGAACTCAGAAGGAAGGCGAAATTTATCCGGATTACCAATGCAGGCTTGAGAGAAAGTCACGTGCACGACGTCATAATAACCAAGGAAGCTCCCAACTACAGGCGGGAATGGTAATAACGGAGTGTTTTTGGAAACGACTTTTTCTTCACCCGCAAGGTAATGTTTACCATGGCCGGCGTTTGTTCCGTTGTCGGCCGGGACCTTTTTTCTGAGGCGCTTTCCAGTAATGACAAGAGGAGAATTTTGAACCGACATGCATGAAGACAGGATTCTGGTACTCGACTTCGGTTCGCAGTACACACAGCTCATTGCCAGGAGAGTGAGGGAGGGAAGGGTTTATTCGGAGATATATCCCTTCAACTCACCTATCGAAAAGATCAGGCAGTTTGCACCGAAGGGAATCATTCTTTCCGGCGGGCCGTCGAGCGTGTATGACCCGCATGCACCTTTCCCGGATATTGAGATATTCAGCATGGGCGTTCCCGTTCTGGGAATATGTTACGGAATGCAGGTGATGGCCCGGTGTCTTGGGGGGGAAGTGGCAAAGGCCGTGAGGAGAGAATACGGGAGCGCCGAACTGGCGGTTGACGACGACTCCGACCTGCTCTGGGGAATTTCCGGGGAAACCAGGGTCTGGATGAGTCACGGCGACAGGATAGAAAAACTGCCGGACGGTTTTACAGTTTCAGGGCATACGGGAAACTCGCCGGTGGCGGTGATGGCCGACCGCGGAAGGAGGTTTTATGCCCTGCAGTTTCATCCGGAGGTGGTACATACGGCGGAAGGATCGAGGATACTGCATAATTTTGTCCATGGCATCTGCGGGTGCGGGCACACATGGGAGATGGCTTCCTTCATAGAGTGGTCTGTTGCAGATATCCGTTCAAGGGTCCGGGGCAAGAAGGTGATATGCGCCTTGAGCGGGGGGGTCGATTCTTCCGTGGTTGCGCTGCTCGTACACAGGGCCGTCGGTGACGACCTTACGTGCATCTTCGTCGATAACGGACTGTTGAGGAAGGGGGAGGCGGAGAAAGTGAGGCGGACATTTGAGGTCCACTTCCACGTGAAGCTTATCCATGTGGATGCGAGGAAGAGATTCCTCGAAAGGCTTGCAGGGGTCTCCGAACCCGAGAGAAAACGCAAGATCATCGGGAAGGAGTTCATCTCGGTCTTCGAGGAGGAGGCCGCAAAGATAAAGGAAGCGGAATTTCTCGCGCAGGGCACCCTTTATCCGGACGTGATCGAAAGCGTTTCCTTTAAAGGCCCCTCCGCTGTCATCAAGAGCCATCATAACGTGGGGGGACTTCCCGATGTCATGAAGCTGAAACTGATTGAACCTCTAAGGGAACTGTTCAAGGACGAGGTGAGGGTCCTCGGAAAGGAATTGGGACTTTCGGAGGACATCTGCTGGAGGCATCCTTTCCCCGGCCCGGGATTGGCCATACGCTGCATAGGGGACATTACCGCGGAGAGGCTGGAGATCCTGAGAGAAGCCGATGCTATTGTCCTTGAAGAGATAAAGGCGGCGGGATTGTACAGGAGGATATGGCAGGCCTTCGCCGTTATCCTTCCCGTCAAGAGCGTGGGTGTCATGGGCGATGAAAGGACTTATGAGAACGTCGTGGCGGTGAGGGCGGTAACCAGTCTCGACGGGATGACGGCAGACTGGGCGCGTTTACCCGACGGCGTGCTGGGGAGGATTTCGAACAGGATAATCAATGAAGTGAAGGGCGTAAACAGGGTGGTATATGACGTTACATCAAAACCCCCGGGAACCATAGAATGGGAATGAGAGAGGTGTACCCCGCAGTTTACCGCGGCGTTGCAGAGATCTGCAGGACCGTCCTCTTTTTGTATAATTTTCGCAGACGCAAGGTTTGCAGAACGTGGATATTGCAGTATATCTGAAAGAGAAGAAGGAACTCGTCGATTCATTTTTCCAGGGATATTTTGAGAAGCCCGGCAGGCCCTCCATACTCATAGAGTCGATGCTGTATTCCCTGTTCGCGGGAGGCAAGAGGCTTCGGCCGGTTCTCGCCCTCGCGGCATACGAGGCCTGCGGCGGTATTGCCGCGGACATCGTGCCATATGCGTCTACCCTGGAACTTATCCACACCTATTCTCTTATTCACGACGACCTCCCGGCAATGGACAACGATGATCTCAGAAGGGGCAAGCCTACCAACCACAGGGTATACGGTGAAGCCATGGCGATACTTGCCGGAGATGCATTGCTGACGGAGGCCTTCTGCATTCTGTCCGATCCCGGACTCGGCAGGGCTGTATCGGAGAGAAAACTGTTGAGGGCCTCATCGGAGCTTGCGGAGTCATCGGGATGCAGGGGCATGGTGGCAGGACAGGCTCAGGATATTCTGTCGGAAAACGGGGAGCCTGACGGCGAGATGCTCCGGTTTATCCACGCCCATAAGACGGCATCTCTTATCCGGGCGTCCGTGAAAATGGGCCCCTTGCTTTACGGCAGCGAGGGCGATGAACTGGAAGCTCTGGCGCTTTACGGATACAGGATCGGGCTCGCCTTCCAGGTAATAGATGATATATTGGATATCGAGGGGGACGAAAAGGAAACAGGGAAGCCGACAGGCTCAGATGAGAGGATCAACAAGATGACCTATCCGCGACTCTACGGCGTGGAAAAGTCCCGTTCCATAGCCGGGGACCTCGTTTCCGAGGCCCGGTCCGCGCTCGACAGTTTCGGCACGCGTGCGGACCCCCTCAGGGAGATCGCCGGTTATTTACTTAAAAGGAGAAGCTGATGTTTCTTGAAAAGATAAATTCACCATCCGATCTGAAGACTCTCAGTGCGGAGGAGTTGAAGGTCCTTGCCGGAGAGCTCAGAGAAAGTATAATCCGCACTGTTTCGATAAACGGAGGTCACCTGGCTTCCAATCTTGGAGTAGTTGAACTTACTATCGCCCTCCACCGTGTATTTAATTCTCCCGAGGACAAGATAGTATGGGATGTGGGACACCAGTCATACAGTCACAAGCTCCTCACGGGAAGGAGGGAGAGGTTTTCCACGATCAGAAAGGAAAAGGGCATCTCGGGCTTTCCCAGGATGTCTGAGAGTGAATATGATGCCTTTGGTGTCGGCCATAGCTCGACGTCTATATCGGCCGCGCTGGGGATCGCTGAAGGTCGCGACAGGCAAGGTGAGCACTTCAAGGTAATCGCCGTGATCGGTGACGGTGCGATGACAGCCGGTCTTGCCTTCGAGGGGCTGAACCACGCCGGGCATCTTAAGAAAGACGTCGTTGTCATACTGAACGACAATGAAATGTCGATATCAAAGAACGTCGGGGCACTTTCTGCCTATATGAACCGGATTCTTACGGGTGAATTTTACCGGAGGTTCAAGAAGGAAACAAAGTCTTTTCTGGAAGGCATACCGAGGTTCGGCGGTCCCGTGGCAAAGATGGCCCAGAAGGCGGAAGGGACGCTTAAGGGCCTTATTCTTCCCGGCATACTCTTCGAGGAACTGGGATTCGATTATGTCGGTCCGATCGACGGCCATAACATTGAAATGCTTATCGACACTATGAAGCGGATACGTACGTCCAGTGCCCCGACGCTCGTCCATGTTATAACAAGGAAAGGCAAGGGATACGAGTTTTCGGAAAAAGACCCTTGTATTTTCCATGGCATAGGACCTTTTGAACCCGAGACCGGCTCGGAGATAAATTCGAGGGACGGGCTGAGCTATAGTGCTGCGTTCGGAGGGATACTGTCGGACCTCGCAGGGGTCGATAAGAGAGTGGTTGCGATATCGGCAGCCATGAAGGAAGGGACGGGCCTTGAGTGCTTTGCCGAAAAATATCCGGACAGGTTCTATGATGTGGGCATAGCTGAGCCTCATGCCGTCACGTTTGCGGCAGGTATGGCCACAAGGGGGTTGAGACCCGTTGTTGCGCTGTATTCCACTTTTCTCCAGCGGTCCTATGACGAAATCATTCACGATGTGTGTCTTCAGAAGCTGCCGGTGATTTTTGCGGTGGACAGGGCCGGCATTGTAGGCGAAGACGGTCCGACCCACAACGGTCTTTTCGACATCTCGTTCCTGAGGCACATTCCGAACCTCGTGGTGATGGCGCCGAAGGATGGTTCGGAATTAAGAATGATGCTCGAATTGGCATTGAAACTCGAAGGTCCTTCGGCCATAAGATATCCGAGGGGAAAGATACCCGGATCCACGGCGTCTGATTCGTCGCTGGCCCTCGGCAGGGCCGAATTATTGCGGGACGGCGCCGACGTTGCCCTGATCGCTGCCGGCAGCAGTGCTCTGCCGGCGCTGAATGCGGCGGGCAGACTCGACAAACTGGGCGTCAACGCCCTGGTGGTGAATGCGAGGTTCATAAAGCCCCTTGACAGGGAACTCATACTGTCGGTGGCGGCCCGCGTACCCAGAATCATTACTGTAGAAGAGAATGTGCTGGAGGGCGGATTCGGAAGCGCGGTGATCGAGTGCATCAGCGACGCCGGGCTGACGAATGTTTGGGTCAAGCGGCTCGGCATCCCCGATGTCTTTGTTGAACAGGGGACCCCCGCGGGATTGAGAGCCAAATACGGCATTGATGAGGAGGGAATATTTTTAGCCGCTTTATCGATGATCCGGGAACATGCGTTTAGTCACTGATTTTATTTATCGGGACAGGGACGAAGATGTCAGGTAGGGAAAGGCTGGATAAGGTCCTTGTCGACAGGGGCCTCGTGAAGAGCAGGGAGAGGGCAAAGGCCCTCGTAATGGAGGGGCGGGTTGCCGTCGACGGGAGCAGAGTTTTGAAGGCAGGGACGCCCGTTGCTGCGGACGCCGATGTCGTCCTCAGAGGGGCCGATATCCCCTTTGTGAGCCGGGGAGGCCTGAAACTGCAGGCGGCGCTCGATTTTTTCACTCTTGAGCCGGCAGGGGCGGTGGCGATGGATATCGGCTGCTCGACGGGAGGCTTTACCGACTGTCTGTTGAAAAGGGGGGTGCGAAAGGTTTATGCGGTGGACGTGGGATACGGGCAGTTCGACTGGGCGCTCAGGGGCGACCGGAGGATAATTCTGTTCGAAAAGACCAACATACGTTATCTCGGCAGGGACGCCGTTAGGGAGCCGATAGATCTGGCCGTCATCGATGTTTCCTTTATTTCGCTGCTGAAGGTGCTGCCCAAGGCCCTCGAATTCCTTGCAGAACACGGCAGCGTTTTGGCGTTGGTCAAGCCCCAGTTTGAGGTCGGCAGGGAATTGGTCGGCAAGGGCGGCGTTGTCAGGGACGAGTCGGCCAGGATGTCAGCCGTGGAGAAGGTCCTGCAGGGAGCGGGGCCGATGGGGTTCGCTGTCGTCGGGAGATTCGAATCGCCGGTGCCGGGACAGAAAGGCAACAGGGAATATTTCGTATATCTGAAAAAGGAATGAATACGGGACAGAACCTTATAGAACTCGATCTTTCTCTCGTATCGCCCGATGTCATCTCGGTGCTCATCGAGGATGCCTCCGATCCCGGTATCTTCGGGGAGATCGCGCGGGCCAACACTGCGAGGCCCGACGTGCTCAAACTCCTGCTCGATTGCACCGGCACGCCCGATGAGGTAAGGGAACTTATTGCAGGCACCATGAAGTTGCCCGTTGTTCCAAAGGCGCAGGCTCCTGATTCTGAAAGGACCAGGGATTCCAGGACTGAAACCCTGCTGCAAAGAATACAGAAACTGAACGTCTCGGCGCGGGTCCAGCTTGCACTGAAGGGAGGGAGAGAGATCAGGGGTATACTCGCGAGGGACCCGAACAAGGAGGTGGTGCTGGGCGTCCTGGAAAACGGCAAGATCACCGAATCCGAGATAGAGTTGATAGCGAAGAACCGCTCAGCCCTGGAAGAGTCCCTGAGAAGAATTTCCAAGAACAGGGAATGGATGAAGAAATACTCTATCGTATTTGCCCTTGTCACGAACCCCAAGACCCCGGCGGGAATCGCCGTAACTTTCGTGAGCAGCCTCAAGAAAAAAGATCTTTCTGCGCTTGAAAAAAACAGGAATGTGTCGGAAGCTGTAAGGATAGCTGCGAAGAAACTTCTTGCGGCCCGCAGGCCCGGATAATTGTTCCGGTGACGACAGCACCGGGCAGCGTATCATACCTTGAATTTCTGCAATTCGGTAAGAAGATTAAGGGCCTCGTCCTTCAGGGAGCTGATTACGGCGTTCATGTCGTTTGAGGAGTCTATCAGGCCGCCGGTCGTATTCCGGATCTTTTCCATTGACTTGACGATCTCGATACTTTTTTCTTTTTGTCTCCCTGTTGCTTCGGCGATCTGCTCGGCCTGCCGCGTCACATTTTCTGTCACGGCCGCTATCTGTCTGCTTCCCACCTTCTGTTCGCTGGTCGCGGTCCTCACCTGATTCGAGAGTTCTTTTACCTTTTCAGTGGCATCCGTTATAAATTTTCCGCCTTTGTTCTGCTCTGTAATTGCAAGAGAGATCTTCTCCGTCTGCTCCGTCATCTTCTCTACGGAGTCGGTGATATGTTTAATCACGAAGGCTTCCTCTGCCGTCGCCCGCTGTATGGCCCGTGCCATCTCCGTAGAGGCGCGAGAGCTGTCGACAATGTCTCCAAGAGCGGCATTTACATCGCGCACAAGTCTCAACCCCTTCTCCACTGTCTCGATGCCTTCCGAGACCTTCCTGATGCTGGAGCGGGTCACGTCCCGGACAGAAGTGATGAGGGCCTCTATTTCATTGGTCGAGACAGATGTCCTCTCTGCGAGGCTCTTGATCTCATCGGCCACGATGGTGAATCCTTTACCGTGCTCTCCGGCCTTGGACGCGAGAATGGCTGCATTGAGGGCAAGGAGGTTGGTCTGGTCGGCAACGTTGTCTATGACTGTCAGTATCTTACCTATATCTTCGGTTTTCTTCCCGAGGAGGTTTATGACGTCGGAAAGGGCTGTGACACTCTTCTTTATGTTTTCCATGCCTTCCATGGCGGCATTCGAGGCGTTCCTCCCCTTCTCGGAGGCGTTCATCATGACAGCCTCGGCAAGGACGACCGATTCGTTGGCACGGTGTTCTATGTCCCTCGTGGTTGCGTTTACTTCCTCAATGGATGTGGCGATTGCCTCGGAGGAAGCCGACACGTTGTCGAGACTTTCCGCTATCTGTTTGACCGTCGAAATCATCTCCTCGACCGACGACGCGGTATCGTGGGCGGTCTCGTTAAATATGTCGGCGTTTTCCGCGATTTTTTCGATGGAGGCGGTCATCTGCAATATCGAAGAGGATGTGTCGACGGCCGATTGGGAAAGGTTCTCGGCCCCCTTTGCCACCCTCGATATGGAGGTGTCCATCTCCTCGGCGGCTGCGGCTGTTTCTTCTATCGCACTTTTCTGGACATCGGCAACGGAGAGCACGCCCTGGGACAGGGACGCAATATTGGATGTAACACCGGATACGCTGTTCGTGATGTTTCTTATCTTTCCGAGCATGTCCTTGAGATTGAAAGCCATGCGGTTTACAGCCTTTCCCAGGGAGGCCACCTCGTCATTACCCTTGACGGCGATTACGTGGGTCAGGTCCCCTGCCGCGATCCTGTCGGCCACCTTTTCCATGGCGAGTATGGGACGAGTGATAAACCTTGATATGGAGCCGTAGACAAGCGCGAGCGACAGGAGGAAACAGAAGCCGGATATTCCCAGTGCCCACAGGAGAAGCTCATACAGCTGCGCGTTAATCGTCTCCATCTTGACCCCGAGTCTGAGTGCCCCCACTATTTTATCGTCCGCGTTAAGCAAGGGGAAGGAGAGGTCATAAAAAGAGTCGATTGTCTGGACCAGTTCCTGCTTCTGTGAAACGGCGTTTAATGAGGCCGCGTCTTTGAGGTCCTTTCCGACCTTACTCTCCTCGTTATGGAACAATATCCTGCCTTTCGTATCGGTAATCATGGCATAGGCGATGGCCTTGTCGTTCGTGATGAGATCCTTCAGCTTGCCGCTTACGCCCTCCAGAGAGTCTATTGGGACCCCCAGGCTCAGAACCTTTGCAAGCTCTCTCTGCATGCCCTCTCCCACTGCCTGTGTTTTGGCAAGGATTGCCTGTTTGTATTTGCTGGATGCTATATAGGTTAAAACGGTGGTGTTGATACCGAGAATTATAAAAAGTACTGCAGCCACCACGGTGGTGGCCTTTTTCTGGAGGTTCATGACGGCCATTATTTTATTACCTTCGTTGCCGAAGTCAGAAGGTCGAAAGGTATCTTCAGCCCCAGGGACGACGCCTCTTTCAGGTTGACGATCATATCGATCTTCTTTGGCGATTCCACCGGGATAGAGGACGGTTTCGCCCCTCTCATAACCCTCGCCGCCAATCTTGCAGCCTCCCGCCCCTGTTCATAAGGGTTCGCAGCAAGTGTCAGTATAATACCCATGTTTTCCTCGCCGCCTATGGTGGAGGCTGTCGGCAATTTTTCCCGGTGAGCTATCCCCATTATGTTATTAATGCAGACCATGGCAGCACAACTTGTGGTCAGAAACAGCCCGTCCACATTCGATATCTTCCTCGTATCTTCAGCCCTCCTTATGTCGAAACCCACCGACTGGAATCCGAAGGAGCCCTCCAGCCGTTTGACATCTCTCACCTGCGCCACCGTATCCTTCTCGGAATTGTTGAACACGACGCCAAGCCTCTTAAAGTTGTCGATACTCTTGAAATTCCTGATCAGGCTTGTGATAGGCACCGTCGAGCTGATGCCGGTCACGTTGTCGCCGGTGATGCCCACCGCGTGCGGGTCGAAAACGGCCGCGAATACCACCGGGATGTCAGAGGTCTCATTCAATACGGCCAATGTAGCCGGAGCGCCGTACGAGACGATCACGTCCGATCCGATCGCAACGAGTTTCCTGGCCGCATTTGTCCACGACATGGGCTCCGGCGCCGGACTCTGTACCACAACCTGGACTGTCCCCGGACCGAGTCCGTCGGCATTAAGGGCTTCGGCGAAAGTCTTCTGAATCTCCCTGTAATAGGGGATATTTCCCGTCATGATAACGCCGATCATCTTCTCGGCTCCAAAAGCCTGCCCCGACATTATCATGAAAAATATCAAAACCGAAGCAAGCGCTGCATGTCTGCGAATTGATGCCAGTCCTTTCATCTGCCTTTCCTTACCATTGCTTCGAGATTGTCAGCAGCGCGATGTGCGCCCTGCCGTCCTGTACATCGTCCCAGGGGTTGTCGAGCACATCGTTAAAGTCGATGTACCGGTACCTGACGCCCGCCGAGAAACCTTTCCTGAAGTTATACTCCGCCGACAGGGAACAGTCTGTTTCCCTGGTCTTGAGAGCGGACAGACTTGCCACTGATATGGGCTGGAGCAGGCTCGGGTCAGTAAGAGAAAAGGCGCCGCTGCTGAGGGTGTAGCTCACTCCGGCGCTGAGGTTGATGCGGTCGTTCGGAATATAGTTCATGGTAAGCCCGTAACTGTGGGCCAGGTCGGTGTCCGGAACAGAGGGTTCAAGCTGATCACCCATCACGATGTCCTGGCGTATCTTGTCGTGTATGTAAGTATAACTTCCCGTGACTGAAAAATTCTCGGTTGCAAGATAGGTGACCGCACCCATGACGCGGTCCCTGTGTACGTCGCGGTTCTTTGGATCGACCGTCGAATTTCCGATCAGCGTAAGAAGGTCGTCCCTCTCTTCTTTTGCGATACTGTAAGTTACAAAAGTGGTAATCCTCTGCAGTGGTGTCCATGAAATCGTTGCGTGTCCCTCGTCGGAATGGTCCGGATCGGTGTTATAGGCGGGGTTAACTACATGTTTGTGCGCGTATCCCGCCCTGAGATTCAGGTTCCCCGTGATCCTCATGTCTGCCGAGAGCGATGCCGTATTATGACTTGTCTTTTCCGGGATGTGCCAGCCATAGACTTCGGATAATACCCAGTCCTGCGCGTTTTGTCTCCTGATGTGGTCATAATCATATTCGGCCCGAAGGGTCAGCCGGGAAAATGGACGGTATCTGACTGTGGTTGAGGCGGTATCGGTGATTGATGAAATAGACGGTATAACCGAATAGGTATAGATGTCCGCCGGGTTGGAGAGATTCGTGACGGTCACCGATGCAGGGTTGTCGATATCGGCCTCCTTGTGGCGGTACTTCACAAAGACCGCGAGATTCGTCGCCGCCGTCCAGGTCACCTCTCCGGCGCCGATGAAATAATCGGCCTTTGCGCCGCTGTACTCGTTGTCGCGGTCGATCTTGGTGAGGGTCGCGGAAGCCACGATCCTTCCGGTGTAAGAAGTGTGAATCCTGACAGTGTTTGACGAACCCTTGAGGCTGGGAAGCAGATTGTGCTCAAAAATGCCTTCATTTCTGTGGGTGCTGGCCGTGTAATAGTCGTAGAGGACACTGTTACCGCCCGGATCGAACCTCTTTTCACCGTGGGACACCTCGATCTCAACGGGCCCCAGATGGGCGTTAGTCCCCACAGTGAAGTTCTTCGTCTCCCAGTCTACATCTCTGGACTGCGAAGTCCTTACCAGATTTGTGAAGGATCCCGCACCTCCCAGGAAGCGCTGCTGCATGGTGCCGTCCTTGTCGATGATACTTCCGTTGAAATAAACATGTAAGGGGTAATCGGGTGTCTTGAACCTCAACAAGACCGAGCTCATGCCCCATCTGACGCCATATTGCTTATTCGCATCCTTGACATAGACTCCCTGTGTGCCGTCCGGTGCGACGGCAGCCCCGCTCGACAGGATAGTTGCGGCCGGACCGATGAGCTGTATATTGTCAAGGTTATGATAGAGGGTCCTGTTGATCCCTCTGAAGACTACTATGTCCTTGTAAGCGTAACCCAAGTCGCCGAAATAGTCCTTCTTGTTGCTGAAATCGATATCGAGATGCAACCTGTGAGGAAATGAGAAGATCCTTAAGTTTCCTCCAAGGGAAACGGAGTCGTGCAGATAATCATACTCGTCGGCCCTTGTCGAGCCGCTGAGACCTACGAACCGGTAACCCCCGAAAATCCCGGCCGTGGGTGCGATGTGCGGAAACTGATAGGCTTCCCCGGCGTAGGGCATCCCCGCAACTGCGGTTTCCTGCCCCGTATCGGCCGGTGCCTGGTCCTGCGCATATGCCCTGCCGCCGAAGATCAAGATTAACAAAAACAGCACTGAAAGTATCTTCTTCATCGCCCCCCCTATTGTGTAAACCTTCCTTCGCCGCTTGCGGAAGGAAGGTCTGTTCCGTGTATTTGTGAATGACAATCCGTGCACCTGGTATAGAAGGTCATCCGCCGGGTCTCTATGCAGGAAGAGGTAGTACAGGTGCTGGTCGGTCCGGGGTTGTGGCCGGTATGACACTGGAGACAGAGGAATGGCACCGACACGGTAAGGAGGTTATTGTATACAGAGCCGTGAGGCCTGTGGCACGTGCGGCAGTCTTCCGTATTCTCCGCATGCTCGTATAAAAAGGGCCCCTCTTTTTCGGCGTGGCACTGCGTACACGTCTGCTTGACAGTCGGCTTCCTGAGCAACCTGTCGTTGATCGTGCCGTGGGGGTCATGGCAGTCCGTGCAGAAGACCCTCTGTTCCGGCACCGGGTGATGGCTGGGGAGAGAAAACTGGGCCTTGACGTCCATGTGGCATCTTTCGCACATCTTCTGGGTATCCCGCGGTTTTACCTTGAGGTCCGGGCCGGCATGGATGTTATGACAGTCTTCACAGGACACGTCATTTATGGCGTGAAGTCCGGCATTCCAGTTGTGCAGGTTAAAAGTCGCATTCGCCGTATGGCACTTCAGACATATCAGGGACTTCGCCTCTGAGGGGAGGTCCTTGATGTCTATGAGCGTCTTGTAGTCGCATGCGGTCTGTATTCCCTTCTTTGCGTCCTCCGCTACTTTTTCAGGAGTTAGCCCTTTTATCGCCAGGCTGCCCGGGCCGTGGCAGGACTCACAGTTGACGAGTGGGAGCCCCGACTTCTCGGAAAGCTGGACGCCCATCGTACTGGCGTCGAAGTCCCGTTTGATCCTGTCGTGATAATGGCATGAGGCAAGGCATGTGCGCGTGCCCACATAGTTTGCGTCCAACCGGCCCGCGATCATCCGCTCGTATTCCCTCATCGGAACGATCGGCTTGGAGGTCTTGAGTGTCGCGCAGCCCGCTGTCAGCAGACAGGAGAAGACCGCTACTGCTGCTATCTTCCCGAATATCTTCATACACCCTCCTCTTCAGTGGTGTAAGATAATAAAAATTATTTCATCGAATGTCAACAGCAGACGGAGGCAACTGCATGGAAAGTCGAAAGGCCGCATATGCTAAAATACAGATGAGAGTTCCCGTTTCTTGGAAAACGGCCTCGGAAGGGAAATGACGAAGGCGGGACCGAAAACAGGGGAAGGGCTGGAGGCAGAGGAGAGGCAGGAAACAAGAAAGCCGTCTCTTTATAAGGTATTCCTGCTGAACGACGATTATACAACGATGGATTTTGTCGTGTATATACTTGAAAGTATTTTCGGAAAGTCACCCGTTGAGGCTGCACAGATAATGCTTCATGTCCACAAGAAGGGAGTGGGCCTTGCGGGCGTGTACACGCGAGAGATCGCCGAGACCAAGGTGCAGACAGTACATGAATTGGCCAGAGAGAACGAGTTTCCACTGCTTTGCGTCATGGAGAAGGAATGATAAACAAGGAATTCGAAGTAACCATAGAAGCCATAATACGGGACGCCAGGGCCAGGAGGCATGAATACCTGACTGTAGAGCACATCCTTTTCGCGGTCCTGCACGACGAACTCGGCATAAATATCATCACGGCCTGCGGCGGAGAGATATCGAGGCTCAAAAGGGAGATCGAAAAATATTTCCGTGAGAACGTGACAAGGGTGGAAGAAGAGTCCGACGCATATCCGCAGCCGACGCTGGCTTTCCAGAAGGTTTTTCAGAGGGCTCTCCTTCATACCAGCTCGGCAGAGAAGGCGGAGGCCGACGCAGGGGACATACTCGCCTCCATATTTCTGGAAAAGGATTCCCAGGCCGTCTATTTCCTCAGGTCCGAAGGGATAGAACGTATCGATATACTGAATTACATTTCTCACGGCTCCGCGCGGTTTAACGATCAAGGAGAGGAAAGTGACGAGGAAGAGGTACCGCAGCATGATGCCGAGAAGAGTCCGGCGAGGGACCCGCTAAAAAGCTTCACGATGAACCTGGCGGAAAGGGCGGCCAACGGTGACATAGACCCCCTGGTCGGGCGCCGGCAGGAGCTGCAGAGGACGATTCAGGTCCTTTCCAGGAGGCGGAAGAACAACGTGATATTCGTCGGCGAACCCGGGGTCGGCAAGACCGCCATTGTCGAAGGGCTTGCCTTGCGCATCCATCAGCGGCATGTGCCGGAGGCATTGACGAAGTCGAAGATCTATTCACTCGATATGGGAGCGGTCCTGGCGGGGACCAAATACCGCGGCGATTTCGAGGCGCGTCTTAAATCGACCATCACTGCCCTCGAAAAGACGCCCGGGGCGATCCTCTTTATAGACGAGATCCATACGGTTGTGGGTGCCGGGGCGACGAGCGGAGGGTCGATGGATGCATCGAATATTTTGAAGCCCGTCCTGAACGAGGGGAGGCTCCGCTGTATAGGCGCCAGCACTTATGAAGAATACAAGAATTATTTTGAGAAGGACCGGGCGTTGTCCAGACGTTTCCAGAAGATCGAGATACAGGAGCCGGGCGTCGGTGAAACTATCCATATATTGAACGGACTGAAAGAATATTATGAGGCTTTTCACGGAGTCACTTTTACGAGGAACGCACTGAAGTCCGCGGCCGAGCTTTCGGCCAAGTACATTAATGATAAATATCTTCCCGACAAGGCGATCGATGTCATCGACGAGGCCGCTGCGGTTTTGAAGCTCTCTTCCCGCTCCAGGAAAAGTGTGGGAATCCGGGAGATCGAAAAGGTTGTGGCCGATATGGCGAGGGTACCTTCCCGCACGGTATCCACTTCGGACGTCGAGAAACTCAGGAATCTCGACGGTGAACTCACGAAGAAGGTGTTCGGTCAGGAAGCGGCAATAAGTTCTCTTGTCTCCTCCATCAAGAGGGCGCGCTCCGGGCTGGGCTCCGCCGACAGGCCGATCGGTTCCTTTCTCTTTACCGGGCCGACGGGAGTTGGAAAAACGGAGGTGTCGAAGCAGATGGCCCGCGTCCTCGGCGTCAGGTTCACAAGGTTCGACATGAGCGAATACATGGAGAAGCATACCGTCGCCCGTTTGATAGGGGCGCCTCCCGGCTACGTCGGATTCGATCAGGGTGGATTATTGACGGACGCGATACGTAAGCATCCTTACAGCGTGCTTCTCCTGGACGAGATTGAAAAGGCCCATCCGGATATATTCAGTATCCTGCTTCAGGTGATGGATTATGCGACTCTTACGGACAACACCGGGAAAAAGGCGGACTTCAGGAATGTGATCCTGATCATGACGTCCAATGCCGGGGCGAAGGAGATGGACAGGAGCATGATAGGGTTCGGGGACAGGAGCCTGGACAACAGGGCAAAGGGCTCCGATGCGGTGAACAGGCTTTTCAACCCCGAATTCAGGAACCGCCTTGATGCCGTGATTTCTTTCTCGCCGCTGACACCGGCCGTTATGAAGCAGATCGTCGGCAAATTTATTGCCGAGCTTTCCGGTCAGCTGGCGCAGAAGAAGGTGCGGGTGGTGCTTTCGGGAACTGCTGTGGACTGGCTTGCGTCCAGGGGATTCGATCCCCTGTACGGTGCGCGGCCTCTCACCAGGCTTCTGCAGACGGAAATCAAGGACGTGATTTCCGATGAGCTGCTCTTCGGCCGGCTGAAAAGGGGCGGGACTGTCAATATCGGCATTAAGGGCGGTAACCTGAGCTTCAGATACAAGTGAAAGTCCGACGTTTCCGCGGGGTCGATCTATGCCTCTATACCGGTTGCCTGATGAAATAATTTTCCCTTCGCCTGATCTTGCCGGGGCGGACGGTCTTCTTGCAGTGGGCGGTGATCTCAGTGAAGAGCGTCTGATTCTTGCGTATTCCCTGGGCATCTTCCCCTGGTATTCCGACGGAATGCCGATCCTCTGGTGGTCTCCGGACCCCAGACTGGTCCTGCTGCCTGCCGAGATGAGGGCGTCGAGGAGCCTGCGACAGACGATCAGAAGGCGCAAGTACAGGGTGACCTTCGATACGGCCTTTGAGGATGTCGTGAGAAATTGTGCCGCTATGCCGAGGCGTGACGGCAGGGGTACCTGGATCACCGATGACATGATGGAGGCATACTGCCGTCTCCACGAGGACGGCTTTGCCCACTCTGTGGAGAGTTGGTATGGTAATGAACTGGCGGGGGGGCTTTATGGAGTGTCGCTCGGGGCCGCCTTTTTCGGGGAATCAATGTTCGCGAAGCGCAGTGATGCCTCCAAGGTCGCCCTTGCCGGGCTTGTGGAGCGGCTGAAATGCATCGAAAGCGCGTTCATCGACTGTCAGGTGGTGACCGCCCATCTTGTCAGCCTGGGTGCGAGGCAGGTCCCGCGCAAAGAGTTTGCCGGTATGCTCAAGCGCGCTGTCGAAGTACCCATCCCGCCCGGAAAATGGGAAACGACAGGAGTTGCCTGACAGGGGAAATCTCGCGAAGGATTGACGACACGTCGACCGCCTGCTGTCAATCCGGCCAGGCAGCTGCCCTCATCCTTGAAGGGGGGAGGGTGACCTGTTACCTTATTTCTTTGACGTATATTCCGTTAAGATCCTTCTCAGCTTCCGGACCTCGGGGTGATCCGTGGTGACCCGGTCGTTGAGAATATTCCGGGCATCGCGGCCGTTTCTTCCATACAATGCATCGTTGTCTTCTTCGTCAATCTGGAGTGAAGCACCCTCGAGCGCCAGTCCTGCAAATAGTCCCCTGCTTCGTGAATAGGAGTAGATTTCCGACTTGAGCTGCACGTCGGTCGCGGCGGATGCCTGCCTTCCGACAGGTCCTGCAGCAACACCGGCATCGGCACCCAGCGTGAACTTGCCGTGCACGATCCTGTCTATGCTCCTCCTGGTCTTAAAGACCAGGATGATATCGATCGACTCGACACCCAGCTGCCAGCCGATGCTTCCGCCGGCAACAGAGATGAAAGAGGGGTAGCTCCAGCCGCCCTTTTCGTTGCGGACCAACAGTACGCCTGTCCCATAGCGGCCCCCGAGTATGAAACCGGCCTTTATGACGTTCGGTATTATGGCGATGCCGCTGGCATTCCGAAGCAGGGCGGGCGGGATGTTCTTCTCGGGTATGGATACTATCTGCTGCAGGACTGAAGTGGCGTCTTTGATCTTGGCGATCTCCTTCCTCTCTGCCCGGGCCTTAAGCGGCAGGAAAATGGTGATCAGCGCAACGATAACAGTAATAACAATGGTGACACCGAAAATCTTCCTCATGTCGCTACCTCCACCTGTAAAATGGTATCTAAGATAAATACATATCCCAATCTCAACGTTATCACATCTCCGGAAGTTTGTCTATCGGGATGCTGCAAAAGGAGCTTTTAGCCTTTCTTTGTCATTCCCGTGCAAACGGGAATCCAATTATTCCAGGTAGCTTGGATACCCGCCTCCGCGGGTATGACGGCATTTAGGCACGGTCATGAAACTTTCTCAGCAGCCTGCTAATGCCCGGCGCGAAGTGCGGCTACAACGTCTCCCAGTATTTCGACGGCATGTCTTTTGCGAGCCTGAGTGCCCCGTCGGAACCGGCAAACAGAGGATCTTCCACACAGGTAACCTTGCAGGGACCATACTCTTTGAGCGCATCCTGCAGGTAGTCGGCTATGCCTTTGATGAGACTCCCGCCACCTGCGAGGACGATATTGTTCTTTATCTTGACCTGGAACTCGGGGTCGAATTTGGCGATCATCTCCGTCGTCGTTTCCACCATGGCGGGAAGAATGCTTTCGCATGCCCGCTGTATCTCGTTCCTGATGTCATGCATGACCGGCTTCCCCGAGACGGGGATCTCTACCTGGACCTCATCGGGGGTCTCGTGCACGAAACTGAACTTTTCCTTGAATTGGCGGACCATGTTCTTGTTGAATTTGGCGTTGGGATATTTCTCGCTCAGATAGCTGAAGAGCTGGTCGTCGACGTAGTCACCGGCAGCGAGGATGGTCTTCTGGTCCTCCTCCGCGGGAATGGTCCCGTGCATGATACAGAAATCTGTTGTGCCGGCACCGACATCGATCACCATCGAGTTGTTCAGCAGGTTCATTCCGTACGCCACCGCAAAGGGTTCCGTGACAACCATCAGGGAATGAACAAATTCGGCCACCGCCTTCCGGATGGCCAGCTTGTTCACCTTGAGACTGTCGGAGGGAACTCCCACTACGGCATATATCTTCTGCTCCTTCGAGGGTTCCGCCAACTCGATGAGATGTCTGATGATCTCCTTGACGGCATCCTCGCTCCTGTCGATGCCTTCCTTTATTATGCCGTGTTCAAGGGGCTTGCAGAGGTCCAGCGAAAGCCTGTTTTCAAGGGCCTCAACACCGAAGAGGACCGGTTTGCCCACGACCTGTTGAGCGATAAAATCCCTGGGCCAGCCCACGAAGCTCTCGATCCATTCCCGTTTGTCGTTGCTGGCGGAGATGGAACTCCTCGACGTCCCCAGGTCGATCCCCACAAACAGGACGCTGTCATCTTTTTGCGTATCTGGTTTTTTCATGACCAATGTCTCCTTTTTTCATATAGTCGATTATGCCGGCCTCAAGGTAATGGGCGATGTTCTCCCTGTAGTGTTTTGTGTCCAGCCTTTTCTCTTCAGCCCTGTTGCTCAGGCATGACACTTCTACAAGAACTGCCGGCACTTCAGCGCCGAGCAGGACGACAAAGGGTGCCCTCCGCACTCCGTAGTTGTGAACGATTCCGTCTTCCCTTTTCATGTTTACAAAAAGCTCATTCTGGATCGAAGCGGCAAGCTCCCTGGATTCCTGAAGCTTCATGGTTTCGCCAAGCTTCTCTATGATCTGCCTGAAATCGCTCATCCCGTAATGTGATCCCGCGTTCTCCCTTTCGGCAAGCTTCAATGCCTTCTCGTCGGACGATGGGCCGAAATAGTAGGTTTCTATGATATTTATCGGTTTGGCGGGGATATAGTTAAAATGGATGGAGACGAATAGGTCTGCCTTCTTGTCGAGCGCCATCTTCACCCGCTCGTCGAGAGGCAGGGTGACGTCGCGGTCGCGGGTGAGAAGCACCCTGAAGCGTCCCTGTCCGTCGTGCTCCAGAAGGGCTTTCAGCCTTTTAGCGACATCGAGGGTCAGGACTTTTTCCCTGGTGCCCAGCTTGCCCATGGTCCCTCTGTCTTTGCCGCCATGTCCGGGGTCGATCATTATCGTCTTTACGCCGAGGCCGAAGATGCGGCTGATGGGCATACCGGGTTCATGCATGATGGCCTTGAAGCCCGAAACATCGGGGTAATGGGGCGGCGCCGACGATCTGGCGACAACCGGGGAGGCGGCCTTCTGTGCGATGAGACCGGCTGTTACCTGACTCTCGGACGAAAAGGGAGCCGATCCGTATTGGGCGTGAAGAAAGACCGCCAGGGCCGTCACCGCAACGGTCAGAAACACTTTTCTGATATAAAAGGGCCTCGGTCTGGCGAGAGTGCTTCCCCGCTTCCCCAGTATCTTCATGTTCTCTTCGTATACGCCCTTGAGAATGCTCTCCCGGGTCTTGCTCTCTCTCTTCACGGTAAAAGGTGATATCATAACGATTACCACACTTTAACAATTTAACGGAAAAAATTCAATGGCGGAATTTTCCCTAAAAATCATTGGCTTTGCCGGTCGGGGCTTATAAGCAACATTAACCCGGACAGGGCGGAAGTGATCCTGCATGGGGTAGAGAAGGTGATCCGTGAGCAGTCAGGCATTTTTGAAAATTGTACTTTATGCCCAAAAGTGTCTTTTTTCAGAGAAGCCGTCCCCTTTTTCTTCCGGCGACGGGGGACTACATCGTTACGCCTTGAGGAGAGTCCTTAGGAGTGGCCTTCCCGTTCAGCCATATATCACTATCGCATTGGTTTCCGGGTCCACGGCGACCCTGTCGCCTCTTCGTTTTTCTCCGGAGTACAAATGATCATCCAGTGAATATGCCACTCTCGGTCTGAGACCTCTGCCTGCATATTTAAGTGTCTTGAAGAGATAACCGATAAATGACCCGGAATAACGATAACGGCGTATACATCCCTCCATGTGCCCTTCGACCATATCGTCCAGTCCTTCCCAACATGATATCTTCGGGTCCTGTTCGATCCAATCATCGATAGTGAACCTGAGCAGCTTCATAATTTCCTCTTTTGCAGCTACGTTGCCGCCTTGCGCTATTCTCACCAGGGCAATACTGATGATATCCCGGACCTGCCTGTCGTAAGCGTCCGCCGGAGAGAGAAACGTATAAAGCTTATTGTGGTATTTTTTCAGAACGGTCTCAACGGCCCTTTGGCCGCTGTAACCTTTCGGATGTCGGCCCCTGCGTGACGGCTGCCATCTTCGCTGTAATTTGCGGTCCAGAGCGCGCGTGAATCTGTCCCAATCAATGCCGCCGCTTTCAGCTCTGACATTTTTCTGAATGAAACGATAAACATCAGGAGCATATTGTCTTATCCAGGAACTGCAAAATGTATTGGGCTGCA
>Ga0315550_1000474_pt1 | contig 24819 bp, 23 predicted proteins | sample SalMarSW160190MG_2_FD_203100 | JGI IMG/M metagenome (GOLD analysis project Ga0315550, IMG submission 203100) | Salt marsh sediment microbial communities from the Plum Island Ecosystem LTER, Massachusetts, United States - Salt Marsh Sediment SW1601-90 ... | reverse complement strand
GCGAGCACAGTCTCGTCGGTATCCCGCTCTTGCTCGTGGGGGCGGTCATCGCTTACTTCCTCGGCAAGTCGACGGAGGGAGAGGCGGCCGCGTTCCAAGAAGAAGGGGCGTAACGTGTCCATTCCCGGTCCCGAAACCATCACCCGGCGCGAGCTGCCCAACGGCATCGTCGTGCTGGTGCGCGAAAACCACGCCAGCCCGGCGGTCGTCGTGCGGGGCTACCTGCGCGTGGGCGCCCGCGACGAGCGGCCGGAGCAGGCCGGACTGGCATCCTTTGCCGCCGACGCGCTGATGCGCGGCACCGAAAGCCGCACCTTCGAGCAGATCTATGAGACGCTCGAAGCAGTGGGAGCCACCGTAGGAACCAACGGCGGCACGCACACCACCGGTTTTGGTTCCAAGAGCCTGGCAGAAGACCTGCCGCTAGCGCTGGACGTTCTGGCCGACGTGCTGCGGCATCCCGCCTTCCCGCCCGACGAAGTGGAAAAGCTGCGCGGCGAGATCCTCACCGATCTCGATGAGCGCGCACACGACACTCGCAGTATGGCCAACCTGGCCTTTCATGAACTGGCCTACCCCGGGGCGCATCCCTACTCCCGCAGCGTCGACGGATACACCGAGACGGTCGGCGACATCAGCCGCGACGACCTGACCGCGTTTTACGCCAACGGCTACGGCCCACAGGGAATGACGGTCGCCGTGGTGGGCGCGGTAGAGACCGCCGCCGCAATGGCGCAGATCGAGGCGGCCTTTGGCAACTGGCAGGCGCCCACTTACGAGCGCGACCCGCTCCCCGATGCCCCTCGTATCACCGAGGTGCGTGAGCGCTTCGTGTCCATCCCCGGCAAGACGCAGTCGGACATCGTGCTTGGCTATCCCGGACCCGCCCGCACCTCGCCCGATTACATGGAAGCAGCGGTGTGCAACTCTATTCTGGGCATCTTTGGGTTGATGGGCCGGTTGGGGGAAAAGGTGCGCGAGGAGCAAGGGCTGGCCTACTACTCGTACAGCCGCGTCGCCGGCGGCGCCGGTCCCGGGCCCTGGCGCATCGTCGCTGGCGTCAACCCGGCCAACGTCGAACAAGCCATTGACAGCATCCGCACCGAGGTCAGGCGCATCTGCGAGGAGCCGGTGAGCGCGGAGGAACTGGCCGACAACAAGGCTTTCATCACCGGCAGCCTGCCCTTGCGGCTGGAGACAAACGAGGGCGTGGCTCGCTACATCCTCGATATGGAGCGCTACGAACTTGGGCTGGACTATCTGCAGCGGTACGCCGCGCTGATCAACGCGGTCACCGTCGAGCAGGCGCAGGCCGTGGCGCAGCACTGGCTTGATTCCGACGCCTACGCGCTGGCCGTCGCCGGGCCGCAAGGATGAGCGATGCTTACCACCGGCGTTGACCTGATCGAGATCGCCCGCATCAAGCGCGCGCTGGAGCGGTACGGCGACCGCTTCCTGGCGCGCGTCTTTACCCCGAACGAGGTGCTCTACTGCCGCGGGCGCGTGGCCGAGCTCGCCGCCCGCTTCGCCGCCAAGGAGGCGGTTTCCAAGGCACTGGGCGTGGGCATGCGCGTCCTGGCCCGCGATGGCATCCACTGGAAGGACGTCGAGGTCCTAGGCGACCAGCGTGGCAAGCCCATCGTGCGCCTGTCTGGCCGCGCCGCCGAGCGCGCCGAGGAGTTGGGACTCGGCGAGTGGGCCGTCAGCCTCTCCCACACCAAAGAGCACGCCATCGCCTTCGTGGTAGCGCAGTAGAACCACGGGCCTTCAGGGCAGCCGCCGATTGCCGGCGTCAGAGCAGCGACGCCGGCTGCTCATCAGACGACGAGAAAGGATGGCTGAAAATGATACAATTTATCAATGCTGAAACCGCTGACTCTGCCTACAAGAACCTCTACAAGCTCGGCGGTGCGGCCGCCTGGATCGTGGTCGCGTTGACCCTGGGCGAGATTATTGGTTTCACTTTCTACCCGCAACCCAGCACGGTAAGTGATTGGTTCACGTTGTTCCAGAGCAACAAGATCATTGGGCTTTTTGGATTTTGGGGGTTAGAAATTCCGATGTATGCCATGTTTATAATGGTGTTTCTCGCCCTCTACATCGTGCTCAGAAAAACCAATCCAGGCCTTATGGCAATCGCGCTGGCTTTTGCCCTTCTGGGAATCGGGATCTTTTTCGCCACGAATAACCCCTTCTCTATGCTTTCCCTCAGCAACCAGTACGCTGCTGCGACGACGGACGCGCAGAGATCGACGCTCTTGGCAGCCGGGCAGGCGGTGCTCGCCAATACAGGCCAACGCGCCGTGGGCGGGTTCAACGTGGGCCTCCTCCTGGTGTCTGTTGCGGGTCTGATCGTCTCATCGATCATGTTCCAGAGCCAAACCTTCAGCAGGACAACCGCCTACGTGGGCATTCTGGCACACGCACTGTCGTTGGCCGATTGCCTCAGACAAGCTCTGACGTCATCGGAGATCATCACCCTGCTCGTGATTCTTCCAAGTGCCCTGCTCCTCATGACTTGGTACGTCTTGGTCGGCCGAAGGCTCTACCGGCTCGGGCAGATCGAGGGAAAGATGCTTCACAGACAAGCGTAACATCTGACAGCAGAAAAAAGCGCACGATACACACGTCATTGCCACAAACCCTCCCCTGTGGTACACTACGCCCATTGCATATAACGGCTCAAAAAAAGTAGCGTGAACCGCGCAAAGCACGGACGAAACTTTAATCACTGGACTGCATCCAAATCGAATGGACGATCACACCACCCTGGCTGACCTGCGCCAGCGCGTGGCGGAGTTCAACGCCGCCCGCGACTGGGAGCAATTTCACACGCCCAAAGACGTCAGCGCCGCCATCGCCATTGAGGCCGCGGAACTGATGGAGCATTTCCTATGGCGCACCGACGAGCAAGCGCGGGCTGCTTTACAGGACGAGGAAAAACTGGCCAAAGTGGTCGACGAGATGGCCGACGTCCTGCTCTACACCCTCGTTCTGGCCAACGCACTGGACGTGGACGTGAGCGCGGCGGTAATGGCCAAGCTGGAGCGGAACGAGGAGCGCTTCCCCGCCGAGGAGTGGCGCGGGCGGGCGTAAAAGATAGGAGGCAAGAATGATCGGCAAACTACCCAAAAACGTACTGGAAGCTCTGCTGGAGACGATCCCGGTCGAGTTCTTGGTCGTCGATGCAGATGACCGGGTGCTGGCCTGGAACAAGCACGAATCGAGAATCTTCAATCGGCCCACCGGCGTGCTGGGCAAGAGCGTCCAAAATTGCCATCCCAAGAAGAGCCTGCCAAAGGTCGAGCAGATCCTGCAAGAGATGAAGGCCGGCACGCGGGACAAGGCACGTTTCTGGATCGACCTGACCATCGACGACGAGAGGCAAAAGGTGCTCATCGAGTACTATGCCCTGAGGGACACGGGCGGCAACTACCTGGGCTGCGTCGAGGTCACTCAGAACATCCAGGAGCTGCAAGGGCTGACGGGCGAAAAGCGCTTGCTCGACTAATGCGTGCAGTCATCCAACGAGTCAAAAAAGCGTCCGTCAGCGTCGACGGCGAGATCGTCGGCCAGATTGGGTGCGGCGTGGTGGCGCTGGTGGGCGTGACCCACGGCGACACACAGGAGCAGGCCGAGTGGCTGGCGCGCAAGGTGGCGGGCCTGCGCATCTTTGAAGACAACGAGGGCAAGATGAACGCCGGGCTGCTCGACGCGGGCGGCGCGGCGCTCGTCGTCTCCCAGTTCACCCTGTACGCCGACGCGCGCAAGGGCCGCCGCCCTTCCTTCACCGACGCCGCGCCGCCCGAGGTGGCCGAGCCTTTGGTGGATCACTTTGCCCAGGCGCTGCACGATCACGGCGTGCCCGTCGAGGCCGGCGTCTTTCAGGCCCACATGCTGGTCGAGATTCACAACGACGGCCCGGTGACGATTTTGTTGGAACGATAGCACCTACTCCTCCACAATCCACGCCTCGCCAGCCGATGCAGTCATCGTCCTGGGAGCAGCCGTGTGGGGCGAACGCCCTTCGCCGGTATTTGAGGAGCGTATCAAACACGCTGTAAATCTCTACACAGTCGGAGAGGCCAGCATCATCATCTTTACCGGAGGAATCGGAGAAGGGGATCGAATCGCAGAGTCAGAAGTAGCCAAGGAATACGCCGTCCAACTTGGCGTCCCGGACGAGGATATCTACTGCGAGACGCATTCGAGGATCACCTACGAAAACCTAGAGGGCGCGAAGGAAATCCTCGACCGACAAGGCCTGACAAAGGCTCTAATCGTCAGCGATCCTTTGCACATGAGAAGGGCCGTCACGATCGCCCGAGATCTAGGCATCGACGCTTAACCATCTCCCACGCCGACCAGCCGGTACGAGACTTGGAGAAGCCAATCGGGGGTTCTTGATGCGGGAGGCCTGCTTTTACACCACGTACCTGCTGAGAAGACCATTTCTTTCCCCGAGTCCTTGAGGTTTCACCTGCCCCGCGTGTTGATCAGGATCACCCCTGCCAGCGATGTCGCCCCGCCCGCCAGGGAGAGCCAGGTAGGCAGCTCGCCCAGCCAAACCCAGGCGATCAGCGTAGCCAGGACGGGTGAGAGGTAGAGGAAACTGCCCGCGATCGAGGCGGGCAACCGCGAGAGCACGTACGTCCAGGCCACGTAAGCCAGCGCGGCGGGGAAAACGCCCAGGTACACGACGGCCAGCGTCGCGCCCAACGGGGCTGCCGGCAGCGTCCGCACCAGCCCCGGCAAAAAGACCAGCATCGGCAGCGTCCCCGCCCAGATCGAGTAAGCTGCGAGTTGCAGCGCGCTGTATCTTCCCAGATACCGCTTCTGCAGAATAAAGTACAGGCTGGTGGAAATCGCTGCCAGCAGGATCAACAACGCCCGCGGCTCGAAGCGCATGCCTTGCCATCCCGAGTCCATCGAGGGATCGCCCTCACCCAGGGCGATCAACGCCACCCCCAGGAAGCTCACCACGATGCCCACCCAGCCCCACACCTTGAGCCGCTCGCCCAGAAAAATCGTCGCCATGAGCGCGGTGATAGTCGGCGCCGAGGCGATCAGCAGGCTCGCCGCCCCCGCCGTCACGGCGACCTCACCATAGTTCAGCGCCACGTGATAGACGGTGATCCCCAAAAAGCCCATCAGCAGCATGGCGGGTAGATCGCGCACCTCCGGCAGCCGCATCTGTGTGAGAACGGCGTACACCGCCAGGACCGCCGAGGCGACCAGGAAGCGCAGCAGCGCCAGATGGCCCGGCTGGTAAGCTGCCAGACCGGCCCGAATCGCAGCAAACGCCGAGGCCCAGAAGAGAAGCGTGACCCCGGCGGCAGCCAGCGTGCGATCGTCTATGGATTTATCCTTCAATCGTCAGCCGGTTCATCTGCAAAAACTCGATCACAACAAAGCCTCCAACTTCTGACGCAACACGTGCGCCGGCTGCGCGCCGACCACGCGATCCACCTCCTGCCCGTTGCGGAAATAGATCAGCATCGGTATACTCTGCACCCCGTATCGCTGCGCCGTGGCGGGGTTGGCGTCCACGTCCAGCTTGACCATCAGCGCCCGCCCGGCGAACGATTGCGCCAGCTGCTCGACGGTCGGGGCGACCATGCGGCACGGCCCGCACCAGGCCGCCCAAAAGTCCACCAGCACCGGCACGCTCGCTTGTAGCACCACCTGCTCGAAATCGGCATCGGTGACGACCAGCGGGTGATCAACGCCGGGCGGCGACTGCTTGTGCCGCCGCTTCTTGGTCGCCGGCTTTGGCCCACGCTCCAGCAGGTATTCCATCCACGGACGCAGCATCTCTGCGGTGGGCAGGCCGCGGGCGCGCGCGACCAGCTTCCCCCCACGGAAGAACAGGAACTGGGGCAGTGTATCGACCTCATAGTTCGCATGCGCCTGCGGCGCGTCGGCCACGTCCAGTTTGACCACCAGCGCCTCACCGGCGTATTCCTGGGCCACTTGCTCCAACACGTCGTTGAGCTGCCGGCGCGGCACCTCGCCCTTGGCCCAAAAGACCGCCGCCACCGGCAAGGACGACTGCAACACGACGCGCTCGAAACTGGCGTCGCTGGCGTTGATCGGTGTATCGTACTGTACCATCACAACCCCCTAACTCGTAAACTCACTGCTCAGGCGCTGGACCATTGTCCTTTCTCTGCCCACGAAGGGTGGCCATCCTAAAGATCTGGGAATCGGTGTCCAGTTCTGGCTCCAGTCGCAGCCGCCGTTTCGCCGCCCGTTTCACATCCTCGCGGTCGTAGAGCATCGGGTGGTACCCGCCATCAAACCAAGCCGCGATCTGGTCGTCGTAATGCGGGCTGCCAATGCGGCCCGACTGGCCGGGCGCCAACAACCCCAACGCGTTTCGCAGATCGCCCATGTCGGCGATGAAGCGAAAAGGCGGGCCGGCCAAACGATCGCTGCTCAGGTCATACTGTTTGGGATGCGTAGCCCACAAGGTGTTGGCATCGCCACCCACGGGATATGGCCCGCGGTTAAAAACCCTGTCAAGAAACGGTGCATTCCCCAACGTATGCGCAAAGACCAGCTTGTGAAGTCTGCCCCACGTCCAATCGTCAACCCGGGGACCGAGTTCGGTCTTGAGGAAATCAACCGTCTCGCGCAGCGCCTGGCGCATCACGTAATCGCGCGTCCGGCCCTGCCCCAGATCGAACCAGTGAGACTCGGGCTGCGCCAGCGTCTCGCGCAACCACTCACGCGCCCGTTCACCGAAGCGGTTCTCCCATAGCAACTCTGGTACGAGCCCCCGGCCCAGATAGTTCCCCGCAAGCTCACCCAGCCGGCTAGAAAGCATCAAGAGGGCTACGTGCTGTACAAAGACCTTGTACACAGTAGCGGCTACACTGTCGACTGCCATCCCAATCGCGCATCACTTCGACGACGGCAGCCAGTTGAGGATCGTCCACGTGCAGCCCGCCCAGATAACGCCCCACGACCTGTGCCGGGGGCGACACTTGGTCGAAATGCATTCTTTTCACATAGCCTATGTCAATCTCTTTTTGCGCCTCGATCAGTGCGCTAATCCGTTTGGCGCGATCGTCCAGCCGGTAGTTGCAACCGATATAGTGCGGATAATCGTCGCCGACAACACAGTTGTTGGCCGTGGCAATATAGCCCTCAGGAGGGTTGTAGCTGTGGGGCAAATCCTCGAATGAGACGTAGCCCGTCCACTCGCATTCCCCCGTCCAGCCCGGTACAGGCACTTGACCGCGGCCCCTGGCCCGTATCGGAACCCGGCCGGCGACTTGGTAGCCGATGTTGCCCTCCACGTCGGCGTAGACGACGTTTTGTGCGGGTACCGTCCAAAGACGCAGAGCCTGGCGAAATTCGTGACAATCGCGGGCGCGATCCATTGCCGAAACGGCCTCGATCATTCTGTCCGGCTCCAGCGAGACCCAGCACAAGGCCAACGGCCGCTCGCCCGAAAAATCGGGTACCAGCTCGTTGATGATCGGACCGTGCCGGGTGATGACCACCTCTTCTACGACGGTCTCGCCGGCCTTGACGGCGATCTCCTCGCGCACAACTTGGGCATCGTACCACTCGCCTTCATACTCGCACTGCATGCCGCCGTTTTCGGTGGAACGCAGTCGTTCCACGTATAGATCCTGCACATCGGCCGGGCAGTTGGTGAAACCCCATGCAACGTGCCCGTTGTGGCCGGCGATCACGCCAGCGACGCCGGGAAACGTGATGCCGGTCACGTTCACATCGCCGCAGACCAAGTGATTCTCGTACCAGATGCACGGCGCACCCAGCGCCAAGTGCATGTCGTTGGCCAGCAGCGGCGCGCCAGTGGCCGTGCGGTCACCGGATATCACCCAGTTATTGCTACCCCAACCGTCCGTCCCCAACATGTCGATGAGTGACTGTGCCTGCCCATCCATCGAAGGACCGAGGGGGCCATCTTTGCGTCCACCTGCGTCAACGAGCGGCGTGTAGTGCCAGCAATCGGGATCGCCCAGTCTCAACTCGGCACACGTATCCGATCCCAGGCAGGCAATCAGATGACAACGCAAAATCTCGGCCTCCCAATCGGTCGAAACCCCAAAGGCGACTGCTTTTGGCCAGGACAATGAATCGGCTACCGTCCAGGGCTCTGGTTCGTAGCGCAACAGGAGGAATTCAATCGGCAGGCGGTCGTGGGCGATGCAGGCGTTCACGCCGGCAGCATAGGCCTCCAGGTTGGCGCGCACATCGGCGTCGATCAGAAGAACCTCCTGTTCGATCACCCGCCTGAGGCCCATAACACGGAGCCAACGATCGGCAGACACGGTCTGGACCCCAAAAATCTCCGAGAGCCGCCCGGCGACGAGCCGCCGCGCAAAGTCCATCTGCCACAGCCGGTCCCGGGCATGCACGAACCCCTGGGCGAAGAACAGATCCCTCTCGGTGAGGGCATAGATGTGGGGCACTCCCCAGCGGTCGTAGAGCACCTCGACCGGCGACTGGAGGCCGGATAACTGCAACACACCACCGGTTCTGGGCAGACGACGGCGGCTGAGCCACGTCAACCCCACTCGCAAGGTGGAACCCAGCACAGTGCACGTCAAAGCAGTCAGCCGTTCTTTCACGTCTGTCGGGATTGTCATCGCTTCCTTTTATCCACTGACCGCTCCAGGCACCGCACCCAGGCTGGCGCACACATTGCGTCACGCACCCTGCACCCATCCCCGGCTGCGCGCCACCGCGCGCTTCCACTCCGCATATACCTCCTCACGACGGGTCTCGTCCCACCGCGGCTCAAAGACCCTGTCCACGCCCCAGTTGGCCCGCAACTCGTCCAACCCTGTCCATACCCGGTCGCCAGGCCCGCCTGACCACGCGCGCTGCGTCTTGGCCCATATCTCGCCCGCGTCGTGCTCGACCCAGCCGGGCCGGGGCGTGATCTGCGTGTGCTCCTCGTACGTCGAGGCAACCACCTGCCCCGTTCGGTCGAACACCATGAAGCGGGTGCCGGTGATGCCTTGATCTATCGCGGCAGCATAGCGAGTCATTGTGTTTCTCCATCTAGGAGTGCCTCCAGATGGTCCACGAAAGGCTTGAAGCACTGAGGACAGGCTGCGGCGATGTCTGGATACCGGGCGGCACCCAATATCAGCGGCGCGTCAATCGTATCTTGGTATCTGTCTCCATGCGCCTCAAATACCTGCTCCACGATGCGCTTGGGAGGATTTTGGTGATCTTGATCTTCTACCGGCTTGATCCAGATTGGGGTTACCGATGAGATACCCAGCCTCGACGCCAGTCCGTTTTCGGCAGCCAGAATCAGCGCCTCCAGATCGTACTTTAAGCAGTACACGTGAAACCGTTCGCGTAATCGCGCATCGTCTACTTTCTTATGCGCCAGCACCCGCGCAAATTCTTCCCGCAAGGCCTGAACCAACTCATCAAAAGTGGTATGCTTGAAAGCGATGTTGGGCGGATAGAGATCTGGCAGAGCAATCACTACAGCATGAGGGTCGTTGCGCAAGATGTTCACCGCCTTGGTGGGCGTTCGGAGCAGCAACCTCTTTTTCCCCTCGGTAGGAATAAACTCAACTGCCACGCCCGCTATCTGCAAGCGCACTAACAAATCGGCCAGCAACTCTTCCATCGCCAACCGATCGCTGGGCCCCTCGACGTAGACGATCACCTTCTTCACACCAGCACCTCCAGCTCGTCGCTGCGGTGCATGGCCTCCAGTTCCTCGACGCCAAAGTCCTCCAGGTTGGCTCGCAGGGCTTCTGAATCGCCCGGTTTGAGATAGCGGCTCTCGCCATCCACTTTCTTCATCACTGCAATGCGCGTCACGTCGAACTGGGTCAAGAAATAGGAGGCGTGAGTAGCCAATAATACCTGGGTACGCGTGCTGGCCTTTTCAAAGAGTCCGGCCAGGATGGGCAGCGTGCGCGGGTGAACCCCCTGGTCTGGCTCGTCGATGCAGATGAGCGTAGGAGGGTTGGGCACCAGGCAAAGGGTCGTCCAACACAGGAAACGCAGGATGCCGTCGGAAAGGTCCGCGAGGCTCAACTCGTCATCCACGCCTTCTTCCTGCCAGAAGGCGATCACCTGGCCTGGCCCGCCACGCGCTTTGACCGTCAAATTACGAAATCCGGGAACGGCCGACCGCAGGTGAGTTTTCAACTCGTCGAACACCAAAGGATGCTCGGTCATCATATGAAATAACACTGCGCTCAGGTTGCCTGCATTTTCGCGGAGCACTGGTTCCTGTTCTACGGGGACCGGCCCGCGAATCTTGTCGCTGTCGACGTCGAAAGTGCTGTAAAAACGCCAACCGGCGATGAACTCGCGCAAATGGTACAGAGCTCCCCGATGTGGACCGATCATATCGCTGAGCGCCAGTCGGTTGGGCTTGCGCAGGGGCATCTCTGTTCGCTCGAGACCCTCAAAAAAGCCCTCGCCGTCTTGAATGTGCATCAGCGTCGCACCATGACGGGGATACGACACCTTCTCAAACGAGACGCGGACCCGTCCGATAGGCCCGCGCACTTCACCCTCATAATACATGGACATTGGACCAGGAGTATCCGCCAGAGCCGGATCGAATTGTGGCCACCCCCACTCAACCTCAATGTTCCATCGCAGCCTATCAGGGCCAGGGCGGTGAAATATCTGCTGGCCGGGAGGTCCCGTCACGATTTCCGGTGGGATGTCTTCGCGCATCGCATCACGCAAAAATCTCAGAAACTCGAACAGGCTGGACTTGCCCGACCCGTTGGCGCCGACGATCACTTGAAGCCATCCACGAGATTTCTCGGCCGGGTGCATTCTAGGAAAGAAATAGAAGGACGAGTCTCCAAATGGCCGATAGCCCTGCAACCTCAATTCGATGACGCGCGGGTATCCCAACTGTCGCCGGTCTAGTTTTCTATGCTCTTGTTCCATTCTTCTCACCTCCACCTACGCTTTCCCGACTATACCGCTTTTGCGCCAAGTTGACAAGCGGAAACGTGAAGCGTAAAGCGTAACTCACACCTCACGTTTTACGCTTCACGTTTTACGTTCCTCGTGTTATACTGCGCTCCATCGGAGGTACACCTATGCGCATACTGAAACGCCTCCTCCGCTACGTGCAGCCCTATTGGAAATCGTTGCTCGTCACGGGCGTGTTGCTGCTGCTCCACACTGGCCTGACCCTGCTCCCGCCGCTCTTTCAGCGCCAGATCGTGGACCAGGTGATCGTCGCGGGCAACCTCAGCCGCCTGGGCGTGATGGTGGCCGGCTTGATCGGGATCTATGCGCTGCTGTGGGGCACGGAGGTCAGCGAGCAGTACATCCGCCACGTGCTGGGCGCGCGCTTTATCCTCGACCTGCGCGTGCGCCTGTACGGCTACCTGCAACGGCTGTCCCTCTCCTTCTTCGAGCGCACGTCCACCGGCGAGCTGATGTCGCGCGTGGCCAACGACGTGGAGGCGCTGGAGAATTTCGTCACCCACGGCGTGATCCTGACGACGGTCGATCTGCTGCGGCTGGTGGGGGCCACGGTCATGCTGCTGGCGCTCGACTGGCGGCTGGCGCTGGTCGTGCTGGCCCTGCTTCCGCTGATCGCCGTGGCCCTGCGACGTTTCAACCGGCGCGCGCGCCCCATCTACCGCCAGGCGCGCGACCGGCTGGGCGACATCAACGCTCGCTTGCAGGATAACCTGGCCGGCATCCGCGTCATCCAGGCCTTTGGGCGCGAGGACGCGGAGCTGGCCCGCTTTCGCGACGTCAGCGACCATTACTACCAGGAGCGCGTACGCGCTATCCGCACCTGGTCGACCTTCTTTCCCGCCCTGTCCTTCGTCGGCGCAGCGGGAGGCACACTCGTGCTTGGAATCGGCGCGTGGATGGTCATCGAGGGACAGCTCTCGCTGGGCACGCTGGTGGCCTTTATGGCCTACATCACCTCGTTCTACGATCCGCTGCGGCGGCTGACGGAGGTGGACAACACCTTCCAGCAGGCCATCGCCGCCGGCGAGCGCATCTTTGAGCTGCTGGACGAGGAGCCCGAGATTCAGGATGCATCGGATGCAGTGGCGCTGAAAGAGATCGAGGGCAATGTGGTGTTCGATGGCGTGCACTTTCGCTACGGCGAAGGCGACGAAGTCTTACACGACGTCGATTTCCACATGGGCCCTGGCGAGGTGGTGGCGCTGGTGGGGCCCAGCGGCGCGGGCAAGACCAGCATCGCCAGCTTGCTGTGCCGCTTTTACGACCCGATCCACGGGCGCATTTTAGTGGACGGCCACGACCTGCGGCAGGTGCAGGTCAAGTCGCTGCGCCGCCATGTGGCGGTGGTGCTGCAAGATACGTTCCTGTTCAACACCACCGTGCGTGATAACCTGCTCTATGGAAAACCCGACGCCAGCGAGGAGGAAATGATCGCCGCGGCAAAAGCCGCCTACGCCCACGAGTTCATCCGGCAGCTGCCCCGAGGCTACGATACCGAGATCGGCGAGCGCGGGGTCAAGTTGAGCGGCGGGCAAAAGCAGCGTCTGGCCCTGGCGCGCGCCATCCTGGCCGATCCGCGCATCCTGATCCTGGATGAGGCCACCTCGTCGGTGGACGCCGAGGCCGAGTACCTGATCCAGCAGGCGCTGGACGAGGTGCTGAAGGGACGCACGGCGCTCGTCATCGCCCACCGGCTGAGCACCATCCGCAACGCCGACAAGATCATCGCCCTGGAGGAGGGCCGCATCCGCGAAGTGGGGGACCACAAGGAACTGCTGGCTCGCGGCGGGCTGTACAGCCAGCTCTACCGGCGGCAACTGGAGCTGACGGCGAGTGAAGAGCAGTAAATCACCGTCTCTCTACCGGCCGCCAGTAGCCCCGCTGCACCGTCTTGGCCTCGGAGATGGACACGATGGCTCCGGCATCAACCCCTTCGACGATGCAAACCACCGCCGAGACATTCTTGCGCGGCACGATGGCCTGCACGATGCCCACCGGCTTTTCACGCCCCTGGCCGTGCATCTGGGTCGCCCCAAAGCCGGCCTCTCGCAAGGCAACCGCCACGGCCTCACTCTGCTCAGTAGAGATGATGTGCACGTCGGCGAAACCCAGCGCGATGCGACCTTCGAGAATCATGCCGATCCAGGTGCCCACGCCAAAGCCGACGACGTACGCGACGACGTTGGCCACGTTGTTCAGATTGGCCACTACCTGCCCGATGGCCACGACGTACAGCAAGGTGTTAAAGCTGCCAGCAAGGATGGCGGGCAGCCGCCGCCCCTGCACGGTGAGGATCATGCCCAGCGTGTGGACAGAGATACCCACCGCTCGCAGCAAAAAGATAAGCAGCGCTTGCAGAAAGACATCCATACGTAATGCTCCCTATAGCCAGATTGCCAATCCGGCTTACAACTCCAGCACACGCAGCCGCACCAGATCCAACACGCCGTCGGCAACCCACCGGCGCGCGCGGTCGCGATCGCCGCTGGCACGCAGCCGGTGATGGGTCTCCTGCCCCTGTACGTTCACTGCCACATCGACCGCGGCATAGGGGTTGTCGGCAGCGCTGTCCTCCGGCGCGATGATGGGCCCCATGCCCACGCCGACATCAGCGACGGTGGCCTGCCGGGCGGCCAACGTCCGCGCTAGCGTCTCCGTGTCACTCGCAGAGTCACCGTCCAAGACGCTGCCCTCGCGGAACCACCGCTCCGACCCCTCCGGCTCGGTGAGCCGGGCGGCCACCAATCCGCCGGTGCCCACCTCGGCCACGGCGACGGTCAGCCCGCGCGCCACCAGCAGGTCGGCCACCACCTGCGGTAGATCCCGCCCGTCGTCGCTGATGACGTGTTGCCCCAGCTCGGCCCGCAGCGCGGCCACGTCGGCTGCGATCAGCGCCTCGGCCGCCTCCGGCGCGTCGCCCGAGGCCACCAGCTCGACGGTGATGGTGCCCATATTAGGGAGCAGCCCCAGGAGCGGGTTGCGATCCCGCGCCAGCAGGGAACGGATGCGCTCGTTGATCTCTGGCTCTGGCAGGCCATAGACCTTGACGAACGCCCGCTGGGTAAAAGCGCCAGTTCCCGCCAACTCCCGCAAACGGGGCAGGATAAATTCATCTAACATGCCCTTCATCTCGTATGGCACGCCGGGCGTGACGAACACGTGCATATTCCCCTGCACCGGCAGGTAGAAGCCGGCAGCGGTGCCCCGGCTGTTGTGGATGATCCGGCTGCCGGCGGGCACCTGGGCCTGGATGCAGTTGCTCTCTGGCATCTCACGGCCCAGGTGGGCAAACCGCTCCTTAATGCGCGCTAATGCCTCGGCTTCCTCCACCAACGCCAGCCCAAAGTGGGTGGCCACCGCTCGACGGGTCAGGTCGTCCTCCGTGGGGCCCAGCCCGCCGGCGATGACGACGACCGCCGGCTCTCCATCCGCCTCGGTCATGTGCGTCGCCACGTGCAGCGCCGTGTGAATGGCATGCAGGTCGTCCCCCACCGACATGTGCAGGACGACGTCGGCGGGCAACATGGCCAACCGCTGCGCGATGAATTGCGAATTTGTGTCCAACTGGTAACCACACGTGAGCTCGTCGCCGATAGTCAGAATGGCTGCTTTCATCCTGTCCTCCTATCCCTGGGCTATAACGCGCCTGGGAACTATACCCGAAGCGGCGCAAACTGGCAAGCGGGCGCGCTGCGCGCGCCATGGCAATTTCGACGCAGTCGAAATTGCAGGCTAATCCAGGAGCGTCGTCACTGCATTTTCGACTGCGAAATTGCTTAGGTGCTCAAAGAGCACCCCGGTTGTACGTTTGATGGGAGGCTGGTATAATGTTGGCAGGTCGCGCGAGTTCCAGTCAACTTGAGAAGGCGAGGTCTTTCCCCAGGCTGGACGAGTCACGACGATGCACCTCGACTTTTACAGATCCGGCGCGCCCTCACTATCACACTGTAGCGCGGGCCGACGGTGAAAGGAGACCTTCAAATGAAACCGTCCCATTCACTCCCAAACACAAAGCCTTTCATTCTATTGCGCGTCGGAATAGCCCTGACGATCGTGGGCGGACTGCTGGTGCTGCTGGCACCGAACTCACCGGTCGCAGCCATCGGCGCAGCGCGCCAAGGTACAGAGATCTGCGGCGGACAGTGCGTCGAGGAGGAAATCACCTTCGAGACGGGCGATCTGCGCATCGACAGGGTCGACGTCGTCTTTCTGGTCGATGCCAGCGGCAGCATGGGCGATGAGATCGACGAGGTGCAGGATCAGTCCGAGGAGATCATGGAATCGGTGCGCGCTCTGGTGCCTGATCCCGCCTTCGGCGTCGCGTCGTTCGTGGATTACAGCGAGTTCACCGACTCTGAGTATGAATCGACATATGGCTCCGGGGACGACTATCCCTACCGCCTGGATCAGGACATCACCGAGGACACGGGCGACATCCGAGTGGCGCTGGACCGCATCGAGCTGCTGTATGGCAACGACATGCCCGAGAGCTACAGCCGCGCGTTGTGGGAGATGCAGTTCCTCGAGTGGCGTGCAGACTCCAAGCGCATCGTCATCCTGTTCGGTGACGCCCACCCCCACGACCGCACCTTCTTTGACGTCGATTATGGCGTCGACCCGGGCCGCGACGAGATCGAGGGCACCGAGGACGACCTCGTCTTTGAGGACGTGGTGCGAGACCTGGTCGATGAGCGGATATCCGTCATCGGCGTGAACAGCGACTCCCTGTCGGAAGAGGCGGTCAGGACCTTCGAATATGTCGCCGAAGAGACCGGCGGCCTGTACTTCCCGCTGCACGACGCAGAAGACATCCCCGACGCCGTCACCCAACTGATCGAGGAGGAGATCAGCGTCATCGACCTGCTGACCATGCGCGCTGCCGCGGGCTACGAAGGCTGGATTACTGTCACCCCCGATCATTACACCGATGTGGGCTCCTTCGAAACCGCGGAATTCACCGTCAGGATTTGTCCCCTCGACGGAGGCGCCGACGACGGCACATACGAGATCGACCTGATTTTGGATGGAGATGGCGTTGCATTGAAGACCATCTCCGTCTCGATCGACTATGAGCGGCGCTGCACCTCCGGGCCGGAGGTCTTTATCGGCGACAACGACGATGACGACGGCACGGTGTGTTCAGAGGGGCCCTTCTGGATCAGCAACGACATCGTCAACCGCCTCGAGGACGATTTCGTCAGCGACGAGGAGGGGTTCTCTCCGCACCAGAACCCGGTGCGCGGCCAACCCAATTATCTCTACACCCGCGTGCACGACATCGGGGACCAGGACGCCGACCAAGTGGAGGTCACGCTCTACTGGGCCAACGCAGGCATCGGACTGCGCTGGCCCGACGACTGGGAGGAGATCGACTCGGTGCGCGTAGATGTCCCCGAGGGCGAATCGGTCTGGACAGAGGGGCTGGAATGGGATCCGCCGGGCATTGCGGGCGACGAGCACCTGTGCATCCTGGCCGTCATCGAATCGGACGAGGACCCCATCACGCGCGAAGGCGACGTGCCCTGCGACAACAACCTCGCCCAGCGCAACCTGCACGTCTTCGACCTGGCCCCGGGCGAGGAGGAAGGCGGCAGCGACCAGGTGTCCTTCGACGTCACTGCCCCACCCGAGGACAAGATGGGCATCATCGACATCGTGGTGATCGTGCCCGACGCACCAGATGGCACACAGGTGTGGATCGTCATGCCGGATAATTTGTTCGATGATTGGGAAGATGCAGGCGGCGAAGTTCAAGGCGGCGTCGTCAAGGGCGATCGCATCAGGGTCGACCTGGACGAGCGAGAGACCATCATCCGCGACGTCCCGCTGGAGCCCGGAGAGACCGCCGAGTTCGAGCTAGAGATCGAGTCGCCCATCGACGAGGAGACTGAACCCTTCAGCGTGACCGTCGTCGAGCGCGTGGACGGCCGGGATTGGGGCGGCAACACCTACTACTACGTCCCGCCGCCACCGCCCTCGTTCGCCGCGAGCCTGGAGGACATCCAGAAGCTCATCGAAAACAACATGATCATCATCGGGGCCCTGCTGGGTTGCTGCGGCCTCATCGCCATCGGCGTGGCTGTGGGTGCCGTCGCGGTGATGGCCATGCGCAGGCGCCAGACTCGGTAGATTCAAAATCTCGTTCGTAGTCGACGCTAAAGCGCACACTACGATTCAAAACCTGGATGTACCGAGACTGTCCAGCACGTGAACGAGAGCCTATCCGAAAAGCGCTGTAGCATAGGGCTCACACCCGCACAAGGCGCTAAGCTACAGCTTTCGGGTGGATTCCAAGGCTCGGCGCTCAACCGAGCCTTTTTTCGTATCGAAGGAGTGCTATGGGCGATAAAGTCTCCAAGGCCTCAGGCCAGGAACCGGCTCGCCACGGGGTCGAGTGGATCGTGGGCATCACGGACCACATCACGCTGCCTGCGGATATCGAGCGGAGCGCCTTCCCAGAGGCCGAGTTCCGTTTCCTTCTCGACTGGCGGGCGGCGGAGGAGAACCGCGCGGCGTGGCGACAGGTGGACGCCATCCTGGTCTGGCACTGGCGGGTGGACCGGGCCACCCTCGACGTGTTGGATCGCTGCCAGATCATCGTCCGCTACGGCGTGGGTTACGACCTGGTGGACGTCGACGCGGTAGCCGAGCGGGGCATCCCTTTCTGCAACACGCCCGACTATGGCACGGAGGAGGTGGCCGATACCGCGTGCGGTATGATCCTGGCCCTGCAGCGCAAGATCGTGGCCTACGACCGCGACTGCCGCCGCTACGCCCACGGCTGGCAGAAGCACCTGCTTCACCCTACCTGGCGCACGTCGGAGCGGACGCTGGGCCTGATCGGCATCGGGCGCATCGGGACGGCGGTTGTGAACCGCATGAAGCCGTTCGGCTACCGCATCGTGGGGTACGACCCTTACCAACCCTCCGGTCACGAAAAGGCCGTCGGTTACAGCCGGGTCGATTCGCTGGCGGACCTGTTGAGCGAGGCCGATATTGTCAGCGTGCACTGTCCGTTGACAGAAGAAACGCGCGGGATGATCGACGCCGAGTTCCTGCGCCGCATGAAACCGGGCGCGTCGTTGGTGAACACAGCCCGGGGCGGCATACTTGCAGATTTGGATTGCCTCGAACAGGCCCTCTGCAGCGAGCGCCTGGCGTCTGCGGCGCTGGACGTGCTTCCGGACGAGCCGCCCAAGGATCACCCGCTGATCCAGGCCTGGCGAGACGACGCTTCCTGGATACGCGGACGGCTCATCATCACGCCCCACTCGGCCTACCATTCGGAGCGCGGCTCGTACGAGATGCGCTACAAGGCGGCCGAGACGTCGCGTCTGTACCTCGTCGAGGGAAGGCTGCGGAACCAAATCTTGAGCTAGGGGAGCCGCGATTTCCGAATCGCGCGATTGGAGAACCTACTACGGTGATCCTTCCATTACCCCGCGTGCCACCCTCCGCGCCATCTCCACCGCGTAATTGCTGCCGCGATCCCACGGATAGACCTGGCTCATGTTCGCCAGCCACAGGCCGGGGATGGGGGTCTTGAGTTCAGGAATGCTCTGCGACTGATTCAGCCCTGGCACCGGCTGGGCGTACTTTTCCGCAAACATCCAACTCTCGCGTATCCAGTCAGGGCTGAAATCGGGGTTGATGGCAGCTAGGCCCGGCAGGTAGGTCTCGATTAGCTCTTCCTTGCTGTAATCGAAATAGGGATGGTCGGGCGAGAGATAGTTGCCGCAGTAGACCAGGTGGTCGCCGCCGTAATGCTCCGGGGAGATATAGTTGGTATGCTCGATCAGCCCGATGAAGGGCAACCCCTCGCTGGCGGGGATGTTGGTCCAATAGTGGCCGTCGGTCAGCTGCCGCTCAAGGGCTAGAACCAGCGTGATGGCCCCCATCGACTTGAGTCGGGCCAGCTTCGCGGCGTACGCGTCGGGGAGGCCGGGGGCCAGCCGCAGCATCTCCTGCGGCGAGCAGGTGGCGACGACGTGGTCGTGCTCGACGGCGCCGTCCGCCGTCTCCAGCCGCAGGACGCCCTCGGCTATGAAGCGCACGGTTTGCACCCCCGTCTCCAGCCGCACCCGACCGCCCTGCGCCTGCACCCGCTCGGATAACAGATCGACAAACCCCTGAAACCCGCCGACGAAATAGCCCAGCGTGGCCGTGCGCTTGTAGGCCCGGGCCCACATCCAGGCCATGTTCACGTCGCGATAGTTCTCCTCACCGAACTTGCTGATCAACAGCGGCTTCCACCACAGTTCGTACGCTCGCTCACCCGACGCCCGGCGCAACCATTCATCCGCCGAAACGCGCTCCAGCCGTTCCCAATTTCTGGTCAGCGTCAGGTAGAACGCCGCCAACCCCACCCGCAGGCGATCGATGAACGGCAGCGGCGTGAACTGGAGCATGCGGATGGCGCGGTGCACCTGCGAGATGGGGAGGAACTCGAGCCAAGGGATGGGGCTATCGAGCGGATAGATGTGGCCCTGATAGTACATGGAGGTCGTGGGCCATGGGAAGAAAACTCGGTCGCGGGCTCCCAACTCGTCGATCAGGCCGAGCACCTCGCTATCGGAGGCAAACCAGTGATGGTAAAAACGGTCGAGGGGCCACTCCCACCGCTCGTCGCAAAAGCCCGCCGCCAGACCGCCCGCGTAGGGCCGCGCCTCGTAGACGGTGACGCGATGTCCCGCCTTCGTCAGGTCGTAGGCGGCCGTGAGGCCGGTGATGCCCGCGCCGACGATGCCGATGTCCATAGATAGACCTCGTCTCACTCGTCCTGCGGTTCGCCCAGCGACCGATCCAGGTCAGCCTTCTTGAGGCCGCCACGCCACATGAACCACAGCCCGGCAAACGTCTCCGTGCTCCACAAAACGGCGTGCAACAGAAATTGGTAGCTGATAGCCGTGTCGGTCGGCACGCCGACCCCGGTCAAGACCAAGATGGACGGCGCGTCGAACGTGCCCAAATTGCCTGGCCCCGAAGGGAGCGCAGTACCCAGGTTGGCCGCGCCGCTCATCAGCAGCAAGTGATGCATGTCAACGCCAAAGCCGAACGAATTCATCAGTAGCCGGTAGCTGATGGTTTCGGCGGTCCAGACGGCAATGGAAAAGAACAGCACCAGCGTCAGTGTCCCGACCGATTTGACGGAGGCAAAGCCGTTGATGAAGCGTTTGGCAACGCCGAGCAGCCGTGCGTGGAAGCGGTGTGGTGTGAGCCGGACGACGAACCACTCCACCACGCCGTGGATCGGCCCGGGCCACAGCACGATGGCATAGATGATGCCCAGTGCCGCGCCAAAGACGGCGATGGCCAGCCACAACAGTAGGCGCACGTCCCGCGGAATGCCACCGATGAGCGCGGCCAGGAGCAGGAATAGGATCATCGTCAGGCCATCGAAAACGCGCTCGACCAGGATGGAGGCCAGCCCGCCTGCCCCGGAGACGCCGCTGCGTCGCTTGAGCAGCAGTGCGCGCACGATCTCACCGGCGCGGAAGGGATAGATGTTGTTGGCGCCTCGGCCGATGGCCATCGTCGGCAGCAGCTCTTGCATGGGAATGGCGCGCTCGTGTGAGAGAAGCGCGCGCCAGCGGGCGGTGCGTGCCACCAGCGCGGCGAGATACAGCGCCACCGCCGGCACGATCCAAAAGTAGTTCGCCCGGGTAAAGGCCTCCCACACCTGCGCCGGCTGCAAATTCCGCACGGCGATGTATAGCAACACGCCGCTCACCGTCAGGCCCAGGATGAGCCGCCAATTGATATGGCGCAGGTGACCCTTTTTGACGCCCGCTCGCTCTCCGCTCACCATTGATATTCCGCTACCGTTCGCAAACTCAGAAGCGTCATTCTACCATACCTCTCTCAAACAGCAATGCAACCCCTCTGAAATATGTACACCCCAGCATCCGGCGATGTGAGAATGCTCACTCACTCGCCCGCGCCTCCCGCTGTCGCAACGCCTCGTAGAGCACAACCGAGCCCGCCACGGACGCGTTGAGCGACGTGACCCGGCCATACATGGGCAGTTGCACCAAGAAATCGCAGCGCTCCCGCACCAATCGCCGCAGCCCGGCCCCTTCGCTGCCCACCACCAACGCCAGGGCGCCGGTCAGGTCAGCCTCGGTGTATACCTGTGCTTCGCGCGTCGCTTCCAACCCGGCCACCCACACGTCACATCCCTTGAGCCAGCCGATGGCATCCCCCAGGTTCGTCACCTGGGCTACCAGCAGATGCTCCACCGCCCCCGCCGAAGCATGCACCACCGCCGGCGTGATCCCCACCGCCCGCCGGCGTTGGATCACCACCCCGTGCGCGCCCACCACCTCGACCGTGCGTATCAGGCTGCCTACATTCTGAGGGTCTTGTAGCAGGTCAAGCAGCAGGATCAGCGGCGCCTCGCCGCGCGACCGGGCCAATGCCACGATCTCATCCAGCGAACTGTAGGGATAGTCGCTCGTCTCCAACGCCACCCCCTGGTGGTGAACGTCCCCAAGTTGATCCAGGTCCTGTCGCCGGACTTGGACGGCTCGCACCCCAGCCTGCTTGGCCAGAGAGAAAATCTGGTTGATGATGTCTGTTTCCCGAACACCCTCTGCCAGGAGCAATTTGTAGGGCTTGCGCCGTCCGGCCCGCAGCGACTCGCAGACACCGTTGCGACCATAGAGCGTCTCTATCATCGAGCAATCCCCCATAGAAAAGGCCAGGCGCAGAACACGCTGCCCATGGCCATCCAATGCGCCTTCAAACCTCTACTTTGTCAACCGCCAGGTCGTGCCCTCGGGCCTGTCTTCGACTGAGATGCCCAGTTCGTCCAGCTTGCTGCGCAGCACGTCCGCGCGATCCCAATCTTTGGTTTCGCGATAGCTTTGGCGGATTCCCAAAATGATCTCCATCAACCCCTCGACCAAGTCGCCGCCCACATCCCGCGTCAGGTCGTCGGGGATGATGCCGAGCACGCGTCCACCCAGCTCACGGAACAGGCCATCTATCGCCGCCTGCGTGCCCACGCTCAACGGTTGATTCGAGTCGAGCAGTGTGTTCACCTCCCGGGCAAAGTCAAAGAGGGCAGCAAGCGCTTTGGGCGTGTTAAAATCATCGTTCATCGCCTCGGCGAACTCATTCCCGATGTTCATCAGGTCGGTGACGTGGGAAAGATCCGCCGTGCCGGCCGGACGGGCGTCCGTCATCCGCATGCGCAGCAAGCGCACGGTGTTGTGCAGCCGTTCGATCCCCCGCGCCGCGGCAGTCATCGCATCGCGGCTAAAGTCCAGCGGACTCCGATAATGGCCCGAAAGGACAAAGTAGCGAATCGCCTCCGGGCTGTAAAGCTTGAGCGCATCCTTGAGAGTCAGAAAATTGCCCAGGCTCTTGCTCATCTTGACCCCATCGACGGTCAGCGAACCGACTAGGATCCAATACCGGGCGAACTGCTTGCCGGTGAGAGCCTCCGATTGGGCAATCTCGCACTCGTTGTGCGGGAAAATGTTCTCCAGCCCGCCGCCGTGGATGTCAAACGTCTCGCCCAGATACTTGGTCGCCATCGCCGTGCACTCGGCGTGCCAACCAGGATAGCCCCAGCCCCAGGGCGAGGGCCAACGCAAGATGTGCTCCGGCTCGGCGTGCTTCCACAGCGCAAAGTCGGCCGGGTGCCGCTTTTCCTCGCGCACCGCCACCCGCGCTCCCGCCTCCAGCTCGTCGATCTTGCGTCCGGAGAGCTTGCCGTAATCGGGAAATTTTTCGACGGAAAAATAGACGTCGCCTTCATCCGTCTCGTAGGCGTACCCCTTCTCGATCAACGTCTTGATCATCTCGATCTGCTCGGGGATGTGCGCGCTGGCGCGCGGGGAGATATTGGGACGCGTCACGCCCAGCGCATCCATGTCGTCAAAGTAGGAGCGCATGTACGTTTCCACGATTTCCATCGGCTCGAGTCGCTCGCGCCGAGCGCCCTTCAAGATGCGGTCTTCGCCCGTATCGAGCAGATGTCCCACGTCGGTGATATTCTGCACGTAGCGGACCTTGTTTCCCAGGTAGCGCAGGTAGCGAACCACCACATCCATAGACACGTACAGCTTGGCGTGCCCCAAATGTGCGTGATCGTACACCGTGGGACCACACACGTACATCCCCACGCGCCCTTCCTCCAGTGGCTCGAAAGGCTCTTTCTCACGGGTCAGGTAGTTGTAGACTTGTAATCCCATTATCTCCTCCAGGGTGTCCTACTCTTCCAAACGGGCGAAAAGCATACGACCGGCGGCCGTCTGCAGCACCTTTGTGACCATGACTTCCACGTCTCGGCCGATGTATGATTTGCCATCCTCGATCACGACCATCGTGCCATCGTCCAAATACCCTACCCCCTGACCGATTTCCTTGCCCTCTTGAACGATCTCAACGGCGAGTGACTCTCCCGGCAGGAAGAGCGCCTTGACGGCATTGGCCAATTCGTTGATATTGAGCACCTGCACTCCTTGTAGTTCCGCCACTCGGTTGAGATTGTAATCGTTGGTAATGATCGGACAGTGTAAGCGTTTAGCCAGCAACACCAATTTATCGTCTACCTCTCTCGTCCCCTCGATATCCTGATCCGTGATGCGCACTGGCGTGACGGATTCCTCCTTGAGACGACGCAGAATATCGAGCCCGCGCCGGCCCCGGTTGCGACGCAGGCTATCTGGCGAATCGGCGATGTGCTGAAGCTCGCTCAACACAAAGCGCGGCACCAGCATCTCGCCATCAATAAAGCCTGTGTGGCTGATATCGGCGATGCGGCCATCGATGATGACACTGGTATCGAGAAGCACCGGTCTGTGGCTGCCAGATCTACCGTCCGAAGAATCACCTCTCCAGGTTGGCAGCCGCCCCCGGATCACGCTAAAGATATCGCGCTCGCGTATGCTAAAGATCATGATAAACAAATATGCAAAGAGGAGAGCGGCGACGAAGGGCAAGATGCTATTGAAGGGCTCTGGCAAATAGGATAGGGGAAACGAAAGGAGAGCAGCAACGATCAAGCCGACGACCAATCCGATGACAACAGCTAACAGCTTTTGTACCGGTGCCTGATGAATGCTCTTGCGCACGGCCAAAAAGGGCCGCACAGTGATGTAAGGTGTCAGCACCAATCCAACCAGCGCGCCGACGAAAAGAAAAAGCGCCGAGTACCAGTAAGGTGGGCTACCCGGAGGCGATATGTAAACGCCAAACACTGCCCCTGCGGCAGCCAGAATAATCGCACCTGCAACGCGAGAGATGAAATCCGCACTCATAATGTATCTCCCCCCCTATCCCAGGCCAGGCGGTGAGACGTGTAAGAAAACAGGTGAGCACCCGCAAGGCCCTCACCTGCACGAAACACACGCACAGCCTAGACTGCTATGCATAGGTGCGGCTCTCGTGTTAGATCTCGTTACAAAGATGAATAAACCAATGATTACACGCAACTGAACCGCACAGCGGGCATGATATAAGATAACAGCAATTCCCGTTATGGGAAAAAACGCCGGGCTGTAGCCGCGATTTCGCAATCGCGCAGGGTGTTTTTCGTGGCAAGATGCGCGCGATTTGGAAATCGCGGCTACAAAACGGGAATTGCTGATAAGATAAAAGCGCCCGTCGATAAGGCCTAGCAGCAGTATCTTAGCACATTCACTACCAAAAGTCAAAGACGCAAGCCACGCCCATTTGTCCCGGCGGCGGGAATGTGCTAAGGTTGCCCCAGATACGTGAGTAGCGGAGGGGAACGGGCAATGAGCGAGGAAAGCTTCGACAATCAGTCTCAGTAGATCCAAATTCTTGGTGTGCACATGTGCGTGTTGATGAAAATCACCTGCGAAACCGTCATTCTGA
>Ga0315550_1000473_pt1 | contig 24860 bp, 30 predicted proteins | sample SalMarSW160190MG_2_FD_203100 | JGI IMG/M metagenome (GOLD analysis project Ga0315550, IMG submission 203100) | Salt marsh sediment microbial communities from the Plum Island Ecosystem LTER, Massachusetts, United States - Salt Marsh Sediment SW1601-90 ... | reverse complement strand
ATTTCCAAGCCCCCTCCCCCTATATTGTTTTTTAAAATACATTCTTTTTAATTCTGCAGTATCTTCATCTATTTTTTCTAAACCAGTTGTCCCAACAATCTCCTCCCCGTCTTCAATGACATAAAAAAGAGGATATTCACCAAAATCTTCCCATTCATCTTCTATTGCAATATCATATATTTCTTTCCAAATATCAAAAATCAGTTTTTCTATTTCTTCTTTATCCTCTTTTTGATATTTTCTTATTTTCATTTCACACTTAACAAAGACTCATGATATAATTATCTAACTCATCATATCCCCCTTCAAATCTTTTAGTTTCTTGAACAATCAGCTCTCCTGCTGATTTTCCTTTTGATCTTGCAAAATAAGTATCTTTCTCTACCATCAAACTTCCAACTGTTCCATCTTTTGCAAGTTTAAAATCAATTTTTTCATTTGGATGGTAAAATCTAGTAAATATTTCTCCTAGCGAACCTTTCTTATATGCTCTAATCATTCCTCTTGTTTTATCACCTTCTTCCCTAGGAGGAGTGATTGCTAAAATATCACACCAAACATTATTTCTCCCAAATTCTAAACAAGAAACATTTCTAATAATCTGAACTTCAAGCCGGTCTTTATTTTGTTTTCTCATTTCCAAATCATTAATTTACAAAAATCAAAACTAATCCCCCTAAAACAAGAATTATCCCTGCTATTCTAAACATAATCTTTAATCTTTCTTCAGTATAAAACCATTGATAAAACTTGTGTGCTCCTTTTCCCATATTCTTATTATTAAAAAAGAATAAAATTCCTATTGCAATAAGAATAATACTTACAATTAATTTTGAGGTTTCCATATTTTAAAAAACTAAATATTGTTTAAAAACCTTTTCTCAAACATCAATCAATCCATCATCTGATACTTTTACTTTCACTTCTATATTTCTTTTTCTCCTTCAATTTCTTTAACATTTCTGCTCTTTCCTCGGCTTGTTTTTCATATATTTCCGCTTCACTTAACCAATATGAAGGGGTAGTATCTTTATTTCCAGGTTCTGTTTCTGCCTTAATCCTATGCTCTTTAGCTCGCTTTAATAAGCTTTCTTCTTGTCTTTTTAGCCTTTTTTCTCTTTTAACCATTTTTCAACTTCTTTAATCTCTTTATTTATATAATTCATAAGCCTTTCAGCCTCATTAACCGGGAGATTATATAATATTTTTCCTTTGTTGTTTTTAACTTTTAAATATTCTTCATAAGCAATTAAAGAACCTGCTATTTTTTTAATTAATCTAAGAAATTCTTTTCTCTTCCATTGTTTATTTTTCCTTAAACAATCAATAATATAAAGTGTTCTGAGTCTTAAAATAAGAGCATAAGAAGTAGCATCTCCTTCTAACAAACCCATTTCTTTTGATAATTTAATACTTGCTTCAACAACTCTCATTGCAGATTTTGTTGTATCAATATGCCATTTAAGATTCTTTTTGTTTAAGGGAAAATCAATATATCCCCTTAACAGCGGTTTATTAAGTACTGCTTTGGCTTCAATTATCATAGGAAGGATAGGAAGGGCATTTTCTTTTAGCTGCCTTTCAACTTCTTCTTTGTTTACACAAACTATTTCATACTTCCCTTTCTTAATTTTTTTATTTATTTTATCTGTTATAACTAAAACATCAACATCACTCTCTATAGTCTGCTCTTCCCGCGCATAACTTCCAATTAAGTAAATTCCCAGCACATCCTTTAATAATTTCTTCTCTAATAATATCCCTAAAATATCTTTTTCTACATTTAGCGGCTGTAAGACTACCTTCACTTGCGTATTCAAAAATTCCTTTGGCAATAATACTCCTGCTGAATTTCCAACTCTAATAGCAGATCTAATCAATTCATTTTCCATTAAGTTATAACATGTTATAACTATTTAAACATTTCGATTTAATAAGTTGACTTTTCTCATTTTTGCCAATACTTAGTGTAAAAAATCATATCAGGTCATGAGTTTTCAAAATATAAAAATGTCAAAGTTAGATTAGTTGATATTAAAAGCGAAGCAACAACCACTATTTTCGGAGACTATATATCAATTCACTTAATCAAAGATAAACCCATAATTATAATGATAAAAAATAAAGACATTGCTGATTCTTATAGAAATTATTTTAATCATATATGGAAAAATGCTAAGTTTTAATCCCTTAAAAACCCCTTAACAATATCAGAAACCTGCCTGCCCTTATATTTTCCTTCTTTTAAATAATTATCATTGCAAAAATCAACATGTGCTACTCCAGGCAAATGGATGTTTTTCACATTTTTGCCTTTTAAAAGTACAGTTCTAGAAAAAGGGAACAAAATAACTTCACCAATATGCCCAAATGTGTCTGCTTTTGAATAAATATTTACAATAGGGGGGCTAGGAAAATCTACTTTTTTATGACTGTCTACAGAAGCAATTAAAACCACTTTCTTAATATTTTCAAAATAACTTTCATCAATTGCATCAAGAACTATCTGCCCACCCAAACTTATTCCAACAATTTTCACATTATAATTTTTATATTTTCTTAATCTTCTCAACAACCTCCTTTTTGCTATCCATAAAGAAATATTGCTAATCCCACGATTCCAGTGAACAAAAACAACTTTAGTATTTTTTAATCTGATTTTTTCCCTCCAAAATCTTGGATGATCAATTAAAATAACCTCTACTTTAAATAATCTTGAAAGAAAATTTACAATTCCCTGAACAATCCAAGGCCATTTTAAAAGGCCCCTTACACCAGGAACAATAATTATAACCTCTCTTGTTTTCATGATATAATAAGAAAAAGTTTATTTATAATTTTATGGGAAGAAATTTAAGCAATTTTTGTGTTATTTTAGCCATTTTTAACCCAAAAATTCCAGTTCCCTTTATAAGTGTTTCGTTGTCTCTTAAGTATAGTTACATAGTTAAGGATAATTAAACAAATAATTTATAAATTAATAGCTGCTCAAATCCAGCTAGAAATCCAAATGCCAACATAATGTGTTACTAAAATAACAATTATTGCTAAAGCTAAATGTTCTAAAACAATTTTAACAGAACTGTCTTTCTTTAGTTTAGCAACATAAAAACTAAAAATACTGATTAATACTAAACCCCAAACAATACTTATTCCCACTGCTATATTAATTTCAAAAATTAAAAAAGGAATTATGAAAGTTAATGCAAATATTAATTTAGAGAAAAATGTAGCAATAGTAGCACCCCAAACATGCTCTACAGACTTTTTCTTATCAGATTCTTCAGAAATATGCATGCCCATAGCATCTGACAAAGCATCAGAAATTGCAATTAATAAAATCCCTGCTAAAATAATTTTCACAGAATGTGTGCTTGAATTTAATCCAACAATCAAACCTAAAGTAGTTATTATTGCAGATGTTAATCCAAATCCAACCCCTTTTCTAATCGGCAGTTTCATAAACTAAATTAGAAAAATTGATTTAAATATGTTTTTACTTATTTAAATCAATGAATATGCTTAACAGCTTCATAAATTACTTCAAATTCTTTTTTTAATCCCTGCAAAACTTCTTCAACTTGCTCATAAAGGTTGCCTTTTTTTCTCCAGTGAAACAAACTTCTTGAAGGTTTATTAAAAAGCATTAAAATTCCAAAATGCTGTTTTTCAGTAACTTCTACAACCCTGCTAGAATAATAAATAGGCCTTGTTGTTAAATGAAGTGTCACTGGCTTTTTTCCAATAGTAGTTATCTCAAAACTATTTAAGGGGATTCCATTTATTAAAGCATTTTTCAAATATTTGGCTTTGGTATTTAATCTCTTTCTTTTCTTCTCATTAATATTAGGATCAATGCATTCATAAGGCTCATTTTCAATAATTTCTAATAAGGAACTCACTGATAAATAGCGCTCTCCTGGCCCAAGTTTTAATAATTTTTCTGCCGCATGATTATGATAAAATTCTTTATTATCATAATCATAAAAAGTAATTGGAATTTTCTTTGCTTTTGGGTCTAAATGTATATAAGTATTTACTCTTCCTGCAAATGCATATCCTTGGAAAATAGCAGATTGTTTTGATGCAAGATGGACTTTTCTTTCCAAAGCCTGTTTAGGGCCGTCTAGCCAATCATTTAACGCCTTATTGGGACCTTTATTTCTCTCAGCCACTGCACATATCTGATGCAAGGGAACTCTTACTTCATTACAGATTTCCAAAGCTTCCTTAACTTCACTTTTTACTCTCATCAAATCCCAAAATCTTTCCTCATTTTCTAATTTTAGCCAATCAATATATTCTTCTAAATTTTCTGTATCCTTGCCTTTTTTTTCAACTTCTCTTTGTGCGTACATCATCTCTACTTGTAATTCCTCTATACCCCCTTCTAAATAACAAAAAGCGGTTTGCAAATCAATTACTTTTTCATCTAAACCTTGTCCTTGCTTTACTAATTTATGATAATCTCTTACTTTTCTAAAATTAATAATAGGATGTCTAAAAAGTTTGTATACTTGTTTGAGATCCTCTTTGAGTTTGCTAAAATCCATATTAAAAAATAACAATTTTTATTGCATTTAAACATTTATATACTATAATTATCTCATAAAACAATGGACACTAAAGAACTAGATAATTATAAGAAAGCTGGAGAAATAGCAATTAAAATCAGAGAATATGCTAAGCAATTAATTAAACCAAACATGCCGCTGCTTGAAATAGCAAGAAAAATTCATAAAAAAATTTCAGAATTAAAGGCTCTTCCTGCATTTCCAGTTAATCTTTCTATTGATGATATTGCGGCACACTATCACCCAACAGCAGAAGATGAAACACTTGCAACAGGACTATTAAAAGTAGATATTGGTATTCAAATAAACGGATATATTGCAGACACTGCATTCTCAATAGATTTAACAGAAGATAACAAACATAAAGAACTTATAAAAGCAAATGAACTTGCACTGGACAAGGCCTTATCTATCTTAAAAGAAAATCCAAGCTTAAATGATATTGGAAAAACAATACAAGAAACAATTGAATCAAAAGGATTTTCTCCTATTGTAAATTTATCAGGGCACGGTCTTGCTCAATATGAAGTTCATGCTTCCCCAACAATCCCAAATTATGCAAATGGAAATGAGAAAAAATTTGAAAACAAAGCATATGCAATTGAACCATTTGCAACAACAGGAGAAGGAAAAATATATGAAGGCCCTGGCAGCAATATTTATGCAATTAGGCAGTTAAAAAACACTAGAAGCATGACAGGAAGAAAAATCTTAGATTATATATGGGGAAAATACCAAACCCTTCCTTTTTCTTTAAGAGAAATTCAAGAAAAATTTGGAAACATAGCAAGATTAGCAATAAGGCAGATGATTAATGAAAATATTATACATGAATTTTCACAATTAATTGAAAAATCACATAAGCCAGTCAGTCAAGCAGAACATACTTTTATCAAAACACCAAAAGACATTATAATTACAACAAAATAACCAAAAAATAAAAAAACTACATAAATAAGCAAAAACAGCATAAAAAATCAGTTTTCGATACTTTTATTAATGCTTTTTTCATAATAATTTAATGAAAAAAAGAGTGTTTACAGTAATATTATTAGCATTTTTCATCCTAGTATCTTCTAGCTTGCTAATTCCAACTATCTCAGCTTCTGACTCTGATTCTATTGAAGATCAATTAAAAAAACTAACGCATTATGCTGAAGAATATGAATCAGGAAACATAAATTTTATTCAACTTCTTGTTTATCAGTCTGCTGTAAGAGAAAAAATCCAAGAAATAGTGGGAGTTGTTAGTAAAGAAGAAGGTGGAATTTTAAATGAAGAACAAATAAGAAACGCATTAGGTGAACCAAATGAAGAAACAAGATGGGTATGGGTTGAAAAAGAAGACCATGATAAAAAATTAGACCGCTATGTGCCGATATGGAAAAAGGTAGTTTTTGATGGTAAAAAAATACAAATACGTCTTTCTGCTCATCCATCAATTTTCAAGAAAAATAATGAAGAAAATTTAATTTATAGATTGAATTTTGAAAGTGAATTTAAAAAACCAGAGGACCAGCTGGATATTAAAGGGAAAATAAATGAAATCAAAGAATTAGCTGAAAAGTTTAATGATAACCCTAATTCAAAAAATGCTAACCTTCTAGCTAAAAAAAGTGTAAATGCTGAAAAAACATTTGAACCTTATTTAAAGCAAAATCATGAAAAATGTGAAAACATAATGATGAGTATTTTTGGTTCTGAAAACCAGAGAGAAGAACAAAAAACAATTGTCCAAGAAATTGATTTTTATTCGGAAGATAATTTTGAAGCAATTGCAAGATTAGAAATGTGTGATGATTGTGAATGGCATTGGATAAACCTTGACATATGGATTGATAGCAGAGGGAGAGGATTCGAAAAAATAAAAGAACAAGAACAAAAAGAAGAAAATTTTGAAGATACAGAAAGGAAAAGAGAAGAATTCAGAAATCTTGTATGGGGATTATATGAAATAAAAATTAAAGAATTATTAGAAGAAATTAAAAAATCCCTAAAACAAGAAGACTTTGGAAAAGCTTTTACTCAAAGAAGCGAGCTTCAAAGATTAACTGAGGCTTGGAATGAAAAAGCAAATAATATTTGGGAAGAAGTTGAAGAAATTCTTGGACCAGAAAGAAAAAAAGGTGAAGAAGAAGAAAGAAGATGCCGGGAAGCAGGAAGAGAAAATTGCCGTTTTGATTGGGATGAATTTGACATAAAAAGAAGATTAATGGAAATGGAAATGAGAGAAGAAAACTATAATAAAAGAAAAGATTTTTACTTAAATTATTTTGCAGATTATAATAAAAAAGATTTTTATTTTGAACAAAAAGAATGGGAAAAAAGACTTGTTCAAACATTCAGAATAGGTGGAGGGGAACAATGTGAAAATGAAAAAGATGATGATAATGACGGAGATATTGATTGTGCAGATTCTCAATGCCAAGGCCAAAGGTGCGGATATGCCGAAATTGAAGTAAGATCTTATGAAGGGGAAATAAAAGAAGATACAGAAGATACAAATATTGAACCAATCCCAATTAATATAACTTCTGATTCTGATGGGAGTGCGGAGGGCGAAGAACCTACTGAACCAATAAAATCAAATAATACTTTTATTAATGAAATTTCTAGTATAACAGGACAGGTCACTGCTGAAGAGATTTTAGAAAGAAGGACTTCAACAAGTAATGAAAGCAATGGAAATAACAATGAAGAGGGGGTTAATGAAAGTGATGGAAATAATAATGAAGAAAGATCCGAAACAAGAACTAAAACCGTTCCTATGTACTGTATTGACCAAATCTGCCAGGTAAGAGATGAAGATTGGGTAGAAAAAGGACCTGTTTGTGATGGAATTTGTGATGATAATGACCTTTGTGAAAAAGATTGTATAAAATGCCCAGAACTGCCAGAAATAAAATGTGAACAAGGAACCAGACCAAAGTTTACAAGATATGATAAAAACAAATGCCCAGTTGAACAAGAATGTGTAAGGGACACAAAAGAAAAAGAATTTTGTAATAATACTAAAGATTGCATTCAACCACAATGTGGAGTAGCTGAATGTGTCAGATTGAAGCCAGGAGATGAGAAAGGGACATGCAAATTAACTGAATTAAAAGAATGTGAAGAAGCAGAATGTACAGATGGTGATGAAAGAAAAGCAATGTGCGGCGAAGATACAATTATAATTTCAATGTGTGAATTAGGGAACTGGATACAAACAGAAACTAAATGCGAAAAAGAAGTACAGAAAATTGAAGAAAAAGATAAAGAAAAAGAGTGTGGAAATATAGGAGATTGCAAGGAAAATGAAGTATGTAGTTTATTTCAATGTGTTCCGATTATAGAAACTGAGGAAGATGAAGAAGAGGAAGAAGAAAAAGAGTGTTCTGAAGATTATGATTGTGAAGATAGTAACCAGTGTACAAATGATTTTTGTATTAATGGAAACTGTATTCATAAAGAAAGTGAAGAATGCAAAAAGCCAGAAGAATATGAAGATCTAATAGAATTAGCAACAGAAAAACCTATGCAAGAAGGTGAAGAAAAGCCAGATGAAGAAGGTGAAGAAAAAATAATTGAGGGTGGAAAAGAACAAATTCGTGAAGAACCTAAAGAGCCAGAAGTAACAGGAAATATTATATTTAAAGCAATAGGAGGAGTTTTAAAAAACATAGGAATAACCGGGCAAGTAACAGAAGATGAAACTGAGCCAAAAGAAGACACAGAACCAGAATATCCATCACCACCAAAATCAGAAGAACCTCCACAAGAAGATTATAATGAAGATGATAATTGGGAAGATGAAGAACGTGAAAGAAGAGAAGATGAACAAAGAGATAGAGAAAGACAAGAAAGAAAAGAAAGAATAGCTCGTTGTAAAGAAGAAAGTGAAAAACAATGTGAAGAAAGATATGTAGAAAAATGTGTTGGACCTTGTTTTTGGAATACTAAATGTGATGATGAAGATTGTTTAAGAGAAACAAGAGACCAATGTAGAGAATCTTGCAGAGAAGATAATGAAGATGAAATAAAGGAGTGTAGAGAAGACTGTTCTGTAACATGTGACCAAGACAAATGGTGTGAAATAGATTGGGGGGACAACACATGGGAAGAAGAAAAAGGAGTTTTTGGAGTCGGAGGATCATGCAGAAAATCTCAAGGAAGAGAAGAAGCATTCATCTGGTTTAATGGATGGGGAGACCCTTTTGAAATAATACAACCTCTAAAAAACAAATATTATGAAACAGGAGAAGATGAATGGTGCAAAAATGATTTAGAAAATTATATAAGACAAAGAAAAGAATTTGAAAAAGGATTTAATCAAGAATTTATTGAATGGTTTTTTGAAAAATATATGGCTAACTCTGCAGAAGATTGGGAACAGCACATATCAGGAATTTTTGAAATTTACTGGAGAAATGTTGATAACCAAAGGCAAATAGCTGAAAGAATGAATTGTCTAGGAATAAATGACATTGAAAAAGTAATGACACTTAAACTAATAAATTTAAGTTATGATACAGAATATGGAAGTGTCGAATATTGGGAAGAACTAACAACAGTTAAAACAGACAAAATATTTGGAGATTTTGGAAAAAAAGAAGGAGAGAGAAAAGAAATGACAATTATCACACCATATATGAAAATATGGATATTTCCTCCAAAAGAATTTATAATCAGAGAAATGAAAAAATCAATGGAAGAAGGGGAGCTTCCTGGATCACCTGAGCAAAAAATGGAAAGAGAAAATGAAGATGGATTAACAGAAGAAGAAGAAGAAAGAATAAAACAAGATAAAAAATTTATGAAAAAAGTAAAAAAAGCAGCAGAAAAATATGGTGGAAACTTTGAGGTAGTAGTACAGCTTAAAGATTATGAAACAGAGGAAATAGTTTTCAATATTTTTGCTCAAGTAAATGAAGAAGATATATTAGAATTTAAGCCAATTCCTCCAGAAGAAGTTTCAAATTATGATGCAAAAGTTACAATAGACTTTGAAAATATTTATGAATTAATCCACATTAGTGAAACAGATATGAAAGGGGCACAAATAGAATCCCCTCCATGGGTAGAAAGAAAAAAGAAAACAGGGGAAACAATAAAAGATATAACAAACGGATTCAAAATGTTTTTTAAAGTAAGGAAAATAATAAGTTCTGCAGAATATGAGCCAAAAAACACTAAAAAAGATGTGCAGTCAATATTCTTAAGTTTTATAATTATGATGGGTAAAAACGATGACAGGGGACCTCCTGATGAAGGAGAACTATCTGAAGAAGAATTAGTAGAATTAGAAAAAATAAAAGAAAATGTTTGGGAATCAAAAGAAACAATTACAGGAGAAGTAATTGGTGTTTGAAATTATTCAATTTAAAAATTAACTAATTTAAATTATTCTCTAAAACTTTCAAATTTTTATTAAATCTTCTTGTTGCAAAGTGTTCTGCTGCTAATACCCCTAAGTCCCTACAGCAAAACCATAAAGTGGAATAGGTATGTGTGGCTTTACAATCATGGGACTAGCATTAATTAGTAATGAGCAACCCCACATTGCAAGTTCATGAAGAGCATTTTCAGTTTTTGGAAGAAACAAGTACCTCACTCCAACAATAGGAGCAAGAGTTCCAATAATTGCGCCTCCATAAATATAAAGCCCTTTCCTTAGCATCATATCTCATGCTTTTTAAAGTTTTCTCATCAACCTAAATATTCTGCAGGCTTTTCTAAAGCTGCTTTAGCGCTTCTTAAATATTCTGTTTCAATTCTCCTATACTTATCAATATCAGATTTTGTAACACTTGCCCCAACTTTTTTCATAGCTTCTGTAAAATGTTTCATTTTAACTTCCTTGCTATCAATATCTTCTCTTAAAGCAAGCATTGCAGCCTCTCTAACCATTGATTCAATATCTGCACCAACGTAACCATCTATCTGGTCTACTATTTTATTTAAACTAACATCTTTCGCTAAAGGCATGTTTTTAGTATGAATCTTTAAAATCTGCAATCTTCCTTCAGCTGTTGGAGTAGGGCTTAATAAAATCCTATCAAATCTTCCCGGTCTTAATAAAGCAGAATCTAACATATCGGGCCTATTTGTCGCACCAATTACAATTACATTAGATAAATCTTCAATACCATCCATTTCAGCTAATAATTGATTTAAAACTCTTTCAGTAACTTTTTGCCCGTGCTCAAGGCCCCTCTTGCCTGCTAATGAATCAATTTCATCAAAAAAGATAATACAAGGACTAACTTGTCTTGCTCTCTCAAATATTTTCCTTACACCTTCTTCTGATTTTCCAACCCACATTGATAATAAAGAAGGACCTTTTACTTGAATAAAATTAGCTTCACTCTCTTTTGCAACTGCCTTAGCTAATAAAGTTTTTCCTGTTCCAGGAGGCCCGTATAATAAAATCCCTTTTGGCGGCCTTATTCCCAACCTTTTGAATGATTGAGGATATTTTAAAGGCCATTCAACAGCTTCTTTTAATTCTCTTTTAACATTATCCAAGCCTCCAACATCATTCCACCCAATATTAGGAGTTTCAACTAAAACCTCTCTCATTGCACTTGGCCTTACAACTTTCAAGGCATCCTCAAAATCTTTTTTATTTACTACTAATTCTCTTAAAACTTCCTCAGGTATTGGTTCATCTTCTTTTAATTCAAATTTTGGTAACAATCTTCTTAAAACAACCATTGCAGCTTCTTTTGCTAAAGCACTTATATCTGCACCAACAAAACCATGAGTAATTCCTGATAAAAAATCTAAATCAACGTCTCTCTTTAAAGGCATATTTCTAGTATGAATTTTCAAAATCTGCAATCTTCCTTTTTTATCTGGAGCACGAAGTTCAAGTTCTCTATCAAATCTTCCAGGCCTTCTTAATGCAGGATCAACTGAATTAGGCCTATTAGTTGCACCGATAACAACTACCTTTCCTCTTGCATTCAAACCATCCATCATAGTTAATAATTGACTTACTACTCTTCTCTCAACTTCTCCAGTTACATCCTCTCTTTTTGGAGCAATTGCATCAATCTCATCAATAAAAACAATTGAAGGAGAGTTTTTTTCAGCTTCTTCAAATATAGATCTCACTTTTTTCTCAGATTCTCCATAAAACTTGCTCATAATCTCTGGCCCATTAAGCAAGATAAAATTTGCTTCAGACTCGTTAGCAACTGCTTTAGCTAATAAAGTCTTCCCAGTTCCAGGAGGACCATGCAATAAAACCCCTTTTGGAGGGTCTATTCCTAATCTTTCAAAAATCTCAGGATGCTTTAATGGAACTTCAACCATTTCTCTAATTTTCTTAACTTCCTCTGTTAAACCACCAATATCTTCATAAGTTACTTGAGGAATTAATTCTTCTGAAACTTCAACAGCCTTGCTGCTCAAAACAACATCAGTATTTTCAGTAATTATACACGCTTGATTAGGGTTTGTATTAACAATAACAAATCTTATTTGCTGCATATTGCCACCTAAACTTCCAAAACCCATTCCCCCAAACATTTCATTTAAATTTCCAAAAATATCATCCATACCAAAATCATCTCCCATTAAATCCCTTCTTCTTTTAACACCTCCAAGAACAACAATATCTCCTTTAATAACAGACCTTCCTAATAAACCTGGTTTTAAATCTCCTTGCACCATAATGCCCTTTTGACCAGGAGCAATCATTACTTTTTTAGCTTCTTTTACATTTGCTTTTTGAACAACAACATTTTCGCCGACACCGGTTCTTGCATTTTTCCTTATAATTCCATCAACCCTGATAATTCCTTCACTAACATCTGCAGGATAAGCCTTGTCTGCAATAGCAACAGTTTCTTTTCCTCCTTTAATTAAAACAACATCTCCTCTCTTAATATCAAGTTCCCTCATAACTTCAAAATCTATTCTAGCAATCCCCTTATACGCATCATCTTGTAATGCCTCTGCAACCCTTAATTTAACTCCTTTAGTTTTTTCATTTGCCATTTTAATTTATCAAACCCATCTTATTTAGTTCAGGAACAAGATAATCCTCATCAATTGAAGCAATTTTCAATCCTTGTTCTTTATAATTAGTGTCTATCCAAGCAATCTCATTTATTTCGCCTATAGCTTCTGGTTCTCCCTCAACCTCAACAAAATAAGTTTCCATTTTCACTATCTTATCCTTATCTCTAAAATGCGGCGCTTTCCATGTTTTAAATTTTTTCATTGACTTTAATTCAACATCTAACTCTTCTTTTAATTCTCTCCTTAATGCTTGTTCTTTAGATTCTCCTTCAACAATCCTGCCACCAGGCATGATAAAATGTGGCTCATCATATTTTCTACACATTAATAATTTTCTATTCTTAATCATTATTCCTGCAACCTTATTATGAATCTCCATTTTCCTCAATGATATTCCTCCTTTTTAAAATTATCTTTTAATCTATCATGAAACCCAAAATCTAAACTAATCCTCCCCAAATCTTCAAAACACAACTTAACCATATCATCCATTATTTTTTCTTGTTCTTTCATAAAATTAACAATTTCTTTAGGAATAGAAACTGCATAAGAATTTCCAACAAACCTCATCTTAACATTAAACTTTTTTTTCTTTAAGTCAATAAATTCACTATATTCTGCCTCATCTTTTGGGTGAAAAATCTTACTACCACATTTTTCACACTTAACCGCTCTTAAAATAAAACCATTTTTATGTATTTGTATGGGCTTCATCTTCACATCGCATTTCCCACATAAAATCTTGTTATTAAATATATCTGTCATTTTACTGTCATCTTGTTTATTTAATCATCCTCTCTAATTTTAAACCCTGGAGGAGCCAGTGCTCACCTCAAAAACAGTGTCTTTGCTCTTCTAGGGGAAAAGAGGTGTGTATAAAGCACAGTGTATATACTTTATGTGTATACATAGAGATATATATTTATAAACATTTCGGTCCTTGAGGATATAATAATCAAAACAAAAAATCATATAAGTTAAACATTTAAAAACCCTTATCTCTATTTTTAATAATATTTAATATCAAAATGAATATAAAAAAAATAAAAGAGAAAATTAAAAAATTATGGAAATGGGTATGGAATTCTGATTCTATATTAAGTTGGATTGTTGCTCTTGCAGTAATTTTCATAATAGTCAAGTTTGTATTTTTCCCATTATTATCCTTAATAATGGGAACTTCTCTGCCTTTAGCAGGAGTAGAATCTTCAAGCATGGAGCACGGGATGACAAAAACATGTTTAGAAGAAAATTTAAATGGTGATTTCATAAGCAAAAAATACGGCTTATGCGGGGATTGTTTTAGTGAAAAAGATAGCATTAACTTTAATGAATACTGGACAATTTGCGGACAATGGTATGAAGAAAGAAATATTACAAAACAAGGTTTTTCAAATTTCCCTATGAAAGACGGATTTAGTAAAGGAGATATTATGATTGTTTGGGGGAGATTTGAACCAAAGATAGGGGACATAATAATTTTCACTCCAGAACCATTTTCAAAAGCAAAAAGACCAATTATACATAGGATAGTTAAAATAGAAAATGGAATAATTCAAACAAAAGGAGACCATAATAAAGACTCTCTAACTAGACTTAATAATGAAAACCTTATAGATGAAACTAAAATATCACAAAACCAAATTATAGGAAAAGCTATTTTTAGAGTTCCTTATCTTGGATGGGTTAAAATAGGAATTGTAGAATTACCTAAAAAAATCACTAATTTCCTTTCAAGATAATAACTATGAAATCAAGAAAAATAAGGGAAAGGTTTTTAAACATAATAAAATAAAAAGATTAATGGAATTTTGTCCTAAGTGTGGTTGTGTATTAGTTGAAAAAAAGAAAAAGTTCGGGTGTCCGCGGTGTAATTACCAAGCAAAATCTAAAATAAAAATAGAAGCTTCTGAAAAAATTGAAACAAAGCCTAAAATAGGGATTATCAATGATAAAGAAACAAATGTTTTTCCAACAGTAAGTGCTATTTGTAATAAGTGTAATAATAAAGAAGCTTATTTTTGGACATCACAAACAAGAGCAGGTGATGAGGGAGAAACAAAGTTTTATAAATGTATTAAGTGTAAACACATTTGGAGAGAGCATCGCTAAAACCTTATATAAAAATCTAACAAATCTAGTTAAAATCTCCATAAAATTACTATAAAACAAATATCTAATTATTATATCTCAGCTTCATGCTGCTTACCCATTTCTTATTTTTTCTCTCAGATAAGCAACCATCGCAATATCTTGAATATTTGCCATTAGGATGAAACATTCCATCGCATCCTCTGCACATTCTTCTTAATTTTGTCTTTCTTACTGGCATTTTTGCTCCTTATTTATATTTATTTAATTAAACACACCAATGACGCTAAAAAAACCTTAATTTATCTAAATTTACTTAGTTTCGCGTGTAAATACATCAAAAGTAAGGTATTTAAACCTACCGATTGATGGTGACATTGTGTCATCCACACACATATGTCCTACCCTTTTTACACGTAAATTTGGGAAGTTTCACTAACCCAAATTATTTTACTAACTATTATCTCATAAACATTTTTAGTTATGAAGATGAGCAGATTAGATTAAAAATTATTAGATATTAAGGATAAAAATATTCAGGTTAGACTTGTCTTCCTGAATTTTCATAAAAACTAATTTTCGGTTTCCCTATCGACATATGTCATGGTCTTACACACGATTGAGGGAGACATTTGATCGGTTTGTGTAAATTAATCTTATTGTAAAGTGTAAAAATAATTAAAAATTCCAAATCAAATACTTTTTAAATCCAAATTCCTCATAATAACTAATTAATAATCTAATTATTAATAAAAAGGCTTCATAGCTCAGCCAGGTTAGAGCACTGGACTCTTAATCCAGGTGTCGGGGGTTCAAATCCCCCTGAGGCCATGTTAACAAGTATTTTCTCTAGTAAAATAAAACTTATAACTACCAAAACCTCTAAATAATTGCAATGACAGAGATTAGTCTGCCACAAACCTCACTTGGTTTTTGTGACATAACAACAGCACTAAAAGAAGGTAAAAACATACATATTGAAAAACATGATGTTATAAGAAACATTTATGTTAAAAGAATTGAAAAATAATATCATAATTTCCCACAAGGGAAAGCCCAAGTAGATATTGGTTTTTTTGATATTCCTGAATTAAATATTAAAGGGCGGGTCTTTCCAATGGACGAAATTCTGCGGCCAGCAGAATATTATGACTTAATAGTACAAAAAGCAAAACAACAAAGAGGACCTACAAAATGGAGCCTTGATAGTCAAATATATCATGACTTTTATATGGGAGAAGACATACAAGTAAAAATCTCAAGAAGGTCCAAAGGTTATGACCCTACTTTTAAATTATTTAATAGGATAACAGGTTTTGTGAAAGATAAAGGGAATCACAAAACTTACCAAGAGCTAGAAGTTGGAAGCGAAGTAACAGTTCAAATCATAGGGCATATAGAAAAAAAGGAATGTCCCTTTTATTAACAAGACCCTATTAAAAAGATTTTAATACAGCAAATTTCTTATTTGTTTAAATGGTGCAAAACAAACAAAATATTTCTAAAATTATGAAAATTCTTGAAAAACATTTTAATTACAAAGATAAAACTACATTAAACAGCATGAGAAAGCCAAAAGGAAAGGGAAAAGGAAAACCAAATGCATTTAAAATCTTAATAGCTTGCTTGCTCTCTTTGCGTGCAAAAGATGAAACAACTAAAAAAATTTCAAAAGAACTTTTTAAAATAGCTTCAACACCAAAGCAAATAGCAAATCTTCCAACAAAAAAACTTGAAAAAATAATATTTTCAACAGGACATTATCATAAAAAAGCTCAATCACTAAAACATGTCTCAAATGAGCTATTGTCAAAATTTGGAGGCAAGGTTCCGTCAAATAAATCCGATCTCTTATCAATTAAGGGAATTGGCCCTAAAACAGCGAATATTGTCTTAAATTTTGCTTTTAATAAGCCTGTAATTCCTGTAGATACTCACTGCCACAAAATTCCTAATAGATTAGGGTGGATAAAAACTAAAACTCCTGAAAAAACCGAACTAGAATTAGAAAAAATTCTCCCAGCAAGATATTGGAAAGAATTTAATGGAATTTTTGTATTATTTGGAAGAAATATTTGTGTCCCAATATCTCCTTTTTGTTCAAAATGCCCAATAAACAAGTATTGCCTTAAAATTAATGTAAAAAAATCAAGATAAAAATTATTTATATTTCCCTCTTATAATTTCTTTTCTGTTTATAGCAATTATCCTATAACCCTCTTCACTAAGATCAATATTATTTTTACTTACATACTTCCATAAATCTCTTGCAAAATAACTTAAATAATCAATAGGGATATTGACTAAACTATTTCCCAATCGAATTCCACCTTCCTTTTGTCTAATATATTCTAAAATTTGGGAACTATTGCTCACTAAATCAACTAATATAATTAAAAGAATAATTCAAATTATTTAAACTTATACAAAAAATAAAAATAAGTTTACAACTAATCATCGCACCCCACAAAATCCAAGGCAATCTACATTAATTGTCTTCTTATAGAATCAATATTTTCTGCAATCTCTTGACCTTTTTTTGTTAGTTGAATCAACTTAATTCTTCCTTTTTTTTCAAAACTAACTAAACCCAAGACTTCAAGTGTTTGCAAAATCTTCACAGCATGCGAATATGTACAATCAACTTCTTTAGCTAGTACAGACCCGTATCTTGCCTTAGACATTTTTTTCAAAGCAACCAACATTAGGGCTGGCTTTCTTCTGAAAAATATATCAAAATTGTCTTTCATTTTAAAAGTTTATTTATTATTAGATTTGAAAGGTACTTATTTTATTGTATTATTTCAAAACTATATATTTAAAGGTATACATTTACCTTATAAAGCTTTCTATAAAAAAAATTAACCAGTCAGTAATAAAATTAATTAGTATTGATAAAATAGTAACTAGATGTCACTAACTTGCCTCAAACAAAAATATACTAAAATAAATAGATTTAATCTCAAATATTATCTAAATTAATCTCTTCTCCAGTAAGTTCAGTATACATTTCTAAGTATCCTTTGCTAAATAGCTCTAACTTGCCTGCAATCATTTCAATTTTAGTTCCACCACTTGAAACAGAATCTTTTATAAATTCTTCAGGGGCCTCAGAAAGAATAAACTTGACTGCCTCTTCTTTAGAAAGACTTACTCTCAAATCCTCCTTATCAATTGCTCCTTTTTTTGTATTAGGCTGGCCCTTAATTATTTCCGAACTCCAAATTTCTCCATCTAAATCCAATTCTATAAACGGGTTCTCAAATAAAGGAGATTTATGCAAATTTCCACATCCTAAAGCAACTAAAATATAATCAATATAATCTTTATTAAACTTAGTAATCCCTTGTTCAATAGCAGCAGACTGGTTTGTATTTGAACGAATATCCCCTCCTAAAGGATTTGCAACAGATACCTCAACTTTCTTATTACTTAAAAGAAATCCTGCTAAAAAAAACAAAAAAAACAAAATTAATATTCCAACCACAATTAAAGATATCTTAAAAAACTTCTTCAGCCCCCTATGTTTATCTCTGATTAAAACTAGTTCACTCACCATCTTTTTATTATCCCTACTAATTTAGGGTAAAAGATAATATTTAAATATTACCCCCTATTCTAAAGCATATGATAGACATTAAACTAATTAGAGAAAATTCTAAACTTGTAAAAGAAAACATAAAAAAGAAGTTTCAAAATGAAAAACTTCCTTTAGTAGATGAAATAAAAAAACTTGATGAAGATTGGAGAAAAGAAAAATATAAAGCAGACCAATTAAGAAGCAAGAGAAACAAAATCTCTAAAGAAATTAATTTTGCAAGAAAACAAAAAGATGAAAAGCTGGCAAAAGAATTAATAAAGCAAGCTCAAGAAATTCCTGACAAAATAAAAAAAACAGAAGAAAAAGCAGATAAACTTAGAAAAAGAATAAGAGAAATTATGTTCCAAATCCCAAACATAATCCATAAATCAGTCCCAATTGGAAAAGATGAATCTAAAAACAAAGAAATCAAAAAGATAGGAAAACCAAAAAAATTTGATTTTGAAGTAAAAAGTCATGTCGAACTTGGAGAAGATTTAAGGATGCTAGATTTTGACACTTCTGCAAAAGTTTCTGGAAAAGGATTTTATTACATAAAAGGAGATTTAGCAATCTTAAACATGGCTCTAATCAATTTTGCAAGAGACTTTATGATTAAACAAGAATTTGAATATATAGAAACTCCCTTAATGATAAGACAAGAGATTTTAAATGGAGTTTATTCAAATGAAGAAATTGAAGTTATGGTATATAAAATAGAAGGAGAAGACCTTTACTTGATTGCAACTTCTGAACACCCCCTGATTGGACAGTTTATAGGAAAAACACTTTCAGAAAAACAACTTCCCATAAAACAAACAAGCTACTCAATGTGTTTTAGAAAAGAAATTGGAAGTCATGGCATTGATGAAAAAGGAATCTATAGAACACATCAATTTAACAAACAAGAAATGATTATTATTTGTAAACCTGAAAAATCTTATGAATGGTATGATAAAATGCTAGATTATACTATTAAATTATTTAAAGAATTAGAAATCCCTATAAGAATTTTAGAATGTTGCTCAGGAGATTTAGCAGACTTAAAAGCAAAATCATGTGATTTAGAAGCTTGGAGTCCAAGACAAAAAAGATACTTTGAAATAACTTCATTAACAAATATGGAAGAAGCTCAAGCAAGAAGACTTGATATTAAAATAAACAATGGAAAAACAAATTATTATCCCCATACTTTAAACAACACAGTGATTGCAACCTCAAGAGCTTTGGTAGCTATTATGGAAAACAATCAGACAAAAACCGGTTCTATTAAGATTCCAAAATCTTTATGGAAATATACTGGTTTTAAAGAAATAAAACCAAAAAAACAAGAATAATATGACAACAAAGTTAGTTGATGCTTTAGGTAAAGAACTAAAAGCAAGGACTTGTAATTTAGAACTACCTCCACACAGGCCTGTCTTAGTGAGGCCTGCAAGTCCTGAACTTGAAAAAAACTACATGAGGTTAGTACTAGCAGACATTCAAAAAGAACATCCAATAAAAGCATATTTCATAAAAATTTATTATAGATTAAGAAAAAAAATATAATCAAACTTCTTCTGGGAAAAAGAGGCCCGCACAATATAAAACAAATAATGGAAAATAAAATCAATCAAGCTGATAAGATTAATAAATTTGAATTAAAAAGAAAACTTCTACATCTAACAGCAGGAATAATTAGCTTATTATTTTTAATTTATAAATTAATAACTCCTTTTCAGATTTTTCTTATTTTAATGTCTGGAACATTATTAAGTCTTATACATAAAAAAATTCAAATCCCAATAGTTTCTTATTTTTTAAATAATTTTGAAAGAAAAGAAGAAAGAGAACATCTTCCAGGAAGGGCGCTTATTTTTGCAGTTGCAGGAGCTTTATTAGCATTGCAATTATTTCCAAGAAACATTGCTCTTGCTTCTATCTCAATTTTAATATTTGCAGACCCAATTTCAAGTTTAATAGGAATAAATTTTGGAAAAACAAAATCTTTTATAAATGAAAAAAAGAACATAGAAGGGCATATTGCAGCAGCACTAATTAGTTCTATGATAGCATGGTTTTTTGTTCCTTTTTATCTTGCAATTATAGGAGCAATAACTGCAATGCTTTTTGAATCACTTATTATACAAGTTCAAAAGATAAAATTAGATGATAATTTAATAATTCCAATAGCAGCAGGAACTGCAATGCTTATTGTTATTAAATTTTTAATATAAAAAAGAATACAAATTTTTATAAATTAAAAAAACAAAATTAACATATGAGTTCAGAAATAGGAACAGAAAAAGAAAGACCTGAAACAAGCCCTCCACCAATAAAACCTGCACAGATCCCAAAACTTCAGTTACAAGTCCAAAAAATAAGAAATAAGATAAAGATGCACACCCATACTTCAGTAGATTCCTCCACTATTGATATTTGTATTCAACAACAAAAATTTGAATTAGAAAACATAGTTTCTGTATATATTCACCCAACTGAAGTAATTACTGATTCATTTTTAAGAAAAAGCAAGAAATTAGAACGATGGGGATTTGATGGATTAAAAGTAGAAGTGCTAAAAGAAATTTTTGATAATATTATAAATGTAGACACAATAGATCAAAAAACTTTTGATGGAAATATTTATTGGTATTGCTATGCTTTAAAACACGAGGATCAAGTATATGAGACTGTACAAACCCTGCATAATAATTATATTTCTTCAGAATAAACAATCCTAAACTTTATTAACATAATTCTCTTCTTTCCTTCATGACAACAAAAAAAAATAATAAATCAAGCAAGTCAAAAAAGAAAAAATTCAAGATTCTTGCAGCAGGAGATTTTCACGGAGACTCTACCTTAGCTAAAAAACTAGCTAAAAGAGCAAAAAAAGAAGATGTTGATTTAGTTATCTTAACAGGAGATATTATTGGATTTGTTGAAACTAAAAATTTATTAAAACCTTTTATTGAAAAAGGTAAAAAAGTTGTTTTCGTTCCTGGAAACTGGGACACAAGCGAGGCAGCAAATTTCCTAACACAATTATACGGAGTAAAAAATCTTGGAAAACATTATGTTAAATATAATAATATTGGCATTTTTGGTATTGGAAGCCCGGACTGGCAATTATTTCCCGACGATAAAAAAGTATTTAATAAATTAGAAAAAGATTTTGAAAAAATCAAAAATCTTGAAAAAAAAATAATGGTAAGCCACTTACATGCCGCAAACACAAAATCAGAATTCTCAGGGATTCCCGGCAATAAAGGCATAAGAAAGGCAATTGAAAAATTTCAACCAGATTTATTTATCTCAGGGCACATTCATGAAGCAGAAGGAGTTTATGAAAAAATAGGAAAAACTAAAGTAATGAATGTAGGAAGAAGAGGAAAAATTATAGAAATATGAAAATAATCATAAAAAATCCCTTTTATTTTTTCTTGACAATAACTACTCTAAGAAAACCATCTTCATATTCTTTTTTAACCTTTTTAGAATTAACTTTAACAGGAAGACTTATTTGCTGTGCAAAACTCCCGTATTTTTGCTCTCTTGAATAGTAATCTTCTGCTTTAGATTCCACATCAACCTTTTTCTCAGCAACTATATTTAACATATTATCTTTAACAGAAACTTTAATTTCTTCTTCATTTAATCCCCTCGGAACCATTAGTTCAACAACTAAATTCTTGCCTTCTTCATAAATCTCATTATCAAATCTTGTTTCCACCTTAATGTTATATAATGCCTTAAAATATATAAAATTTTCCAAATCTCTAAATTCTATATTTACAAGCATAGTAATATTTAAATAAAGCTAAAATTCTTTTTTAAACATGGATATAGAAAAAAGTAAATCCATAGTGGTTACAGGTGCAGGAGGATTCATTGCAGGATACTTAGTAAAAAGACTGCTCGCAGAAGGTTATAATGTTCGAGCAGTAGATATTAAATCATTTAAAAAATGGGAACAAATATTCCCTAAAGCTAAAAACTATAGATTAGATTTAAGAAATTTTAAAGATGCGAGAAGGGTTTGTAAAGGGGCTTCTGAAGTTTATAATCTTGCAACAAGGGTTGGTGGAATAAAATTTACTGAAACCCATGCAGCAGATTGTTTATCTTCCGCAACAATTAATATTAATCTCCTTCAATCTTGTATTAAAAATAATATTAAAAAATATTTTCATACGTCTTCTTCAAGTGTCTACTCTGGGCAATCCCCCTTCAAAGAATCTGACATTGAAACAAGTACTCCCCAACCAGGCTATGGTGAGGAAAAAACATATTCAGAAAAAGTATGTCTTGCTTTTGGCAAAACAGGAAAAATACAAACACGTATTGCAAGACCTGTTAATGTTTATGGACCACACATGATTTGGGCTCCAGGAAGATCCCAAGTCCCTGTTGATTTATGCAGAAAAATTATATTATCTAAAGGAAAAATCCCTATAGAAATATGGGGTGATGGAAAACAATCAAGAGACTTTATCTATGTTAATGATGTTGTTGAAGGAGTTCTCAGAGTCATGGAAAGTGACTATGATCAGCCAATTAATTTAGGAAATGGGGTTAATATTTCTATAAACGATTTAATAAACACAATTCAGGAAATCGCAGGATATAAAGTCCAAATAAAAAACAAAATGGATGAATACGTAGGACCAAATCATAAAGCTGCAGATATAACTTTAATGAAAGAAAAATTAAAATGGCAGCCCCAAACAAGCATTAAGCAAGGAATGAAATCATTATATGATTGGACCAAAGAAAAATTAGCAAGGGAAGGAAAAAAAACAAATAAATCCTTTACCTTCTAACCGTTCAAGATAAAAAACCTAAAAATCAATCTTTCACAACTTTTAATACAACATACAAATCTTTTGCAGGAAACCACCAACAAAAAAGCTCTTGATATACTCTCGGAAATAAATTAAAAAGCCTTTGAAAAAGGCGTAATTGTCTTCTCCATAATAATTTCTTTTTCATAGTCTTAAAATTACCAATACCTTGCCAGTGATTAACATGGTTTTTATCAAGACAATCAAAAGTTGTCCAACTAAAAAAACTATAATGATCCATCATTGAAAACGCAGCCTCACAAGAAAAATAAGGAACATAAATCCTAATAATTGCATTACGTTTGCAAACCCTATAAATTTCTTTCATAACCTCAATAGGTTTTTGAGTATGTTCTAAAATATGGCTCATAAGCACTTCTTCTACAGAATTATTTTTAAAAGGTAATTTCTTTGTAATATCAACAACTTTATCTGGTTTAACCTCTTTAGAAATATCACAATTTACAAAACCTTTTAACTTTTTCATTCCACAACCTAAATTAAGCTTCATATCCAAAGCACAGAATAAGGGTTTTTTAATTTTTATAGACTACAATACTACTATTTTCTAAATTATAAAACCCCCAAACCTTTTTATATACCTTATTTTTAACAACTTTATTAAAATTTAAATAAATTAAGATACACATATAAAATGCTGCGAAGAAAAAAACCAGACCCTAAGAAAGTAGAACAAAAAGAATTTCGTGTATATGACCCTTCAGATGTAAAACAAACAATTGAAATTCCTGCAAAGCCAGAGCCAAATCCAGAAGATTTAGAAAAAATTGAAGTTATTTCTGGTGGAGATGATAAAGGAAACACTCAGTTAGTAATACCAAAACAAACTAAAAAGAAAAAAACAAGGAAAAAAACCACTAAAAAAACTAAAAAATCTTTAAAAAATAATAATTACAGACCTATCACTCCTGCAAAATTCAAAGAAAAACCTTTGAAAAAAAATGGTTATATCCTAGTTATAACAGAAAAACCACAAGCAGCAGCAAAAATTGCAGCTGCACTAAGCGAAGGAAAAGATAATAAAATAAGCCAACCTGGGGGAGTTTCTTATTATGAATTTCAAAGAAATAATAAGCAGGTTGTTGTTGGATGTGCAGTTGGACACTTATTTACAATTGGTCAGACAAAAAAAGGAACAGATTACCCAATATTTGATATTGGATGGTTTCCAAATTTCGAAATCAAAAAAAATGATTTTACAAAAAAATATTATTCAATAATTAAAAAACTAGTTTCTGGGGCCTCAGAAATAATAGTTGCAACAGATTTTGATATTGAAGGAGAAGTTATTGGATATAATGTTGTAAGATTCATTGCTCAGCAAGCCGACGCAAAAAGAATGAAATTTTCTGCACTAACTGCTCCCGAGATTCAACAAGCATATGATAATCCATTAAAAACAATTGAATGGGGGCAAGCAATTGCAGGTGAAACACGCCATTTTCTAGATTGGTTATATGGTATAAATTTAAGCAGAGCACTAATGCACGCTATAAAAACAACTGGAAAATTTAAAGTCATGTCTATTGGGCGTGTTCAAGGACCTACACTAAATCTTATTGTTGAAAAAGAAAAACAAATAAAAGCATTTAAACCAACACTTTACTGGCAGATTTTCTTAACTATTAATGATGGCAAAAACAAACTTGAGGTTAAACATAATAAAGACATAATAAAAAAACAAAAATTAGATAAATTTAAAGACTTAGAAGGTAAAAAAGCTCAAGCTTCAACAAGAAAAACAAAACAAGTTTT
>Ga0315550_1000472_pt1 | contig 24867 bp, 24 predicted proteins | sample SalMarSW160190MG_2_FD_203100 | JGI IMG/M metagenome (GOLD analysis project Ga0315550, IMG submission 203100) | Salt marsh sediment microbial communities from the Plum Island Ecosystem LTER, Massachusetts, United States - Salt Marsh Sediment SW1601-90 ... | reverse complement strand
GACGCGCTGGTGACCTAGTTGGGCATTCAATGCGGGGCGGAAAAATCTTCATCCGGGACGACGCTGGATACCGCGTTGGAATCCACATGAAAGAATACCTCGGCAAACGCCCATTCATAGTGATAGGTGGAACCGCCCAAGATTTTCTGGGAGAATACATGGCAGGAGGCGTGCTGGTGGTTCTGGGAATAAACATGAAGAATGGAAGCCGTCACAACGCTAGGTTCGTGGGAACTGGAATGCATGGCGGAACAATGTACATTCGAGGGGAAGTGCGTCACTTGGGAGAAGAAGTTGAGGTTACGGACCTTGAAGAAGACGACTTTAGGTTGCTTGGGGGTTTAGTTGATGAGTTCTGCAGGTACTACGGGTTAGACGCCGAAAAAATCTTGGAGAGCAAATTTAGCAAGCTAATTCCTGTTTCATCTCGTCCTTACGGGAACCTATACGCCTACTAATCTTAAGAAATCAGCGGCTTGCTTTATACACCAGTTTCAGGGCTAACTGTGCGAGGCTGCTGAAATGATAACTATTGTGTAGTATTATGCTCTAATGTAAACTCGATTCTTTTCACGTAAGCCATCTTGGTTTACCTTCAAGATATTCTGTCAAAAACTTCGCGAACTCAGGGTTGGCAGAATACAGTTTTAAGGCTTCGTCGTTCACCATGACCTCCAATGAATCGGCAACAGCCTTGGAAACAAGTTCAGCTACGCCGTCACGCCTGCCCCCGTCCCCCAATTTTTCTTTCAGCAGATTCACCACATCCATGTGCTTCCTCTTTACATCAACCACCCAGCGTCCCTCATCCACGCGTGGTCCAGAAACCGTGGAGTATGCTCCCACATGTTTCAGCAAAAAGTTCTCGCACTCCAGCTTCTTTCTCAACGGTGGACCAAGATGCCTCTTCATGTTTGGAATGAAACGGTTTTCCACCTCAAAGATGAATATGTTCAAGTTTTTTTCGTTGCTCCAGACATGGTCGCGTAAAACTGTGAAGTCGTGTTGCTGGATTAGTCTCCGCAGTGACCTCTGAGACTTGTATAGCTGCCCCCAAAGAACATCGGGCACCGCGGGGATTCCCTCAAAGCTGAGGAATACAGTTGCGGAGCCTCGGGCGTTGATTTTGTTGACCAGCTCTGTGACCTCTAGGGCTTCCACCTCTCGTGGATAAAAGAACTTCAAGTCTGGAGCTTTCAAAAATGCTCTGGAGGCGGCGACGAACTCGTTTAATCTTTCTTTTCTAACTGCAGCCGCAACGTTTCTTCCCTTGTCCACCGGATCAACCATAACAAAGGGTTCTTCAAAAACGTTCTTAATCTCCTCCCTTCCTTCATAATGTCTCTCGTAATCTATGATCGTTCGTTCTTTCCAGTCTCCAGCAGACCTCAAAACTTCAACGAAGGAGCCGTAATTCAGAACAAGAAGCTCACATAGGTATCCGCTGAAGCCCCCAACTTTGATTTCCGCCCCGTAAACGCCCACCCCCTTCATGAACCTCTTCAATAACCTAACCTCTCCCCCCATTCGCTCATCCAATAGAGGCTTGACATAATCCGTGTGAAAGGGAGTCCGATCCGTGGCGCTGATCCACTCGCCCCGTTTAACCCTGTAACAAGGAACAACATTCACCCAAACATTATCCACTATAGCCTCAAGATAGGGATGCTCTGCAAACCTTTCAATCTGCTTGTAGCCTTCAGTGGCTTTTTTCGCGATTTCTAGGCAGACGGTTCCGAAGGCTTCCCGAGGCATGGTTGTTGGAACGCGCATGAAAACGTCAATTTCCGGGGCATCTCTAAGCCACGTGTTTTTAGCCACGGAACCCTCTACCCGAATCTCAGTTTCCACTCCCTTCTCTTTCGCCCCTTCTCTCACCTTTTCTACTAACCTTTTGGCTAAGGAAAGAACCTGTTCTCTCTCGCTGCCGCTTGGGGTGACTCTCTTCAGAACTTCGGCGCATATTTCTTCAAGGGGTGAAGTCATAACAAACCATCCTCTACCTTACAGGTTTTCAGCCACCGCAAACCTCTTTTAAAGTCGTGTAAATAGGACCTTTAGGAGTCAAGTCGCTCTTTTTTAGTCTCAAGCATTCAGCCTTGATGGTTCCGAATTCGTAGTCTTCCAGTTCTTGTATAAGCTTGATGAGTTGGGCTTTGTTTCTTCCGGTTCTCACGCGTGCTATTGTCAGGTGGGGACTGAATCCTTTGGTGTCCGGTTTGAAGCCTAGTCCTCTGAGTCGTGGTTCCAGCTGCTCGAAAATGTTAGTTAGTTCGTCTGCGCCTTTTCTGATTCCAGCCCAGACAACTCGGGGATAACTTAGCTTGGGGAAAGCGCCTAAGCCTCCGAGTTCTATCGTAAAGGGAGTGAATGATACCTGTTTCATTTCTTCGTAGATGGCGTCAACCATGGATGGGGATATGTCTCCCAAGAACCTGACTGTCAGGTGGATGTTCTGGGGCTTAACCCGCTTCAAGTCTGCGCCAGTGTTAACGAGCATGCCCTGAGCCTCCGCCAGTCGTCTAACTATCGTTTCGTCTTCAATGTCGAAGGAGAAGAAACTTCGAATGGTTCCTGACATAGCAAATCTCTCGTAAACTCGCTCAACCAGTCAACTATACTCTTTCATGCGCACCATTTTAATAACTTGATCCATTGCTAGCCTCGAATTACTGTTTCATCGTTTGAGCCTCAACAATTGAATGGAAAATTGTCAGCGCCGAAACTGTGGAATGTTGCTTGCCAAAAGGGGAAGATGCTCCTTGGAACGCCTCAGCGCCAGAACCGAGTTGACGCCCAACATCCAAGTTTTGCGCATATGCGCACGGCGACTCAAGGTTCTGTGAGCTTCTTTCCCTTTTGGTGGTTTAAAGAAAAACGTGAGTAGCGTTACTATATATTATGTATTAATAGATAAAGTTTGTTGCACGAGTTTAGTTTTAAATCGGATTCTGAATTAAAATATTGTTTCTAATACATATTGTGTTTTCATACAAGTTAAATCAAGTAACCCTCCAAACGTTTCACTATCTACATGTTAAGGAGGTTATGGTGCAATAACTTCGATAAAGCGTGTAACCGTACACGAGTTAAATGAACTGGTAGAAAACATCGCAAGTGTAAACTCCAAACAGCCAGACCCCTGAAGAGAATGTGCCTGTTCTGCCTACGGTTCCACCCCTTTTTCCCTTCCAGTTAGTTAGTGGCAGACAAGTTTTGTAAGCTGGGTTCTCCTAGATGTTCGGTGCTATTAACAAAATATGACATATGGTTCTAAAGCGAACAGCATGTTCTCCCTAAGAAAGAAGCTATAGTTTCTGGTTATAATTCTCAGTCTAGTCTAAGGCATATTCACTGTCCCAAATGTGGAAAGATAATCACTCATACACCTTAATCATAATATTTAGGTTGAAGATTCTCTAACCACTCTAAACTTCTTTCTAATGATTACACCAGACAAAGTAACAATCAGGAATAATGGCACAATGAGCCATGATGGAAACTCTGGAATAATAATTGGTTCCATTAGTGGGTAGTTGTCTTGGCCAAAAACAAATTCCACATACCCATCAGCGGCAGAGTCCCATTTGCACCCCTCTACTATGTGTGGAACATCGCCTATTCCATCTCCATTGCTGTCTGTGCCGGTGTAATCGTCCCAATAGTTTCCCACTTCGCCATTATCCCAGTAGTTACCTGCCCCTAATATTTCCCAGTTGGTACCCACATTCCAGTTATTATTCATCAAAGTATTGCAGTAGAAAGTGTTGTGTTCTGCTACATAGGAGCGTCCACCTATCGCTAAACCGTATCCATCAGAGCTCCCCGTATAGTTAGATATTAAGTTGTTATGAAATACGTTGTAAGATCCTGCAGCCATCAGTATGCCCCAAGGACCCGGACCAGTTAACCTATTGTTGCTTACAGTGTTGTTTGAGCATTCATGCCCCCAGCGCCCAATCCAGAGGCAACTTAAGGAGTTGTTGCTGATTGTGTTTGAATCTGCATACTCCAAGTACATAGTTGAGAACGAGTTACTAACAACAAGATTGAAAGCTCCATATAGATTCAGGGATCCATTTGCCGTGTTTTCCATTATGCGACTAAAAGAGCCATGACTGCTAAGCCCATTGATTAAGTTCCCTGCTATCGTCTGGTTAGACCCGTACACTTGTAAACCGCTTGCCACCGAATTATCAATAACTCTTAATTGGTCACCTTTCAAGTTCAAATTGAAGTCTTTTCTCATTATGTTGTCAATTATTTCGATTCTATTTCCATTTGCAGACAATGCAACCATATCGTATGTGGGGACATATTCTTTCGAGTTAAATGTGAAATCTGAAATTGTAACTTCATCAGCGTTTATCGAAAGGGCAGTGGATCGAACTTTAATGGTTGCTCCAAGAATTTGTTTATCGACTAAAGGGGGAACAAAGTAAATTTCAGTTTCCTTAGCATCTTCACCTAAAAGGGAAAGAGGCTTGCTTATTTCCAGTGTCTCTTCGTGATAAATTCCTTTCTTCACAAATATGGTGTCTCCTTCGTTGGCAGCATTTATGGCTTCTTGAATTGTGGAGTACTCATCTGGAACAACAATTGTCTTAGACTCTGCTTTCACTATCCCTATTTCTAAAACAGAAATAACAGCTATACAGATAATCAGCAATAGAAATAGAGCTGTTCTTTGCTCCCCCATTTAAAGTACCTATTACAATCTAACTTAATATAGCTGAAAAGCATTTTGTCAAGAAACCTTGACCAAACGTATTATTTAGCTAGTCAAGAAACTTTGACTAAGTTAATTCACTATCCATATCCTCTGTTGGTTAGTTAAATAAAACGTTAGGTTTCTTATGAACGTAGATGAAATAGCCTCTTTTTCTTTCTCACCAGAAAACTGTAACATTAGATTATCCCATAACTGAACAACCAGCAATCTTAACTAAGCTTCTATCTACCATTCTATATCGCTATCTGCAAGTAATGACCAGTGTTCTTTGCAAAGTGGAATCTTTTCCGATGTAATGTAAACACAAGGAGGGACACTTTTGCACTTAGAACAACCTTGGATTGCATTGAGAAAAGATGAAGGGTATCCTGTGATTATAAAAGACTATCAACGCTTAGGTTTTCGGTTTTCAACAACTGTTTTATAACTTTTAACTGAACTTTAATCCAATAAAGTGTTGCGTAAGAGCGCGGGATTCAGGATGAAGGATAAAGTTGTTGTGGGGGTAGCTGGGATGCCCGGGTCCGGTAAGGGTGCCTTCCGAAGAACCCTTCATAAACTGGGATATCCTGTAGTGATAATGGGAGACGAGGTCAGGGAAGAGGTTAAACGAAGAAACCTTAAGCCAACGCCTGAAAACTTGGGCAAAGTAATGCTTCAACTTAGAGAGACAGAGGGACCAGCAGCCGTAGCCAAACGATGCATCCCAAAACTGAATAAAGCAACTGAGAAGATCGTTGGCGTCGACGGCATCCGAAGCCTCCATGAAGTAAAAGAATTCAAGAAACACTTTCCAAGTTTCATTCTAATCGCCATCCACGCATCTCCAAAAACAAGGTATAATCGTCTGTTTCAAAGGAGACGAAGCGACGATCCCAAGAGCTGGGAAACCTTTATGCAAAGGGACCTAAGAGAACTCGGAATCGGCATGGGAGCTGTAATAGCCGCCGCCGACCACATGATCGTGAACGAAGGAACCCTGACTCAGTTGAAAAAGAAAATCAGGCAGGTCTTGAAGGAGATGTTAGATGATGAATGAAATCGTTGTTCACGTGGAGGTGGAGGTTAATCCCACCGAAGATTTGCAGAAGGTCAAACGGGCAGTGGAGAACATCTTTGGAGCAGTAAAGTTTGAAGTTGAATCCAGAAAGTGGGGACGCTTGCTCATAGCCAAGACCACCGGAACTGCAGGTCTCACCAAACTATATAATCTGCTTAGTAGAGAACGGATTCTTGCGGCTGCCCGAAAAGTCTTCTTCAGCGGAATGGACGAAAAATCAGTGACATTTTATCTGAACAAGCAAGTCGCCTACGCAGGGCACATCTCCTTTTCCCAACAAACAGCGGAATCCCCTCTAGGGCCCATCAACGTTCAAATCCGCTGCAGCAACCCACGAAAACTAATCGGATGGCTCACGCCAAAACCAACAAAAAGAAACGCGCCTTCACGGTCAAAATAAAGTGTGGTCATCATGGCTAAACCAGAAATCGGCTTATCAATGCTCTATTGCCTAAACGAACCCTTCAAGTCTCTTCTGAAACGCCTACGCGAAGTTACTGTGAAACACATAGAACTACCTGACGAAGGATTACACACACTAAACAAAAGAAGAGTAAAAAACCTAAAAGAAGCAGCTGAAGCACAGAATCTAGACTTTGTGGTCCATGCACCTTGGGCAGGAATAAACATAGCCACTCCCAGCCCAGATTTGCGCCGTGCAGTCTTAAAGCGTCTAACAAAATCGCTTGTTCTTGCTGGGCAGTTAGGCTGCCGCCTGTGGCTGTTTCATCCCGGCTCTAGGACTGGTCTCAGCCCCATTTACCCCGGAAAAGATTGGCAACTGAATCTGGAGTCTATCCGCACCTTACTGAATGTCGCCAGAAGAGAAGATGTTGAAATTGCCATCGAGAACACTCCTGAGCCTTTTCCTTCACTCATGAAAAGTGTAGACGACTTTCACAGGTTCTACGAAGACTTGGAGGACGACATAGGCATGGTGCTTGACGTAGCGCATGCTAACCTGAACACTCAAATCCAAGATTTCATCAAGCAGTTCTCCAAAAAAATTGTTCACATGCATGTGAGCGACAACGATGGAGCCAACGATCTGCATCTGGGAATAGGATACGGAAGCATCGATTGGGCAAGCGTTGCTAAACTGGTTAAAGAGGCAGAATACGGCAACCTAATCATGATCGAGTCTACGGAACATGTGAAAGAGAGCGTTCAGGTTCTGCGTAAACTCTTCGTTTAGGATTCTGAGAGAGGAAGCTCTAATCGCAGAAAGTCTTCCGCCAACTCCGTGTTAACGAAAATCTTCCTTGCCTGCTCCAGCAACAAACCAGCATCTTTGTATCTGGCGCTGATATGAGTCAAAACCAGCCGCTTCACTCCAGCTTTTTTCGCGGTTTCCGCCGCCATACTTGGAGTTGAATGACCATCCTCCATGGCTCTTTCAGTCAGTTCATCATCAAAGGTGGCTTCGTGAATCAGCATGTCAGCGTTCTCAGCTAGCTTCACAAGATTTTCTGACTGTCTAGTGTCTCCGGTGTACACGATTTTTCTTCCGGTACGTGGATGCCCCAAAACCATTTCAGGTTTAACGATTCTACCGCTTGGAAGCTTAACCGATGAGCCGCCTTGAAGCTTTGACCATAACGGTCCTTCAGGAACTCCTAAAGACCTAGCCTTTTCTATGTTGAACCTTCCGGGTCGCGGCTTCTCTATCAAAGCATAAGCTAAGCTATGATCTATATGGTCTGATTGGGCGGCGTAAACTTCGTATTCCTTTTCTTCGCAAACCAGACCAGCCTCTACTTCAGAAACTTGAACCGGAAAAGTGAGAGAGAAACGAACAGTTTCGCTCATCGCCTCTACAAAGGCTTTGATTCCCTGCGGTCCGTAAATCTCCAGCTTTTTTGTCCTACCCAGCAGGGACATGGTCTGAAGAAGCCCGGGCAAACCCAGAACGTGATCCCCGTGCATGTGAGTAACGAAAATCTTTGCTTTCCGATGAAAACCCACTCCCGCCTGAATCATCTGCCGTTGAGTACCCTCGCCACAGTCAAACAGTAACAGTTCAGCTTTTCTTCGAATTGCAATAGCTGACAATCCTCTCTTGGGAGTTGGGATGCTTCCACCGGTACCCAGAAAGATTACATTTAAATCTGTCAGCTCGCCGCTCCCTCCCATAAAGATATATACTGTTCAGTTTATTTGGTTGCCCCTTCCGGGTCTACAGTCAAGTTCTCTCGAAGACAACTATTTCTCTTGTTAAACTTCTATGCACATAAACAAAATGAGACTCCAAGTGCTTGAAACCCGTCTTTTCACCAGCATCGGTTATTCTTATTGTTTTGGGGGATGCCATACAGATTCTTCTTCCTCTGGGAATTTTGTCTCCGACTGCGGAAAGAAAATCCTCAACTATCCGTATGGTACTCGCTCCTAACGTGCTTGCAGACCTGCCATAAGGCGGATCAGTGACAATACAATCTACTTTAGCTACTGGAGGATAACGAGCATCAGCCACTGCCACTCCTTCCAGATTTATCCCATAATGGAGAAGGTTTTTTAGTCCTCCCCTCAGCATGTGCGGTTTCGCATCGAAACCCAGAACTCTGCATCCTATTAGTCCAGCCTCCACAAGCATGCCTCCGGTTCCACAGAACGGATCCAAAACCAGATCACCCTTATTTGGTTGAGCTAAATTCACCATAACTCTCGCCAGTTTTGCAGGCATGGCTGTAGGATGAAAAAACGGTCTTCTTCGCGGTCTCCTTTCAGAAAAGGGCTTTGGGATTATCTCGGCTGTCTTTAATCCAAAGATGAATCGTTTGTCTGTCAGGACCCCGAAAAACGTTTTCTGCGGATTCGACAAGTTAACTCTTGATGTCTTAACCGTTTTTAGTATCTGCTCTCCGAGTTTGCGTTCCAGCTCGACACGAACAAGCTCAGGAGTGACACCTTTCACTCGTCTAACTCGAACAGCGAAACTGTCGCCTTCAATAAATTCCTCCATAGAACCAGAGCTTATGTTGGCTAAGATTTCGGATATGTTGGCTTCACAGTTGAATATCTCTCGACAACAAACACGGGTCAGGGCAGACCTAAACTTGATTGCCTCTACGCTGTTGGGGTCAGCTTCAAGGCGCAGAACTTGAGTCAAATTCTCCAAGATTCGATACTTAATGCCCTCTGCTTCCAAGATAGCTTGCACTTCTGAGACGGGAAGGGTCTGATGTTCGCCTGAAACTAGGAAAAAAAGTTTTGCCACGTGTTAGGCACCTATCTGGCTAAAGCCTCCGCGATCAAGGGTGCAAGCGAAACTGTTCTCACGGAACTGGGAATGCTGTCGGTGCCAACGATCTCTTCAGCCCCGCTTTCAGTAATCTTCTTTTTTGCTTCGCCTATCAGCAGCGGATGGACACAGGCAGCGTAGACTCTTCGTGCCCCCTGAGTCTTCAACATCTTCACTGCCCTAGCTATGGTTCCTCCAGTGCTGATTATGTCGTCGAAGACAATCACGTCCCTTCCCTTGACGTTGAGGCTCTTCTCTTCCACCTGAATCTCGCCTGTATAGCGGTCTCGTTCCTTCCGTAGCCAACCGCATCCTCCACCAAGAACTTTATCCGCCTCCTCAGCCAACTTGATCGCACCCTTATCAGGCGACAGCGAAAAAGCCCCATCCAATCCTCGACTCTTGAAGTGCTCCGCCAACAAAGTTATTGCTGAAAGATTTTCTGTTGGAACCGAGAATCGCTTTAACGTGTTTTTCGCGTGGATGTTCACGGTTATGAATCGGTCAGTTCCACAAGCCTCGATGAGTTTAACTAAAGTTTCGGCGCTGACTACCTCACCCTGCAAAAACCGTTTGTCCTGCCTCGCGAAAGCTAAGTATGGAACTACAGCCGTTACTTTTTTTGCTCCCAAATCCTTGGCTGTGTCTAGCATCAACAGAAGCTGCATGATATTCGTGTCCTGTGGGGGTCCAGTGGTCTGAACCACGATCACCTCTTCATCCTTCAAGTCGCCCTCAAAGCGAAGACAGTACTCTCCGTCAGGAAAAGTTTTGAGATTAACAGGAACAATTCGGGCATTCAAGATTTCAGCGATTTTTTGCCCCAAGCTCTGAGAGGCTGGACCCGGAACAACTATCACAGTTTTCCCTTCTTCTTGTATTCTTCCAGCAGTTCTTTTGCCCTGTCCATCCTAACTTTGCGTTCTGCAACCATCTTCTTAACCACAAGGTCGATCAGGTCTCCTGAGGCTCCGGCTGTAATCGCCACGTTTCGAGCATGCAGAGACATGTGTCCCCTCTGTATTCCTTCATGAGCCAAGGCGCGTAGGGCACCGAGGTTCTGAGCCAAACCCACGGCAGCCATAACTTCCCCAAGTTCGTTAGCTGATTTCACACCCAAAATTTTCAGTGCAACCTTTGCGGTTGGATGCACCTTTGTTGCTCCGCCTATTGTTCCAACTGCCATCGGTAATTCAAGGGAACCAACTAGGTCGCCGTCCCTGTTTTTCTCCCAGACAGATAAGGGAGTGTATTGTCCGTTTCTTGATGCGTAGGCGTGGGCTCCAGCCTCTATGGCACGGTGATCGTTGCCTGTGGCTATGACGACGCCGATTATGCCGTTTAGGATGCCCTTGTTGTGGGTTGCTGCTCTATAGGGGTCTGCAGCCGCAAAATTGTAGGCTTCCACTATGCCGTCAACAACCTCTTCGCCGCCCAAAGCCTCCTTCGGTATAATCGCCCATACTCTTGCCAGACGCTTCACAGCAAGGTTCGAGATTATTCGCAGATAGACTCTGCCTCCGGTTACTCTTTCGATCATGGGAGCAACTGCCTCAGCCATGGTGTTTACTGCGTTGGCGCCCATAGCGTCCCTGCAGTCAACATGAAGTTCTGTTATTACCATGGGACCGGTCTTTGCATCTATTACTTTAACTTCTAAGTCTTTGGCGCCTCCTCCAACAGAAACCAGCATTGGGTCTTGCTCGTTTGCTTTCTTTAGAATCTCCTTTTTCGCTGATAGGATCTTCATTTTTGCTGCAAAAGGATCGCTTATATCAACAGCTTGTATCTGTCCGATCATGACTGGGTCGGTGCTGCTGGTGAAGAATCCTCCCTTTTCTCGTGCCATCTTTGCGGCGTAGGTGGCTGCTGCAACCACTGAAGGTTCTTCGATTGCCATGGGTATCAGGTAGTCTTTTTTGTTTATGAGAAAGTTCATGGCGATTCCAAGGGGCAGAGGAAATGTGCCGACTACGTTTTCGATCATGCGGTCAGCCAGTTCAAGCTCTAATGAGCCGTTTGACTGAAGAATTTTGACTTCTTCATCTGTTAAATCTGCAAAATCTTTTACGTAATTTATTCTCTCTTTGGGCGGTAATTTGTAGAATCCTGAGACCTGAGAAGTCTTTTTCATAGTGATGCCTCTTTACAACGCAGTTTACTTGAGCGGAATCGCATATGAATTTAACTGAATCATAAATTTTCGTCTTTCTAGACTCTTTCGGTGCAGGATATGTAATAGACTATGTCCTTCGTGAATTCTCGCCATTCCTCTGCTATCCTTCTAACTTCAGTCTCTGAGAGTATTCTTTCATCAGAGTAGAATCTTGAAAATGTTCGTCTGACGCCCAAATCGCCTGCGGGAATACACGCATTTCTCTTCAAACCAGCGGACAGCACCATCTCTACAGTCCACGTTCCTACTCCACGAAACTTTTTCAGAGTCTCTATCACCTGCTCGTTTGAGAGTGACCTTAAACCCTCCGGATTGAATTCTCCATCCGCCACTTTGTCGGCTATTCCTTTGATGTACTCTGCTTTTCTCCAGCTTAATCCGCACTGCCTTATCTCCTCAAGAGTTGCCTCAGCAAGCCTCTTGGCTGTTGGGAAATCATAGTAGATAATATCCTCTGCTTCTGCCTTTTCGCCGAATCTGGTTACCATCTTGTTTGTGGTCGAGAAAGCTACGCGTATTGAGATTTGCTGCTGGATTATAGATTTGATTATGCTCTCAAACACAGTGGTTCCAATGCTTCCAGCCTTCAATCCATAAAATTTTAGTTTCAAGCCTCTTAAGATGGGGTCTTTGTCCATGAACGCATAGAGGGCAGTCAAGTCTTGGCTGAAAGAAAATATCCCATCCAGATTCCCTGATAATTCCTCTTTTTCTTGTTCACTGATGGTCTGGAAGTATTTTGCCTCGATTTTGGGCTCCTCGACAGTGCCTAAAGACTGTAACGCAACAGGAATCAGCTTGCCGGAACCTAGCCGCACGGCACGTCTCCACACGCCCTCCTCATAAACTTCTGGCATCGGCTTGTCATACCCAAAAACACGGCAATTCAGCTCGAAGTCGTAGGGAGGCTTTGGGTAGATGTGAAAGCATTCGGACTGCAAATAGTTTCCCTCTTTTTTGGCAATCAGCAAAATGTTGTCTTCCGCTAATAAACTTAAATAAAAAGAGGAAGCAGTAAAAAATTTCTTTTTGGGTAAACAGTTAAGCATCACTAAAACGACAAAAAAATGGTATCCTCCCGCACAATTACGCTTAAAAACCAAGAAACCTTGAATCCGACTTCTATAAATTGATGACTTCCCATAGTTTTCATGGACGAAACGTCATGTGGACAAGCTGGAGACCCGACGCAAAAGCCGTTCTCAGGGACAAGAAGGCGCGAACTAGCTTAGCAAGATACTTTGCAGTCATGGAAGACGACAAACCAGCCAAGTTCCTGATCGCCAAAAAACTTTCAGTCAAATTCAACAAAAACGATTCACTAAAAAAACTGTGGAAACTCCATGAACAACTCACCGAAGAGTTCCGTTGCCTCGAAAAGGAAATAGACACTCGACAAAAACACCTAGAAGAATTAGGCACTCCAGAAAAATCATTTTTTGACCTGAAAACAGAAATAGCGAACCGCATCCTTGAGAATTGCCGCTTCTGTACCCGCAGGTGCGGCTCTAATAGGCTCAAGGGAGAATTAGGTTACTGTAGATGCGGAACCCAAATTACCGTCTCAACCATATTCCCGCATACTGGCGAAGAGCCTGAACTGGTTCCCTCTGGAACCGTATTCACTTTAGGCTGCACACTAAGATGTCTCCACTGCCAAAACTGGAGTATATCCCAATGGTTCGAGTCAGGAGAAATCTACTCGCCTCAGCAGTTGGCGAAGGCAATAGAGCAGCTTCGTAAAGACGGCTGCAGAAACATCAATCTTGTTGGTGGAGACCCTACCTCATGGCTCAGGCAGTGGCTTGAAACATTCAGACACGTGAATGTGAACGTGCCCGTGGTTTGGAACTCCAACTCTTACTACAGCTTAGAGACAGCAAAACTCCTTGCCGGATTCGTGGACGTGTATCTCCTTGACTTCAAGTATGGCCCCAAAAAGTGTGCAGAAAAGATTTCGGACGCTCCAGAATATTGGATGGCATGCACCCGAAACCACTTGTACGCCAAAAAATATGGAGAACTTATCATCCGCGTCTTGGTCCTACCCGGGCATCTTGAATGCTGCACAAAGAATATCTTGAACTGGATTGCCAAAAACCTCGGAGACTGGATTCGCATAAACATCATGTTCCAATATCACCCAGAATGGAGAAGCCACGAAATACCGGAACTGCGAAGGAGACTCACAGAAATGGAGAGGACCCGTGCCATAGAACTGGCGAAAGAGGCAGAATTAACCAACTTTATAACCTAAAAGTTTGAGGCTCAAAGCTGTTTCATTCGTCGTAGACGCAATATCGAAGTCTGGAGTTAACCCTTCTCGGTAATCTTCGTTAAACGTAAAAGACTATGTAAGTGGTTATTCCAAATATCAAAGATACAAGCCAAAGCAGAACCGTGATGTCCATGAGTCTCTTCCTTCTGCTGCACGCCGCAATATTAGATGAACGGAGTGCCCATGCTCCCACCAATACTATTCCCATGATCATTGCGATAGCTCCTGGGACAGCATGAATCCAAGTTGTTTGGACTCCCAGTTCGGAAGTTGCAGTCGTAAAGAAGTCATAGCCTTCAGAGAATGAGGGTCCCATTACTAGCAAAAGGGAAATTACGTGCAAGATAACTGCTATTCCCATGATGCCTCCATGTATCTTGAATTTGTTTTTATTCTTGTAAACCAAGCCGATGATAATGATTAGGAACATTACTATCTGTAGTATGAGGTTGATGTCTGTCTGAAGGACTGCTCCAGTTCCAAAGATTCCTGTCAATCTGATTTCCCCCAAAAATTATCGTATACAATAAATATACTGCCCAAAACCGTTAAAAGACTTTTCATAACAAAATGGACACGCCTCGGCTTCTAAGTGAATCCGGAATCTATTTTTCAAGCATCTACCTTTATATATTAACAGATGAACAAAGAGGGAAAAGGCGAAGAATATGCGATATTGCCCTGAATGCGGCGGCGAACTACAATATGAATCCCGTACGAAACGTTATGTTTGCAAGAGCTGCGGTCTTTCTCTGACTCCTCAGGAGCTTTACGAGTTACGTGAAAAGATGAGACCAAAATTTGAGACCGCCGAGGAACAGCATCAACAGCAGAGAAAGGATTACCTGAAGTGGTGGCTCGGCAAGAAAAAATAATGTGTTACAAAACGTAACGTTTTGAAAGATTGCCTAGGTAACATGCTTTTTAACTGAAACTTCACTCGCAAACAAAGCAGTTATTACCCTTCAAACTTCATTAGTAACCAGATTCCCTTCATGTCAGGTGTTTTCATGGATCAGTCTGTAGAAATAATCTGCGTCGGAAACGAACTTCTCATAGGAAAAACCCTGAACACAAACGCCCAATGGCTAACCAAAAGAATCACCACACTGGGACTAACCACACGCCGCATCACCGTTGTGGGCGACAATATCGCCGAAATATCTGGTGTTATACAAGAAGCGGTTCAACGTAGCCCCAGTTTCATCTTAACCACGGGAGGGTTAGGTCCCACCTTCGACGACAAAACCTTGGAGGGACTAGCTAAGGCGTTGGGACGCAGAATCGAGGTCCACGAAGAGGCTTTGAAGATGGTTAAGGAGAAGTACCTCAGCTATGTTCAGGAGGGTAGGATGGAGGTGGCTGAGTTGACTCCTCATCGTGTAAAGATGGCTAAGCTTCCAGAAGGAGCCACGCCTCTACGTAACCCGGTTGGAACCGCGCCTGCGGTAGTTGCGGAGCATGAAAACGTGACCATAATAGCTCTTCCCGGAGTTCCCTCTGAGATGAAGAGCATATTTGACGAGTCAGTGGCTTCTGTCCTGAAACAAGCTGCGCATGGCGTAACTTTTTTTGAAACAAGCATAGAGGCTACAAAGGTTATGGAGTCAGAGATGGCTCCTCTCATCGATAAGGTGATGCACAGCAACCCTCACGTTTACATCAAGTCCCACCCGAAGGGGGCTGAAAGGGTTCCGCGCATAGAATTTCATCTCTCCACAACAGCCAAAGACTCCAGCACTGCCAGAAAACATGTCAGCAAGGCTCTCATTCAGCTTACTGAGCTGATTCAGGAAAAGGGCGGAAAGATCAAACTCGTCAAATCAGAAACCTGAAGTGATCTGTAGGCTCTTCGTGAGAGCGGATGGCAAGAATGAAGTCTAACAGGAAGGATTCCTTGAAGGTGAAGGCGTATCGTTCCAGACTGGAAAACGCAGAGGGATACGGAGAGGTTTGGGAGATAGTGAAAGCCACAGTTAAAAGTTCTTTGAATGAACGAAGAGTCGGAATGATGCTGTTTCTCGACGATCTTCCCCTCCGGCTGGGAGCCTACCATTCCTTGGGAACCAACAACATTGTCTTGAATCGCGCCCTCGTGAACATCGTTGAGGTAACATCAAAATCCAAGCGTTTGATCAACTCTTTCGTTTATGTCTTGCTTATCCATGAGTATCTTCACGCTTTAGGGCGCCCAAGAGAATCGCAGGTTAGAGCCTTAGTGTACAAGATTTCCAGAGAATCCTTTGGTCAAGACCACATAACCACTCAATTAGCAGAGCTCGGTCCATGGTCCATCCTGAAGGGCATCCCGTTAGACGCCATGAATGCTCCAAAACGCGTCATAGAAATCGTGAAAGATTTCGAAAAAGCAGACAAAAAATATATTATCTAATGGCAATATGAGGGTTCACACACTTCCTGTGCATCAAGGTGTCTGAATGGTTGTAATCTTTATCATCGGGACAGCTGGGTCTGGAAAATCTCTTCTCACAGCTTCCTTCACTGAATGGCTCAAAGTTGGGAAACAGAAGGCGGCGACCGTGAATCTGGATCCCGGCGTCTTACATTTGCCCTATGCGCCCGACATCGACATCCGCGACTACATAGACATTAACCAAATCATGGATGAGTATAGACTTGGACCCAACGGAGCCTTGGTTCTAGCGGCTGATCTGATAGCGGAGGAAGCTGAAAGGCTGGGAGGAGAAATCGAAGACCTCCAGTCCGATGTGGTCCTCGTTGATACTCCGGGACAAATGGAGCTGTTTGCCTTTAGAGCCAGCGGACCCTACATCGCAAACGAGCTAACGAAGGAACAAAAAGCCATAGTATACCTCTTTGACGCTGTTTTCTCCTTTAATCCCCTCAACTACGTCTCAAACATGTTCCTTTCAGCTGCAGTTTATAACCGCTTCTTCTTTCCGCAGTTACATGTGCTCTCAAAGTGTGACCTCCTTCCCCCTGAAGAGGCTAACCGCATCGTGGAATGGTCTACCGACCCTGAAGCTCTTGAGATTGTTATTGAAGAGAAATTGAGCGGTACTAGAATGCTTCTCAGCAGAGATATGATGCAGGCGATCTATCGTCTGGGATTACAGTTCCAGTTGATGCCTGTCTCTGGGAAAACAAATCAGGGACTAATTAACCTCAGTTCCGCGCTGGAGCGCATTCTCGCAGGAGGAGAAAAGTTTACTATGTAGCTTTTTTTGCTGTCTTGTTGTTCCGTGGAATGTTTTAAGTTTCTAAATGCTGAGCACTCTTTGACCGAGCAAATGAAGGCGTTAAAGCCAGAAAGTGAACGTTGTTGTTTGCTTGAGGGTCATGTAATAAGAACTTTTACGCTTTTATGTCTATTTAAGTCACATCCACAGCCGTCTATTATGCATAATGTTTATATTTAGCCTCATTATGAATCTGTAGCTATGATGAAACAGAGAATGCTCAAGCTTCTGTTTGAGCTTATGAAAAACGCGAAGAGAAGCGACAGGGAAATCGCCAAAATCATAGGAGTTTCGCAGCCAACCATAACCAGAATGAGACAGCGGCTAGAGAAGACAGCTATAGTAGACTACACAGTTATACCTGATTGGACGGAGCTTGGATTCGAGATAATGGCCATGACCTTAGTCAAGGCTAAAGGATTACCAGAATCGACTGAGAATGCAAAGAAGTGGGCTATGAAGACCCCCAACGTTGTTTTCGCAGCAGGCGGCGAAGGCATGGGAATGGACTACGCAATAATTTCTTTCCACAAGAATTACTCCGGTTACTCCAGTTTCATAGACAACCTGAAAACAGAGTGGGCTGAAAATCTGCAAGACCTACAGAGCTTTCTTATGACAACAGGCGAAGAGAGAATGGTGAAACCCCTCTCCCTAAAATATCTGGAAAAAACTTGGGAAGAAACCGCCTAATCAACGCAGAAAAAACCTGTCAATCCCTCACCTTTTTCTTTTTCCAGAACCTTTTTTTAGTATCCATCTGATATCTTCTGGTTTTCCAGAGGAGGATAGAAAACCTTAATTTAATCGCATATCCCAAAAACTAGGAGGGCCCGTAGCTTAGCAAGGAAGAGCAAAACTGCGCCTAAAGCACCGGGCTTTTAACCCGGGGGTCAGGGGTTCAATTCCCCTCGGGCCCGCCAATATTTTCTTTTAAACATTCAGTATCTCTACAAATTCACCGATTTTTTGTTTCAACGCCTTTTGATATACAACATTGGCTGTGGCGGCGTCCTGTATGGCAAGCCCCGTGGAGGTAAAAACTGTGATTTCGTCTGGTGAAGTTCTTCCATGCTTCAATCCCGCTACTATCTCGCAGATGTCGCCCCAAACGTCTTCTTTGTCGATTATTCCTTTGGTTAGTGGAACGTTGATTTCGCCACCGTGACAACTCTGGCTCCAGTCGTCTACAACAATTTTTGACTTAACTAGGATAGCTGGATCCAACTCCTGTTTGCCCGGAGCGTCTGCCCCTATACAGTTAATGTGCGTTCCTTCATCTACCCACTCTGCAGACACCAAAGGTTTTCTTGAAGGCGTAGCAGTTACGATAATGTCAGCCCCTTGGACAGCCTCCTTGATGCCTTTAACAGAATAAATGGATGCTTGATTACACTTCATCTTCATTTCTTCAGCATACTTTAAAGCTGCTTTTTCAGCTCGATCCCACACTCTTACTTCTTCAATCGTCTTGAAAACAAGCTGAAGACCCATGAGTTGTGTTCTCGCTTGGGTTCCTGCACCTACAACGCCAACGGTTTTCGGGTTTGGATTAGCAAGATACTTCGCTGCTATGGCTCCAGCTGCACCAGTTCTTAAGGCAGTTATCCATGTTCCTCCCATTATCGCTTTAGGTGCACCCGTTCTTGGGTCAACCAATATGATCGTTGCCATAACTGCAGGCAATCCATATTTTCGATTTTCAGGATGCGAATTCACAACTTTTACGGCAACAGCATCAGTTTCTTCAAGATACGCGGGCATAGTCCTGAGGTCGCCGTTATATTTATTCAAAAAAAGGTATTGTTTAGGAGGCATTTGGGTATGACCTAACCCCTTCATTCTGAATGCTGATTCGACAGCATCTGTCACCTCCTCAAGCGAAAGTACTTTTTTCACGTCTTCTTCAGATAAAATCAGAGTTTTCATTTCCTTTTCGTCGCCCCCTTCAGTCAATAATCTTTATCGACAAAGTTCAGCTTTAATGTTACCCGTTTATTCAGGATTGGAAGAGTCTTTGAACAAGTGCACACGCAAGCAAAAATGGGTTTGTGGCGATAATCTACAATGCACTTAGAATCCAACTCCCTGACCCGCCACAATGCGCCCGTAGGCGACTATGGATAGTCTATGTTCATTCCTGAGAGTTTCATTAATGGTCGTAATGCCTTTCTTCCATGTTTCCATCGGTAATAAAGCACGTATGCAAGCATTGTCGCAAATCTTGTTGGCCATTGAGTTCTGTCAGTAGCGAAAACTTCTATGTTGTGTCTCCAGCATGTGGCCAGGAGTTCCCATTGGAGTGGCGTTAAGTGTTTCAGGTCCATGTGTCGTGCTTCTCTAAGCATGCAATCTTCTTCTGAAGTGAACAGTAAAGGCACGTAGAATAGTTTGCCATGTTTCAGTTTGTCTAGAAGTTCAAGCGTCGCAGTCGTATCCTTCTCGGTTTCTTCAGGCAAACCAACGATCAATGTTGCCAATGGCCAAATATAGTTCTCATTCATGATTTCAATTGCCTTCGTCACAACATCATGCCACTCTTCAGGTTTGTACGGAAGCATCTTGCCACGCATGTACTTTTTCATGAGTCGAACGCTTCCTGTTTCCATGCCGACTTCAACTGAGCTATGCCGCGTTTCATTCGTAACCCAATAAGCTTTTTCGCGGAGAACAGGCCCAATTTCTTCAACTATTTTTGGGTCATAGACAACAGGCGCCAACGCTGCATGAGCCGGTTGAATGAACTCTACTCCTGGGACAGCGGCGATTGAGTTGATTAACTTGACAATTGCTTCACGGTTTGGCAAAAACTTGTCGTCACATCGATACAAGAAAATGTCTTCACTCGCCAACATTATCATTCTTGTCCCTTTTTTCGCGTTCAATTCAACTTCTTTCAGGATGTGATCTAAGGGAAAGGAGTAACGTCTCCTCATCATGGGCGAGCAGAACTTGCAGCCACGACCACAACCGCGCGTAATCTCCACGGTGCCAAAGATCGACGGGTTCACGATACGGCAAATTTCCTTTAGGTCTGGCGGCTCAGTCTCAACTACTCGTGGAAGTTCTTCGCCGTTGAATGCCTTGCGAAAAATCTCTAATGCGGTCTTTTCGCCTTCACCCATGACGATGCAGTCTATTCCATACTTCTCTTGTAACTGTGCCCTATGAATCTGCCAGGCACCTGAGCCCCCAAGAACTATCTTGGCACCCCACTTTCTCAGAATTGGCTTTGTGATGAGGTCTCTGAATTCTGCAGCAGCAACGGGTTCTCCGCCAAAGCCCACAAGAGATGTGTAGGTTCGACTGACAAAACCTATTCCAGCTGGCTCCATCGAAGATATTCCAATAACTTTCGTTTCTGGTCCCACAAAATTTTCCAGATTATGTGGATGCACCACCGCTACTGTTTGTTCGCCGAATTCCCTAATCAGCACAGCCTCAATTTTTCGCATTCCGTAAGGTGCATATTTGGCAGTGCCATCTACATTTTTGGGAACTCGTGGGTACCAAAATTTTCTGAGCAAGAACCTTGGAATAATGGCTGTTGGGAATCCTCCTGTGAACGCTCGGAAAGGACTGAGTTTGAAGTCACTCATGTCTGTAGCTGAGCCAGTGAGGACAATTGGGACCCCTTGAGCCTGCTGGGAGATGCTGCCTTTTAGACCCATGTAGCGCGCATTTAGCATAGGACATTTAAGAATTTTGCTGTGGTTTGCTGAGGATTACCATTTATGTGGCTTGATTGCAATCAAAAAGTTAAATATAACAGAGACGTTCGGTAGATTGGGTTTTCATGAAGACCGAAAGTTGGCAACAATGCATTGTTCCTAGTTGCGGAAAAAAGTACAGTGTCAAAGAACGAAGAACCACATGTGACTGTGGCGAACTTCTCGATGTCCGATATAGCGGAGATTTCCCGAAAAGTTTGCAAGAAACTTTTTGTGAACGCCTAAATCATAGACAAAACATATTTGATGAAAGTGGGGTTTGGCGATACCGAGAATTAATTAATTTCGTCGGCGTGGACACAGAAAACTATGATGATTACAGCCGAAAGCTGGTCTCTTTAGATGGTGCTGAAGGAAGAACAAAACCATTTCATCTGACCAAAGTTGCCGAGTATGTTGGAGTAAAAACTGGAAACTTTTGGCTGCAGTTCGAGGGGGATAACCCAACAGGCTCTTTCAAAGACAACGGCATGGCAACTGCCTTTACACATGCAAGGATGGTTGGAGCCAAAAAAGTTGTTTGCGCTTCCACTGGGAACACTTCAAGCTCTGCAGCAGCGTTTGCTGCAAACGAGTTGGATATGGAAGCTGTGATACTTGTTGGGGCAGGAAAAATTGCCAAAGGTAAGCTTGCTCAATCCCTTGCGTATGGTGCTAAGGTTCTGCAGGTGAAGGGTGATTTTGATGTTGCCATGGCAATGGTGAAAGCGCTTTCAAGGGAGAGCGGGGTTTACGTGGTTAATTCCTTGAACGCTTTCCGGCTTGAAGGACAAAAAACTATGATGTTTCGGATGCTTGATTATCTGCGTTGGGAAGTTCCTGATTGGATTGTGCTTCCTGGCGGAAATTTGGGGAACACTTCGGCTTTTGGTAAAGCATTCATGGAACTTTATGATTATGGCTGGATAAAAAAGAAGCCGCGGATGGCAGTTGTTGTCGCAGAGGGTGCACCTACTTTAGCTGATTTATATAATGACCAAAAACTGAGATGGAACAAGGGAAACATTGACAACGGAATCATCGATGATTACTATGGCGAAGTGGACAGAAAAGGCATCAAGGCGAAGACACTGGCAAGTGCAATAGAGATTCTTAAGCCTGTGAACTTGAAAAAGTCTCTGCGAACCCTAGAGTTCACTGACGGCGTTGTAACGAAAGTTTCTGATGAAGCCATAATGGATGCTATGGCTATGGTGAGCAAGAATGGATTCGGATGTGAACCCGCCTCGGCTGCAACCGTGGCAGGAACCAAAAAACTGGTAGAACAGGGTACAATAAAAGCTGATGAGACTGTGGTCGGCATTTCAACCGGTCATATGCTTAAAGACGTTAAGGCAGTAGTGGACTACCATTTTAACTCAAATAACAGATTTGCCAACACGCCAATAACAGTCGAGCCGGACATAAAAGAAATCTTAAAGCTTGTAGACAATTAATTAACCGAGTCTACCTGAGCGAATTGTTGTTCTGTTCAGGTTATACTCAGAAAAAGGGGAGTCTCTTTAAACGGAGCCTACGAAGCTCATCGCCTGTGCTACGATGAAAAACCAGAATATTGAACTGGTGAGTTTGGAGCCTATCTTCCAGACAACGGCAAGAAGAATCATGATTGTTGCCATCTGTATCATTTGTTGAGACGCTGCGACCCCTAGGTTGTTTAAGATGAAGCCGATCAGATAGGTTACGCCATCTCCGATGCCTTTCAACCCGGTCATTATTTGGCCTAAGGCTTCGATTAGACCCGGACTTATCATCTTCTCTTAACTCTCAAACCTAACAGTGAGGCTCACTAACAATTAAAGCCGCACAACTTATCAACATTATGCGGGTATCCCTCCGTATCAGAAATTCGGCAAACTAATTGATAGCAGCAATAAGGCTCTTTTTTGATGTTTTTCGCTCCAAATTTCGGCTTTATTTCCCGCAAAATAAAGAAACCTCTTCAGACGGTGCAAGTTTCATCGCAAATTGAGACTCAGCAAATATTTTTGCTTTTTATTACCGAAACCAGAATATGGTTGGGCTCAAAATACCTCATGTTTTTCATCATTCTCAAACCCGAAATTTTCTTTATATGCGTTTTATTCTCTTTTCCCCATGTAGATGCACTATGTTTGAAGAAATTTCAATGTCGGCTGGACAGTTACTTCTTATCCTCTTCAGTTTGATACTTCTTTTCATCGTAGTCTATGGTGCCATATCACTCAGAGCCGTACGAAACATAAAACCAAACTGAAACAATCCCTTTTTTTTTATCCCATCTTCTTAAAATGAAAAACTTAAGTACAAGTCTCCATCTTTTAGGGAAATAAGTGCCCTGGTAGTATAGTTCGGTCTAGTATAGGCGGCTGTCGCCCGCCCGACTCGGGTTCAAATCCCGACCAGGGCGCCACTATTTTCTCAAAATAGCCAGTTTTGAGCTGGTTAGTCAGTTTTTTTGAAATAGCGTAGGCAATCGCAGACTATGTAGTGCCATATTGCTTCAATCAGGAAGAAAATAGCGAGGAATCCAAAAGCTGCTGACCACCATTGTGAGGAGTAGAACGCCCATAGGAGAACCAAGATTATTCCTGCAATTAACTGAAGCGAACCAAGTAATTCCAGTTTAAATTTTTCTTGCATGGTCATCATCTGCAGAGATGTTTTGTGCATTAACATTAAATATTTACTCACATGAGGTGATTAATGGGTGGTTAAGGTTTCAGAAGAGAGGCATGGTTTGGGTTCTGAGCATCCTCTTTGCGATAAAATTCAGCTTATTATGTTAATCTTGTTTTTGGTTGTGTGGGGAATAGATTCTTTAAGCTTCTTCATCTTTAGATACTCAACGGTTCTAGTTGCCGTAATCTCTTTTCCAGCACTCTTGCTTCCATCGTTTGCATCATTAGGTTTTGGCCTGTATCTAGTAGCAAAGTCGCACAAAGCAGTTTTCGGTGAAGCGCATGCTCAACCTAAATTTCTTGACTCAGGTGTTTACTCTTGGGTCAGACATCCCATGTATCTTGGAATCTTAATGTGTTGTTTGGCATTCTTCTTTGTCAGTTCATCTCTGCTTTCGTTCGGAGTTTTGCTTGTATTCTTCATCTTCTACGACAAAATGGCAACTTGTGAAGAAAAAAGTCTCATACAGATATTGGGAGAAGATTATATTGCTTACAAAAAGCGAGTGCCAAAATGGTTTCCCAAACTATTTTCCAGAAGTTAACGATAATAATTGTAGGCGATTTAACAAATTTTTATGTTGATGCTAAGTTAATTAGCATAGAATGTATAAAATTAAGGGAAAGGGCTCTTCCTACCCAAAATTGTGGGGAAAGGATGTATGGAGAAAAAAGTGGATGAACAAAAAGTCGAACGGTCATCAGTCAGGAATTTGTTTGCTCTAGGGTTTGTGAGTTTTTTCACTGACATGTCCAGTGAAATGGTTTTCAGTCTTCTGCCCACGTTTCTTCTTGGTTTGCCTGGCTCCAGCAGAGCAGTGTTGGGTTTGATTGAGGGAACAGCTGAAGCCTTGAGTTATGCTTTGCGGGCGGTTTCAGGAATTTTTTCTGACAAGTTCAGAAAAAGGAAAATGTTTGTTCTAGTTGGGTATGCTCTGTCGAATGCTGTTAAGCCTTTTTTTGCTGTAGCCAGGGTACCTTTTGATGTTTTGGTAATCAGAGTTTCTGACAGGGTTGGGAAGGGTGTTCGCACTTCTCCTCGTGATGCGCTCCTTTGTGAGTCGGTTTCTGAGAAACGTCGAGGCGCTGCTTTCGGTTTACATCGGACTCTTGATCAGGCAGGTGCTATTGTGGGACCTGTTATCGCCTCAACAGCTTTGCTCATTCTAGGCTTCACAGTAAGAGACATCTTCTGGCTATCCCTAATACCCGGTTCTATTGCATTGTTCATCATTTTGTTCTTTGTTAAGGAACGCGCCAGTAAATGCGCTAGCGAATTTCGGTTGCTTGAGGGCGTCAAATCTGCCCTAAAAGGCAATTTTTCATTGCTCCTTATCATTGTCTGCATTTTCTCTCTGGGAGCATTCAACTTTTCTTTTGTTCTCCTTAACGCACAGGAAGCTGGAATTGCAGATTCGCTTATCCCTTTAGTGTATGCGGCGGTTAACGTAGCCCACACTGCAATAGCGATTCCAGCCGGTGTCTTATCTGACAGAGTAGGCAAGGAAAAAGTCATGCTTTTGGGTTACGGCATTTTCCTCTCTACTACCCTGCTGATTCTGCTTCCCGCAACTGGTTATGTTGCTCTCTTAATTGCTGTATTTTATGGTGCTTACATTGGAATCGTTGAAACGGTTCAGAGAGCGTTAATTCCAGATTATGTTGGAGAAAAGCTGAGAGGAACAGCGTATGGAATTTACTATCTGGTTGTTGGTTCAGCATTCTTTGTTTCTAACGCTGTGGTCGGAAGTTTATGGGAGTATTTCGG
>Ga0315550_1000470_pt1 | contig 24891 bp, 20 predicted proteins | sample SalMarSW160190MG_2_FD_203100 | JGI IMG/M metagenome (GOLD analysis project Ga0315550, IMG submission 203100) | Salt marsh sediment microbial communities from the Plum Island Ecosystem LTER, Massachusetts, United States - Salt Marsh Sediment SW1601-90 ... | reverse complement strand
CAACCCCGACCAACTCCACTATACTGAAGCTAGATAAGCCGGAATACTTAGGGCACGACCGATGCCCACGCTGCCGAGGTGCCCTCCACGCCCTTGGGCCAAGGAGGTGTCCCGATGGAAAAGCCCTGGTTAGCCAATTACGAAGAGGGGGTACCCGCCGAGGTCGAGATACCCGACCACCCCATCGCGCAGAACCTCATCAAATCTGCCGCGACTTATCCCAACAACACAGCACTAATATTCGGCAACGTGGTCGACAAGCTGGGCGACGTGCTGATGGACGCCACGATGGACTATCAGACGCTGCTCGGCTTGACGCGCCGCTTTGCACTCGTGCTGCAACGATTGGGGATCAACAAGGGTGACCGCGTCGCCCTCTACCTGCCCAACTGCCCCCAGTTCGTCATCGCCTACTACGCCACACTGATGATCGGCGGCATCGTCGTGCCCTGCAACCCGACGTACGTTGCGCGCGAGCTCAAGTATCAGCTAAACGATTGTGGTGCCAAGGTCATCGTCGCCCTGAGCTTGATGTACCCCAACGTGAAGCAAATTCGCTCCGGCACCCCGCTCCAACACATCATCGTCACCAACATCAAGGAATACTTTCCAGGTCTGCTCAAGTTCCTCTTCACCGTCGCCGTCGAGAAGAAAGAGGGACACTACCAGGATATCTCAGGCGACGTCAACACCTATTGGTTCCGAGACCTCCTCTCCAGCGCGCTGGTCGACCCCGACCCGGTAGAGGTGGCTATGGATGACACCGCCGTCTTGATGTACACCGGCGGCACAACCGGTCTCTCCAAGGGAGCACAACTGACCCACCGCAACGTCCAGGCCAACGCCGTGCAGGTGCGTGCCTGGCTCCCCAAGATGGTCGACGGCAAGGAGATGATTCTCACCTCCCTGCCGCTGTACCATAGCTACGCGATGACCACGTGCATGAACCTAGGTGTCCTCTCTGGTTGGTCGCTGCTATTGATCGCCAACCCACGCATACTGGTGCACATCCTGAAATCGATCAACAAGCACGGCCCAACTCTCTACCCCGGCGTCCCGGCGCTCTACGTTTCCCTGATCAACCATCCCGAGATCGACAAGTACAACATCCGCTCCATCAAGGCGTGCATCAGCGGGGCGGCACCCCTGCCGGTCGAGGTGCAGCAGAGGTTCCAAGAGATGACCGGCGGGCGGCTGGTGGAAGGATACGGTCTGAGCGAGGCCAGCCCGGTCACACACGCCAACCCCATCTACGGCGAGAACCGCATCGGCACCATCGGCCTGCCCTTCCCCAGCACCGAGGCCAGGACCATGGACGTGGAGACCGGCGAGCGCGAGCTGGGGACAGGCGAGGTCGGCGAGCTGATACTTCGCGGGCCGCAGGTGATGAAGGGCTACTGGCAGATGCCCACCGAGACGTCTAACGCCCTACGCGATGGTTGGCTCTACACCGGCGACATCGCCCGCATGGACGAGGACGGCTACTTTCAGATCGTGGATCGCAAGAAGGACATGATCCTGGGCGCAGGCGGGTTCAACATCTACCCGCGCAAGGTGGAGGAGGTGCTATACGAACACCCCAAGGTCAAGGAGGCCGCTGCCGTAGGTGTCCCGGTCAAGGACAAAGGTGAGCGGGTAAAGGCCTACGTCGTCCTCAAGGGAGGTGAGACGGTCACCGAGGGGGAGATCATCGCCTTCTGCCGTGAGAACATGGCGCGCTACAAGGTGCCCAAGTTCGTCGAGTTCCGCGATGAGTTGCCCAAGACCATGGTGGGCAAGGTGCTGCGGCGCGTGCTGCTGGAAGAGGAGATGAGGAAACGGGCCGCCCAGTAGGTCTTGCGAATGCAACCAAAAAGGCGGAGCCGATGTGCTCCGCCTTTATCGTTTAACTCAAGCCGTTCACGCCGGCGCCGGTGCGGGAGGCATCTCCAGCCCAGGCTGTTGGGGCTCTGGCGCCGGCTGCACCGCCGGACGCTCGCGCCCAGCAGAGGGTGGACTCGGCGGCGACTCCGATTCTCCGTCGGTGCCCTCGAACAGAGCAACGAACTCATTGGCCTTCAGGGTCTCAACCGCCATCAGCCTTTGCGCGATCCGATCCAACGCCTCACGATGCTGGGTCAGAACCTCTTTGGCTCGCTCGTAGGCCTCGTGCACGATCCCGCGCACCTCTTCATCGATCTCTTGCGCCACCGCGTCACTATAGTCGCGCTGCTCGCCGATCTCTTTACCAAGGAACACGAGCTCTTCCTTCTGCCCGAATGTCATCGGCCCCATCTTTTCGCTCATCCCATAGCGGGTCACCATCGCGCGGGCCAACTCCGTCGTGCGCTCCAGGTCACTGGCTGCGCCCGTCGTCACGTCGCCAAGCACCAACTCCTCGGCTGCCCGCCCACCCAGCATGCCGGCCAGATCGTCTCGGAACTTGGCCTTGCTCATCAGCCGACGATCGTCCTCTGGCAGTGCCATCGTGTAGCCCATAGCCATCCCGCGGGCGATGATCGAGACCTTGTGCACCCTGTCGCACTTGGGCAGCACGTGCATCACCAACGCATGCCCGGCCTCGTGGAAGGCCAGGATATTCTTCTCCTCTTCGGTCATCAGGCGGCTCTTGCGCTCTGGGCCGGCGATCACGCGCTCGATCGACTCCTGGAACTCGTCCATGCCGATGATCTTTTTGTTGCGGCGGGCCGCCAGGATCGCCGCTTCGTTGACCAGGTTTTCGATATCGGCGCCCACAAAGCCCGGTGTGCCTCTGGCCAACGTCCGCAGATCCACCTTCTCGTCGACGGGCTTGCCGCGCACGTGCACCTTCAAGATTGCCTCACGCCCTCTGATGTCCGGGCGGTCGAGCACCACGCGCCGGTCGAAGCGACCGGGCCGCAGCAGCGCCGGATCAAGGATGTCGGGGCGGTTCGTCGCCGCCATGATAATCACGTTGGTATCGGTATCAAAGCCGTCCATCTCGACCAGAATCTGGTTCAGCGTCTGCTCCCGCTCATCGTGAGAGCCGCCCAGTCCGGCGCCGCGATGACGGCCCACGGCGTCGATCTCGTCGAGAAAGACGATGCAGGGGCTGTGCCGCTTGGCCTGATCGAACAGGTCGCGCACGCGGGAAGCACCCACGCCGACGAACATCTCCACGAACTCGGAACCAGAGATTGAAAAGAAAGGCACACCCGCCTCGCCGCTGACCGCCTTGGCCAGGAGGGTCTTGCCCGTGCCCGGCGCCCCGACCAGCAGCACGCCCTTGGGGATACGCGCTCCCAACTGGACGAACTTTTCCGGCTCCTTGAGAAACTCGACGATCTCCTGCAGCTCCTCCGTGGCCTCATCCACTCCCGCCACGTCATCGAAGGTAATCGACGGCTGATCGCCGGTGTACATCCGGGCGCGGCTCTTGCCAAAGGCAAGCGCCTGGTTATTGGCGCCCTGAAACTGGCGTAGCAGCAGGTATCCGCCAACCAGCATGAGGACCAACACGATGATATAGCCACCACCGCTCAGAACGGCCCACCAATCCGTCGGCGACACGTTCTGGATATTCACGCTCTCAAGCTGCTCGGGCGTTACACCCAGCTTTTCGAACTGGGTATAAATGTCAGTTTCTGTTCCCTTGAGCGACGTGATCTTGGTGCCATCCTCAAGCTCGACCAACAGTTCATCGCCTTTTACTTGAATCTCGTCGACATTCCCAGCCCGAATCTGAGCCGCGACTTCTGTCAGCGGCTCCTCAACCGTATCCTGCGCCTGCTGCGACAAGAGGATTATCGCTGCAATGGCAACGATAATCAGAATAATAACAAGCTGACCCTTAGACCTCGAACTCACACTAATCCTCCAACCAACCGAGTAACCTCACAAAAATAGAGAAACCCGCCGATATTTTTCGAGACCATTATACCAGAAATTACCCAATGTGCCACATCACACGCATTAGATATACGTTAATTCGGTAAACTACTCCACCTCGATCTCGGCGATCAGAATGCTGTCCGACTCGGCCGTCGTCAGGCCGGCATCCACGACCGGCAACCGCACGTGCGGCTGCCCCTGGCGATACAAGCCCGTGCGCAACTGATACGTGCCAGCAGATAGACCACCCGGGAGATTGAACCGGTGCACGTCCTTCACCACACTCGTGCCCCAATTCGTCGTAGGGACGGTCGGCTCCACGTCCTGCTGCGCCACCAAACTGCCGTCGGCGTCGATCACGTGCACAAACACGATGTAGGGCACGCTCGTGGTGCGCAGGGGCTTCCAATATAGGGTGACCTCCATTGTGTCACCCGGCTGAAACGTCGCCTGGGGCAACTTGGCCTCCCTCAATAGAACCGTATCGGCCAAGTTGACGTCGAGCTTGATAGGCATGTCCGTACCACCGCTCACCGTCAGCGTCACCGTATCACCGGCGTGGATCGTCGTGCCAGAGGACGGTTCCTGCAATAGCACCTTTTCCTCGGGTTCCTCACTCCACTTGCGGTCGACGACGATGTGCAAACCCAGCTCCGACTCGAGACCCCCTTGTATCTCTCCCAGAGGATAGTCGGTCACATTCGGCATCTGCCACACCTGCCCCATCTTGCTTACATAGACGGCGAGTTCCGAATCGATTGGGACGCGCTCTCCAGACACAGGGCTCTGTTCGAGGACGAGCCCGCCCTCGACATCGGGCTCATCTCGCTCCTGCTCCACGAGATGCAGCCCGTATCGCGTCGCCTCGCTCCGCGCCTCGTCTATCCGTTTGCCTACCACATTCGGCACGAGAACCTGCTCTACCGTCGGCTCAATGGTGGCGAACGGCCTAGGTGTGTGGGTCGATTGCACGGGTGAGTCAGGTTGTTCGGAAGAAAAATATGCCATATAGATCGCCCACCACAGGGGAATGAGTCCGAATACGGCGACAAAAGCAATCCCCGCCAGCACCCACGTCAACCTATTGAAATCCATCAGTGACTCTGAAACAAGTTCGGGCACATCCTCAGGCTCAGGCTCGACGGCGCGTCTCTCGACCGCCACAGCGGGCCCGGCCACACTCGGAACCGCGGGCTGCCATCCGGTAACCTGCTCCCCATGCTTGCGATACTCCTCAAGGACACGGGCCAACTGCTCGGCGTTGCGGTAGCGCGCCGAGGGCTCTTTGGCCATCACCTTGCGGATGATCCACTCCAACTGTGGGGGGACCTGCGAGTTGCGGATCGCCAGAGGGGTTGGCTCCTCACGCATGTGCATCAAGGCCAGCGCGGCGGTCTTTTCCGCATGGAAAGGCGGTTTGCCAGCCAGCATCTCGTACATGACGACGCCGATGCTGTACACATCAGACGCCGGAGATGGAGGATCGCCCGCCGCCTGTTCGGGCGAAAAGTAGAGCGGGCTGCCCCACACCGTATCCGATTCGGTAAGCCCGGACTCGGAAAGCGCCCGCGCAATCCCAAAATCGGTCACCATGGCCCGCCCATCCCGAGCCACCAACACGTTCTGGGGTTTTACGTCGCAGTGGATGACGCCGGCCTTGTGCGCATGTCCCACCCCAGACGCGATACCGATCGCAATGTCCAGGGCCTCACCGACCTCCAACTGGCCCTTCTGCCTGATCAGCGTTTTCAGGTCCTGGCCCTGGACGTACTCCATGACGATGTAATGGCGACCATTGTCCTGGCCCACGTCGTAAACCGTGACGATGTTGGGATGGTCGAGATTGGCCGCCGCCTGCGCCTCCCGCCGAAAGCGGGCCAGGAAAGCCGGGTCGTCAGAGTAGCTCTCACGCAACACCTTCACCGCCACGCGACGCTGGAGCAGCGTATCCATGCCCCAATACACCACAGCCATCCCGCCAGAACCAACCAGCTCCAGCAGGCGGTACCGATTGTTGAGCACCACAGATTCCATCGTTCGCTCCCACCCATTTCGCAAGGCAGCACCACCACAGTGATCTCTGCCTGCCCGTTGACCGCTGACGTCTTCAGCAGGCGGTATTGTACTCCAAATCAGCGCCCTGGGCAAGGGGGGCCCCCTTGCCAACACGTCTGTAGCATGCTATAATGCGCCCCGTTCTGGAGGGCAAAAGAAATGCAAGTTTATTTCAACATCGCTCAGATCGTCATCAGCGTCGCGCTGACCGTGGCCGTCTTGCTACAGATCAAAAGCAGCGGTCTAGGGAGCGTATTTGGTGGCTCGGACAGCGCTGTCTATAGAACGCGACGAGGCATAGAACGCCTGCTGTTCAACATCACCATCGGCCTCACCATCGCGTTCTTTGTCATCACCATCCTCAACGTGATCGTCAGCTAGTTGTGCGACGCATTAGCGCGAAGGGTGCCTTGAAGGTATTCCAGGAGCACCCTTGATTCATCAGAGTCGCAGACGCCGGAAGGTCATTGAAGCGTGACCCGTCATATCCGCTGGCAAATTCTCCTCATTCTCCTCGGTGTTGTGTTGGTGAGCATTCTGCTCGCCTACCTGGCCCTCAACTATACCACCGTGCTGCGCCCCGGCTATGGCGGTACGTACGTCGAAGGCATCGCCGGTTTCCCGCACTATTTGAACCCGCTGCTGAGTGGATATAACGACGTCGATCGTGACGTCTGCGCCCTACTGTTCAACGGCCTGACACGGATGAACGCAGACGGAGAGGTAGAGCCCGACCTCGCTCGCTGGGATACTCCCTCCGTCGACGGTCTGACCTACGTCTTTCACCTCCGCCGCAACGCCCGCTGGCACGATGGCACCCCCGTCACCGCCGACGATGTGATCTTTACCATAGGTCTGCTCCAAGACTCCAAGTTCCCCGGCCCGCCTGAATTGGGCGCCAACGTCTGGCGAGCCGTCCGGGTGGAGCGAGTGAACCTGTATACGGTGCGCTTCACCCTGCCGGAGCCCTACGCCCCTTTCCTCGACTATACGACATTCGGCATCCTGCCCGCTCACCTGCTGCTGGGGACTCGCGCCGCCAACCTGCCGACGGCACCGTTCAACCTCAAGCCAATTGGTAGCGGCCCCTTCCAACTTGAGGAACTGGAAGTCGAGGAGGGGACAATCACCTCCATGATATTGAAGCCATCGCCCAACTACGCCGGCCCACAACCCCATCTGGGTCGCATCCAATTGCGCTTCTACCCCACCCATCAGACAGTCATCAACGCCTACGAAGAAGGAGATGTAGAGGGCATCGCCAGCATTCCCGCAAGCGAGTTGTCACGCGCAAAAGCCCTTCCTACACTCAACCTGTTTTCCGCACAAACTGCCGAATATGGGATCGTCATTCTCAACCAGGACCGTGACGACCTACCGTTCTTCAAGGAAGTAGAGGTACGCCAGGCCCTCATGTACGCCGTTAATCAGCAGAAAATCATAGACCAGGTGCTGGAAGGACAGGCTCTGGTGACCTACAGCCCCCTGATCCCCGGCACGTGGGCGTACAAAGACACCCTTCGACGCTACGATCAGGACGGCGGCCAGGCCACGGCTCTTCTGGAGGAAGCCGGATGGATGTTGCCGCGAATGGGTGTCACCACACGACGCAAAGATAACCAGCCCCTGGAATTCACACTGCTCACCTCAAGTGAACCAGAGCGCGTAGGGGTAGCGCAGATGCTGGCCGAGCAGTGGGAGGTCGTCGGAGCCGGGGTCACGGTCGAAACCGCCTCGCCATCAGAAATGCGCGAGGCGCTGGAGAGGCGAGACTTTGACGCTATCCTCGTCCATCTTGCCATCCCCGGAGACCCAGATCCCTATCCCTTCTGGCATCAGGAACAGATCGAAACCGGCCAAAACTATACCGGGTTCAATCACCGTCACATGAGCGAGGTCATCGAACGAGCCCGCGTCACCACCAACCCTGAAAGACGCCTCCAGCTCTACCACGAGTTCCAGGAGGTCTTTGCCGAACAAGTTCCATCCTTGCCACTCTACGTGCCGATCTACACCTACGGTGTCGGCGAACGCATCCGCGACGTGCAGATCGGCCCCCTCGTACACCCATCCGACCGCTACCGCACCATCTCCGGCTGGTGGATCGTGCCCCGCCGCGTCTTTGTCAGCGAGTCAGAGATCGGTCTCCCGTAACAGCGTTTACCTTTGAGAGACCCCCAAAGTCAATGCGTGGTTGTTCACGCTTTCTTGACAACCCGAACGTTTAATGTAAAATACCGACTGCGTACACGCTAGCACGTGTGTACACACTAAAGTGTGTATAGGCCGAAGTGGCGGAACAGGCAGACGCGCCACGTTCAGGGCGTGGTGGGCCTTGTGCCCATGTGGGTTCAATTCCCACCTTCGGCATCCAACCCCCAGACAAACACCCGTCTGGGGGTTTGTCATTGAAGCGTAGCTTTGAAAACAAGCTGTTGAAGAAATAGACTACCTGATGTGTCATGGACGTATGACCTCTGAAAAAAGCCCCTCAACCTCCTCCAGCAATCGCCACATCGAGACACAAAATACACGTCCCACCATCGGCTATCTGGCCCCCAGGATCGGCAATAACGTCAGCGAGGCATACTGGAGAGGCGTGGTCGACGCGGCTGAGAAGCGCGGCGCCAACCTGATCTGCTTCGCCGGAGATCAACTGCGCGATGCCGCGGGATTTTCCTCGCCAGCTAACGTGGTCTACGACTTGGCCAGTCACCAGGTCCTGGATGGCCTGGTGAGTTGGGCTTCCTCGGTGGGCGGGACGCTCAAAGACGAAGAGGTCGCACGCTTTCACCTCCGTTATCACCCCCTGCCGATAGTCAGCATCACACTACCGATGGAGCGATGCCCGACGGTGTCCATCGATAGTTATGCAGGCATGCGCGCCCTGGTCATCCACATGATCGAGGTGCACGATTGTCGTCGCCTGGCGTTCGTCCGTGGGCCGGAAAACCACTACTACGCCCAAGAGCGGTATCACGCCTACTTGGACGTATTGCAGGAACGGGGCATCCCTTTCGACGCAGCGCTGGTGACCCCACCGGTCGATTGGAAGGCGGGCGCAAAAGCCGCCCGGATGCTGTTGGATGAGCGGGGACTGCGCCCGCGCACCGATTTTGACGCAGTGGTGGCGGCGAGCGACCGGCTGGCCTACGGCGCACTTCAAACACTGCAAGCGCGCGGAATACGGGTACCCGGCGACGTGGCCGCGGTGGGCTTTAACGATTCGAGGGAAAGTCAACTGACGACGCCGCCCCTGACGTCGGTGGCGCTGCCGTTTTACGAACAGGGCGAACGGGCCGTCGAGATACTATTGGCCAAGCTGGCGGGCGAAAAGGTACCCGAGCTGACCATGCTCCAGTCCAAGCTGATGGTGCGTCAATCTTGCGGCTGCCCATCCCGCTCTGCCGCGCTGGCCCAAGAAAGGCCGATGGGGACAAAGCCCGATCAGGGACTCGCTGCGCGACGAAACGACATTCTGGCCGAAAGCCTGCCGGCATTGGAAGCCTGTGGGGAAATCGCCGAGCGGATCGAGGACTTGATCACAACTTTCTACGCTGAGATGACGGGCGACGCGCACGGCCTCTTTGTGCCTACACTGGAGAACGTCTTGCAGCAAGCAGTGACGGCCGGGGGCAACGTGGCTGCCTGTCACGCGTTCATCGCCATCTTGCGCAGCAAAGCGTTGCCTTACCTGGATACGCCGAAGCGGTTACAGGCCGAGAATCTCTTTGGGCAGGCGCACGTGCTAATTGGAGAAGCAGCACAGCAGGCGCAGGCGTACGAGGAATGGCAAGCCGAAAAACACTCCGACTCGCTGCGCCAGATCAGCCAGGCGCTCATCACCACGTTCGACATCGACAAGCTGGCTGATATGCTGGCAGAGCAACTACCCCAAATAGGCATCGATAGTTGCTACCTGGCGCTGTACGAGGACTCGAAATCGCCCCTCGACCAGGCCAGGATGATCCTGGCCTACACCGAACAGGACCGCGTGAGGCTTGAGCCGAACGGACGGCGGTTCCCCTCCAGCCAACTGGCACCCAAAGGTCTGCTGCCCCATCACCGTCGTCACAGCCTCGCCGTCGAGCCGCTTTACTTTGAACAAGAGCAGATTGGCTTCGTCCTCTTCGAGATTGGGCCGCGAGACGGCACGATCTATGAGGTCCTGCGCGGCGCGATAAGCAGCGCGCTCAAAGGCGCGCTGCTCTTCCGAGCGGCCAGCGAGGCCCAGGCCGCCGCCGAAAAAGCCGATCGCATCAAGACCCACCTGCTGGCAAACGTGAGCCACGAGATGCGTACGCCGCTGAACATCATCCTTGGATATACGACGGAAGCTCTTGACTCGCCCAACCCGTACGGCATCACTCCGCCGCCAGCCTTGCTGAGCGATCTGGACCACATTCAGCGCAGTGCCGAACATCAACTGCGCGTCATCAACGACCTGCTGGACCTCTCCCGCGCCGAGATCGATGAACTCGATCTGTACCTGGAGCCCCTCGACCCCCGCCCCTTGTTGGAAGAGGCCTTTCACAGCCTGGCGGATCGCGCCGTGACCGATGGCAACGTCGTCTGGCATCTGCAGCTGCCCAAGCGGTTGCCCCTGATCCAGGCTGACCCGGTGCGGCTGCGCCAGATGCTGCTCAATCTGCTCAGTAACGCGGTCGAATTCACAGAACAAGGACACGTCACGCTGGGCGCGCAGGTCTCGCCGCCCCACCTGCACATCTGGGTTGAGGACACCGGTGTCGGCATCCCGCCCGATCAACAAGAACGTATCTTTGAGCCTTTCGTGACCGCCGAGCTTGGCCGCCGCCGGCTTGACGGGGTTGGACTCGGACTTTCCATCACACGCCGCCTCGTGGCGCTGCACAGCGGCTCGATGACGCTGGACAGTCAGCCGGGTCGGGGCAGCACCTTTCACATCTACTTACCGCTGCCCAGCCTGAGCGAGCCGATGCCCCAATTCCACGAGCCGGCTCAGCCCGTGCTGTTGGTGATCTCTGCCTCCGAGCGTCCCGCCGCCGAGATCGTCGAGTTCAGCGAGCGCCGAGGCATCGAGATGAGCCGCTTGCAGGCCGGCGACGATTTAGACAAAGTGCTCGCCAACGTCCAGTCAGCTGTGGTTGCGTGGGACTTGACCAGCGCCTGTCCCGGTGACTGGGCCATCGTACGCCGGCTGCACAACCATCCCCGTCTGAGTCAGTCGCCCTTTATCCTATATGATGGTCAACTACAAAAAGGCCATCTAGATTTGACCGCCGGCCTGACCAGCTTTGCCGTCAAGCCAGCGCGCGCTCAGACGCTGTTGGATGTCATAGACGCCGCCGCCCCCTCCGTATCTACAGGTTTGATTTTGATCGTAGATGACGACGCTCGTGCCCGCGAGCTCTACCGCGATATCGTGACCCAAGGCCTGCCCGGCTGCCCGGTTCGAACGGCGAGCGATGGCGCAGCGGCTCTGGCGATGATGGCCCAAGAGATCCCCAGCCTCGTCATCCTGGACCTGATGATGCCTGGTCTGGACGGGTTCGACCTGCTCGACCGCATGCGCGCCGACCCACAGACGCGCCGGGTGCCCGTCGTGATTCTGAGCGGCAGGCTGCTCAACCTCGAGGACGTCAAACGGCTCGAGAAACACGCGCTGGTCACGCTCCAGAGCAAGGGCATCTTGTCCGAAGCAGAGATCGTCGCCACGCTGCATCGCGCCTTGTTCGACGACGACGCGCTCCCGCAACAAACCAGCGCCCTGGTCAAGCGCGCCGTGGCCTACCTGCACCAAAATTATACCCGTCCCCTGGCGCGCTGGGAGATCGCCGGCGCCATCGGCGCGAGCGAGGATTACCTCAGCCGCGTCTTTCACCGCGAATTGGGCCTTTCGCCCTGGGATTATCTGAACCGGTATCGTATCGAACAGGCCAAGCGACTGCTGCGTCAAACCAACAACACCATCGGGGCCATCGCCTCCAAAGTCGGATTCAAGGACCAGCTCTACTTTAGCCGCGTGTTCCGCAAGGTGACCAATCTATCCCCCAGCGCGTTTCGCAAAAACCTCGTACCATAGCCCCATTTCCTACGTCGGTTTTGTCCATACGTTGCACGCCAATCTCCATATCCAAACTGCTATAATGATAAGAGCCTGGTAAAAAGCTGTGGAGATGGGGTGTGGGGCGGGTGCTTCGCATCCGCCCCACACCCCACAGATTTTACCAACGCGCCAGTGGTAGTTGGGCTAGCGTACCGCTAACAGCGGCTTTGCGGTGCGCTTGAATCTATTTGGATGCAATCCCAACCAACCGAAATGCATCCACAGAATCCCCATAAGGACAAGGAGGTCCCACATGAAACGCACGCTTTTGTCAATCTGTCCGCTCCTCATTGCTGCTTTCGCAATTGGCGCTTTAATCTTGGCCTTCCAACTACAGGCCGAAGCGGCGCTGGTGCTGCTCAGCGACGATTTTGAGGATGGAGACGCCGACGGCTGGACGGAACAGGCCGGCACTTGGTCAGTGGTCCCCGATCCAGATTACAACATTTACTACCACGTGGTCTATACCGGCACCAGTCCCACCTCCAGGCGCTCCTACATCACCGAGACCACCGTGCCTGGCTCGTCCACCTGGACCGATTACGTCGTTCAGGCCAAGTTCAAGACGGAGGGCAGCACCAGTGACAGCGGCTTTCCTACGATCATCGCGCGCTGGCAGAATAGTAAGAACTATTACTACCTGGGCATCGAGGGTGACGGCGATGTAAGGATCAGAAAGTATGTCAATGGCAATTCCTCCACCATAGGCGATAAAGAAGCGCTGGGGCTGGCCAAAGACACATGGTACACGGCCACGCTGGAAGTATCCGGAAGCACCACGCCCACGTTACGCGCCTACATCGATGGGGTGGCCGTGATGACTCGCACAGATGAAAGCGGCAATCCCTTCCTCGCAGGTCCATGCGCGCTCGGTTCGTCCAAGGCCACCGCCCAATTCGACGACATCCTCGTCACGGACATCGAGGGGACGATAACGCTTTTCAGCGACGACTTTGAGGATAGAAATGCCGATGACTGGATAGTGCAAGCCGGCAAATGGGAAGTAACCACCGACAACTATGTCTACCAGCAGACCAACATGGGCAAAGACGCGCGCTCCTACGCCGGCCCGGCCAGCTTGACGGATTATTCGATCCAGGCCAGGGTCAAGATGTACGACGGCACGTATGCAATGCTCATCGGGCGCTGGCAGGATAAGGACAACCATTACTTTATGGCCGTGCGGAGCAACGGCGATATAGAGATCAAGAAGCGGTATTCTGGCAGTTCCGGCAGCGCACTGGGAAAGGCGGACTACACCTATGTACCAGGGATGTGGTATACGGCGACGCTGGAAATCACCGGGAATCCCTCTCCAACGATGCGAGCGTTTATCAATGGAACGGCGGTGATCACCGTCACCGACGATGGTGCCGACGGGAGGGCTCCCTTCAGCGCAGGCGAGTTTGGGCTCGGCTCGTCCAAGGCCCACGTCGATTTCGACGATGTCGTTGTGACAGACCTGCGAATCTTTACCCTGGCCGTCGGTTGCACGGGCACCGGCAGCGGCTCGGTCACGAGCGACCCGCCGGGCATCATCAACTGCGGTGCGACGTGTACGGCCGATCTCGAATCTGGCACTGTCGTCACGCTCACCGCTACGCCCACAGGTACACACGAATTCGCCGGCTGGCTCGGCGCCTGCACCGGCACGGGCGACTGCGTCGTCACCATGGACGCAGCCAAATCGGTCACAGCGGTATTCTCGTCGCAGACCAACCCCATGCTGGTCGTCAACAAAGCTGGCACCGGCAGCGGCACGGTCACCAGCGATCCAGAGGGAATCGACTGCGGTATCACGTGTACGACCGATTTCCCCGTTAGCACGGTCGTCACCCTCACGGCCGAACCCGCCATGTATTCGACCTTTACCGGCTGGAGCGGCGACTGCACCAACACCACGGGCGTCTGCGTCGTCACCATGGATGCAGCCAAGAACGTCACGGCTAGCTTCTACGAAAGGCCACTCCTTACCGTGACCAAGGATGGCAACGGCAGTGGCTTGGTCGAGAGCGATCCGCCCGGGATCGACTGTGGTATCACATGCATGGCCAGGTTCGATGACAGCACGGTCGTCACGCTGACCGCCACAGCACGCGTGACCGATTCGGAGTTTATCGGCTGGGGCGGCGCGTGCAGCGGCACCGATCCCTGCGTTCTGACGATGAACGAGGCCAAAGACGTCACAGCGACGTTCAACCTGAAAACCTACGTACTGTTGGTGAACCGGGCAGGTAATGGTATGGGCTCGGTCCTGAGCGACCCGGCAGGGATCAACAACTGCAGCACCGTCACCTGCACGGCCAGTTTTGACCATGGCACAATGGTCACGCTCACAGCTACGGCCAACACCCTCTCGACCTTTGACGGCTGGAGCGGCGAGGAGTGCAACGGCACCGGCTCGTGCACTGTGATGATGGACGCGGGCAGGACCGTTACCGCCACCTTCAACACGCACCTTATATACCTGCCGCTTGTCATGGGAGGCAGCGCGGTGACGCCCACCAGACCTGATTTCAGCATGGTGGGCTATGCCACCGTGACGACGCCAACGACAGGTGGAGCCGGCGGCACAGTGGTGACCGTGACCACCCTCAGCGATTTGCAGACGTACGCCGGAAGCACCGATCCATACATCATCCAGATCAACGGTACGATCAGCGCCACCGACTCTGTCGACATCGCATCCGACAAGACCATCGTGGGGGTTGGATCCTCCGGCGCGCTAGTCGGCGTCGAGCTGCGCATCGGCAGTGGCATCAGCAATGTCATCATCCGCAACCTCAATATCTCCCACGTGGTGGCCGCAAATCGGGACGGGGATGCCATCCACATTCAAGGCCCCGACACCCATCACATCTGGATCGACCACTGTGACCTATCCAGCGACCTTGACCACTATAAAGATTACTACGATGGCTTGCTGGACATGAGCCACGACGTGGATCACGTCACTGTGTCCTGGACGGTGTTCCACGATCACTTCAAGGGTTCACTCATCGGGCATAGTGACAGCAACGCAGCAGAGGATGAGGGAAGCTTTCACATCACATACCATCACAACTATTTCTACAACGTCAACTCTCGCATGCCGAGCAACCGCTTCGGCACCCTCCATTCCTACAACAACCATTTCAATAACACAGACGCCGGCGACGTCCTTGACGCCAACACAGGTATCAGCTCACGGATGGGGGCCTGCTCACGCATCGAGAACAATCACTTCGCGGGCTTGAAGACGGCCATAATGACCGACCAAAGCGCAACTCTGTTGGGTGAAGTGCAACTCATCGACAACCTGTTTGAGAACGTTGGCGGTTACGCCACCGAACCGACGTGTGAACTCACGCCGCCCTATGCGTACACCGACACGCTGCACAGCACGCTCCAGGTGCAGTCCATCGTCACGCAATATGCCGGCGTGGGCATTGTCGCCGATCCATTGGTATGGAACGTGAAATAGTCACACGTCACACGCGGACGACATCCGTTCGATAGAACAGGGGCGCAGCAGTGCTGCGCCCCTGTTACGATCCTCCTTGACGCCCCGCGGGAAACAAAGTATCATTAGCTTAGTCATAGTTTCATCCCAGCCGCAAAAGTCGAACCACAGGGGTGTCCCATGCCATTGCTCAAATCCAGCCAACGGCTTGCTACCATCGTTGCCGGTGTCGTCATCCTCGCGATCGCAGGAGCCATCACCTGGGGATTCAGCCAGCAACTGATACTCGCGCGCCAGATGCAGCAAGAGGAAACACAACTGGAGCAAGAGGTAAAGGTCGAACAGGATCACCACGACGGTCTGACTGCCCAACTGGAGTACGTCCAGTCCGACGAGTACGTGGAGTACTGGGCTCGAACCGAGGCACGTATGGCCAAGGTTGGAGAGATCGTCGTCGTGATGATCACCGATGCAGACGAGTATCCCTCCACTGAACAAAACGATTGATCGTGCACGCTTCTATTAAAGCGTCAGGCGCGCCACAAAGAAAGAGACCGACCGGTATTGCCTTCTAGCGTCACATCGCGGCCCGACATAGCTCAGATTGACGCGTGCCGCGTGCCGTCGGGCAGGATTGTTCCCTCGAGAGATCGGGTCTGGGTCAGTTGCTCGGAGGTCACCCGCGCCCGCGCCAGATTGGCGCCGTCCAAGGTGGCACCCCTCAGATGAGCCTCGCGCAAGTCGGCCTCGCGCAGATCGGCCTTCGTCAGATTGGCCCGCTCCAGATCGACCCGGCACAGGTTGGCATCCCTCAAGTCAGCCCGGCTCAGGTCGGCGACACCCAGGATACTCTCCTCCAGATCGGCTCCCCTCAGGTTCGCCCAGCGCAGATCAGCCCCGTGCAGAACTGCCCGGCTCATCTTGGCCCCGGCCAAATCCGCTCTCGCCAGGTTGACACCCAGCAGACTAGCCCAACTGAGATCGGCCCCTGCCAGTTTGGCGCTGCGTAGGTCCACGTCGACGAGCTTTGCCCCGCTCAGGCCGATCCCGCGCAGGTCGACCCCGCTGAGGTCAGCGAAACTAAAGTGAGCGCGGGAAAAGTCACGCTCCCCGGCCCTGTACCGTGCAACAAGTTCTGCCCCATCCAAAGACATCGTTCTCCCTCACGGTCAACGCCCGCCCGGCATCATATCAGAAATAGGAATACAGCCGAACCGAAGAGCGGTCAATCTTCCAGTGTCTGGCGAATGATCTCAACAGCAGCGCTGATCTGCTTGGTCAGCGCCTTCCACTCGATGCCAATGATCTCAAACGGTCTGTCTATCGCCACCTCGACGCGAGCGAATGTACCATAGATGCCAGGAAACGTCAACTGGCCTTGTGCCCTGCCCAGGCAACTTGGCCGATGTCCCTTCGGCGCTGAGTTTAGGAAGCAAAAGACTACCCGATTTGCTTTATCTGCAAAGTTTATCTATGTGCAGTTTAACTATTGACATCTTGTACATAGTGTGATATACTACGCCTGCATAGGGATCGTTGACCCTACGAGGAAAAAGTAAAGATGCGAGGACAAGGGCAGAGAAGACGGAGATGGGGTCGCCGGACGAGGGGGATGCGGGAGTCGGCGCTGCTCCTGCTCCTGCACCGCGAGCCGGCCCACGGCTACACCCTTCTGGAGCGGTTGGAGGAGTTCGGCCTGGGAGAGATCGCCCCCAGCGTCATCTACCGGGCGTTGCGCGATATGGAAGCACGAGGATGGGTCGCTTCGACGTGGGACGAGGAACAGACCCAGGGGCCACCCCGCCGCGTCTATCACATCACCGCCCCGGGGGACGAGGTGCTGGCTATGTGGGTACGGGAGTTGGATGAAACCCGCAATATGCTTGATCGCCTCGTGGGGGCGTACCGTCTTCACATGGAGAAAGGCGAAGGTGAGCACCATTGATGCGTTGTAAAGCAGAAAAAACAGCCAGTCTGCCAATGACACGCTTGACGAACGACGAGACGTGACTGGTGTACGATTGATACCACACGAGGAGGTGAGTGAAATGCCAGGATTCGATGGAACCGGACCGGCCGGAATGGGGCCGATGACGGGCGGAGGGCGCGGCTGGTGCGCCCCGTATGGCCGCACGTACACCGGATACACTCCATACCGGGCCCCCTATGCGCCTCCGGCGCAGCCGTACTACAGAGGCCGTCCGGCCGCCTACAGCTTGGGTCGTCCGCGCTGGTGGTTGGGCCGGGGCTTCCGGGGGCGCGGACGCGGACGCGGACGCGGACGATGGTAATCGCAATGAGTGAAGCACTTTAATCTAAAAGAAGGAGGTGAGACGAGATGCCAGCAGGAGATGGAACTGGACCCAGGGGCATGGGACCGATGACCGGACGCGGGGCCGGCTACTGCGCCGGATCCGGCGCGCCCGGCTATGCAAATCCGATGCCCGTCCGGGGCTTTGGCATGGGCTGGAGCCGGGGCGGAGGCTGGGGGCGGGGTCGCGGTTGGCGCCACATGTATTACGCCACCGGTCTGCCCGGTTGGGCCCGCTACGGGTACGCGCCGGCCTGGGGAGCACCCCCGGCTGCAGCGTATGGCCCTTATGGGGCACCACCTACCCCGGAGCAGGAGACCGAGTTCCTCAAGTCGCAGGCTGAGATGTTGAAGGAAGAACTGGAGGCCATCAGCCAGCGCATCGCGGAACTCGAGAAGAAGGAATAACCACACACAGGGATACATCGGGGCGGGTGACGGCGCCATAAGCTTAGCCACCCGCCCCGGGCGCTGACCGAACGAGGGACCTATGGCAACCACAAATGAGGCACCTGGCGCCTCGCCCAGTCGGTAAATTCGAGTGGGTGTGTTTCATTTCAGTTGCAGTTCTAGACCTCGGAGGTCTTTACCGGGCATTTGCTTGCCCAAGAGCGCCGATTTGGGCAGTTTTTGAGCCTGAAAACACATCTCACAAGACCTCCGAGGTCTTGCCTAACTCATTTGAAACACACCCAATTCGATTATACCCTTCACCATAGGGAACGCAAATGAACGAACACGTAGCCATTTCAGCAGGTGGCGGAAAAAGAGAGGATGGCTAGATGACTGAGGATTCTGCGTCAGGAGAGGTGGCCGCGCGAGCCGGCGACCTGGTCCGGCAGGGCTACCACTGAGCGGAGGCCATGTTGCTCGTCGTGGGCGAGCACGTACTGGATAATCCAAGTTCGGAGTGTGCGCGGATGGCGACCGGCTTTGCGGGCGGCGTGGGCGATACGCAGCAAGAGATGTGCGGCGCGTTGAGCGGCGGCGTGCTCGTCATCGGCGGATTACTCGGGCGCACGCGGTTGGGCGAGAGCGACCGGCCGGCTCTCACACTCGCCACCCGCTACAGGCAGCGCTTCCTGGCCGAGTTCGGTGACACGCAGTGCGCCAGGCTGCGAGAGAAAGCGATCTACGCGGCAGGCGGCCTGGGCTCTTGCGCCGTGCTGGTCGAGCGGGCGGCGGCGATTCTCCTAGAGTTGCTCGCGAAGGCTGAATGGGCGAATTCGAAAAAGTAACACCGGGCCAACTCGCCCGCCTATGGGGACGCGTGAGGCGCGAAGGATTGATGGACGACGATAAGATGACGGTGGAAGGCAAGAGTCTGTCCCATATTGGGTGGTAGCGTCTGGCTTGACAGCCTGGCCTCTTCGGGTCCGGCTTGTTCGAGTTAGGTGTCAGGAGATAGAATGATGAAAAGACAAACGGTGTGGGTAGATGTAGCTCGCTGTACGGGCTGTAGCGCGTGCGTTGACGTGTGCCCCGTCGGGGCGATGGCTCTGATAGAGGGCAAAGCGCGCGTGAACGAGGAAACGTGCACCGGCTGTGAGGCCTGTGCGGAGGCCTGTCCGGAGGGCGCCATCCAGCCCGTGGTTCAGGGCGAACTTGTCCCCGTCCTAGAGCGACCAGCCCCCGCCGTCCGACAGCCCAGCCCGCTGGCAGAGACCGCCGGGGCCGTCGCCGTCGCTACCGGCGTGGGTCTGTTGGCGCGGGTTGGGAGAGTGCTAGCCCGCGCCGTGGGGCGCTGGCTGATGCGGCCAGCCGCGGAGGCCGGGTCGCCTGCTGCGAGGTCCTCGCCTACAGCGGAAAGCGGAGGCACTGCCGGCCGCGGAGGCCGGGGACGCCGGGCGCGCCGCCGGGGCAGAGGGGGTTGAGAGGATGGACAAGCGATTTACCATTGGATTGGAAGAATGATCAGAACAGAAGGAGGTGATTGAGATGGGTCGAGGTCGTGGAGGTGGACGCGGCGACGGCGCTGGTCGCGGCGGCGGACGAGGACCCGGTCGTATGGGTGGCTCCAAGGCCGCCGGACCGGGCGGCGACTGCGTCTGCCCCAGTTGTGGGCACACAGAGCCGCACGTCGCCGGTCAGCCTTGTTACCAGAAAAAGTGTCCCAAGTGCGGCGCGCCAATGACGCGCCAATAAACGGGAAACCGCATGCCCTCCCGGAGAGCACAAGTCTCCGGGAGGGCCAACTCCGGTTGGCATATCGAGAGATGAGCAATGGACGTAACCTGCGTGGTTGACAATACCGTTCAGCGCAGCTCCCATTTTTGGGGTGAGCACGGCTTGGCATTCTTGATCGAGACGGAGGCCGGGCGTGTGCTCTTCGACACCGGCCAGAGCGGCACGGTGTTGTTGCATAACCTAAAGTCGCTGGATGTGGACCCGCTGACGCTGGACGCGCTGGTCATCAGCCACGCGCACTACGACCACACCGGGGGCCTGTCGGCGCTGCTGACGCGCGTTCGCCCCGGCATCTCTCTCCACGCCAGCCCCGATCTCTTCCGGGAACGGTTCTCGGGTCGGGGAAAAAAGCTACGGCACATTGGCCTTTCGCTAACCAGGGAGGACTTGGTCGCTGCCTTGGCGCTAAAGTTGAGCGCCGAACCGCAAGAGATCATCCCGGGCGTGTGGACGACGGGCGAGATTGCGCCGCGCCCGGAGCCAGAGGGCAGCAGTGACCACCATTGGGCGCGCGAGGGCGACGCCCTTGTCCCTGACCCTTACCGCGACGATATGGCGCTGGTGCTAGCGATGGACGACCGGCTGATGTTGCTGTGTGGCTGCTGCCACGCCGGCCTGCTCAACACGCTGGCACACGTACAGCGCACTTTTGAGCAGCCCATCGTGACCATCGCCGGCGGCCTGCACCTGACCAATGCCACCGCAGACTATTTACAGCACGTCGGCGAGGCACTGATGGACATGGAATCCGTGCAGCACGTGTACCCGAATCACTGCACCGGCGAAGCGGCCTTCGTCGCCCTGACGCAGACCCTGGGCCCGTCCATCGTGAGTCCCTGCCCGGCGGGGACGGTCGTGGCGTTTTGAGCGTGATCAAGGTTTCCAACAATAAGAGAAAAGACAAGCTATGGCTGTTAGAGACATCGTACTATATCTCGAAAACGAGGCAGCTCTGCGCAAAAAGAGCCGGCCGGTTAGGCGCGTCACCCGGCGGATCAAAAAGCTGGCGCGGGATTTGAAGGACACGCTGAACGACCACACGGATGGCATCGGTCTGGCCGCCCCCCAGATTGACGTGCATAGCCGGGTGGTGGTGGTTCGCTTGGGCGGCGGGAAGGATGACGAGGGAAACATACAGGAACCCGATCCGCCCATCGCCTTGATCGACCCGCAGATCGTGGAAGCGGGAGACGAAAAAAGGGACTTTGACGGCTGCCTCAGCTTCCCCGGCCTCTACGGTGAGACCGTGCGCCCGCACCATTTGCGGGTAACGGGCCTGGACGAGGCGGGCCATCCCTTCGACCGGCTCTTTGAGGGCTTTGACGCGGTGGTGGTGCATCACGAGATAGATCACCTGGACGGCGTGCTTTTCATCGACCGCGTCGAGAGTATCGAGGACCTGTACCGGGTGCGCGAGGGCGAAAACGGCGAGTTGGTGCGCGTGCCGGTGGCGGCTGATATCTCGCCTTCTTTCTGATACCAGAGGTAAGGCCAGAATGACGGATGACCCACGACTGGAATGGGGGGCGGATGGAGGACGCTCGATTGTCTACCGTGCGATCGGCCGCGTGGAGAACGATTTCGACGAGCCAGCGCCGCCGCCCCAGATCCGGGCCGTCGCGTCGCGGATCGTCCTCGATCCATCCCTGACGGAGGGACTGAAGGGGTTGAAGCCAGGCCGGCGGGTGATGGTCGTCTTTTGCTTTCACCGCTCCCAGGGCTTTGACCTGCTTCAGCACCCCCAGGGCGACAGGAGCCGCCCACGACGCGGGGTCTTTGCCCTGCGCAGCCCGCGCCGCCCCAACCCCATCGGCGTCACTGTAGTGGACCTGGTGGCTATAGAAGGGAACGTGCTGCGCGTGCGCGGCCTGGACGCGATCAACGGCACGCCAGTGCTAGATCTCAAGTCAGCATGATCGTATTCACACGCTTCAAGACGCTGTCGGAAGGCAAGAGTTGTTCGGATAAGGAGGATGCCAATGTTGGCCAATGGGTTTGCAGTGATACTGGCCAGCTTTCTGGCCTGTGCGGTCACGACGATTGGCATATACGTGATCAGCAAGTACGAGCGCTGGGGCAGAGAGCATTCGACTTACTTTATGAGTTTCGCAGCAGGCGTGTTGATCTCTGTCTCGTTCATGCACATCATCCCCAAATCCTTTGAGATGAACGACGCAGCCCCCGTGTTCCTGCTGGTGGGTTTCCTGGGCATTCACCTGTCCAACCGCCTTTTGGACCTGTACGTCTGCCACAGGTATGAGAGCGCGAACTATACTGTGGGCCTCATCCCCAGGTTGGGCATCGGCTTTCACTCTTTCATCGATGGGGTGATCTATTCGGTGACCTTTAACGTCAGTATCCTCACGGGCACGCTAGCCGCTATCGGGATGGTGCTCCACGAGTTTCCCGAGGGCATCGTCACGTTTGTGCTCCTGGAGCGGGGAGGCTTTAGCCGGAAAAAGTCGGCCTTGTATGCCTTTCTGGCGGCGGCCTTGTCTACCCCGCTGGGCACGTTGGTGTCGTACCCCTTCATCAACAAGATCAAGCGGCCTACTCTGGGCAACCTGTTGGCCATCTCTGCCGGTGCGTTGGTCCATGTGGGTGCTTCCCACCTGCTTCCTGCAGTCGAAAAGGAGCACAGAAAGTACAGCATCCTCGCGCTGGCTGCCGGGGTGTTGGTCGCCGTCTTGATCGTCCTATCCAAAGGCTCATAGGCTGCTTTCTGGGCCGCCTGCCTCCGGAGACGATCAAAGAAGAGATCGAGCGCGGCCCTGACACGCCTGATGGGTAAAGTGATGGATCACAGGAACATGCTCCGGCATAGAATCATAAGCGATCTCTCCGACGATCCCATCCGGGAGATGCGGCTAGTCACAGCATTGAGCTAGATGATGAGATCAGCTTTGGGGCATGTCCCCTTTTTTGTCTATATGAAATCCACCTACGTACTGCATAACTATTGACATGTAGTACATAGTGTGATATACTTGCGGTCGAACATAGGCCTGGTTGAACCTATGAGGAAAAAGCAAAGATGCGAGGACAAGGGCAAAGAAGGCGGAGACATGGTCGTCGGACAACCGGGATGCGGGAGTCGGCACTGCTTCTGCTCCTGCACCGCGAGCCTGCTCACGGTTACACCCTGATGGAGCAGTTGGAGGAGTTCGGCCTGGGAGAGATCGCCCCAAGCGTCATCTACCGGGTGTTGCGCGACATGGAAACACGAGGATGGGTCGCCTCGACGTGGGACGAGGAACAGACCCAGGGACCGCCTCGCCGCATCTATCGCATCACCGCCCTGGGGGACGAGGTACTGGCTACGTGGGTAGGAGAGTTGGACGAGACCCGGGAGATGCTCGATCACCTGGTGGGAGCGTACCATCTTCACATGGAGGAAGGCGAAGGCGAGTATCATTGATCCGTTGTTGGGAAGCCCGTGTACCAACACGCCTGTGCGCCAGGTGTTGAGTGGCTGTTAAAAACGATTCCAAAATATGCAATTTTCGAGGGAGAAGAATGATCACAGACAAACAAGTTATCGATGTACTGCGCGAGGTGATGCACCCGGAGATCGAAAAACGCGATCTGGTTGGATTGAAGATGATCAGAGACGTAAGCGTCAAAGATGGCAAAGTCACGCTTACCCTGGTCCTACCCTTCAAGGAGATTCCCATCAAGGACGACCTGGTGGGCAGCGTACGGGAAGCGGTCACCTCGCTGGACGCCAACCTGAAGGTCGAGGTGAAGCTGGCCGAAATGAGCCAGCAGGAGCGCGCTGCGTTCATGACGGAGGCTCAAGGCGGTCCGAAGCCGGCCCAGTCTATGAACAAGATCAGCCGCGTGATAGCCGTGCTGAGTGGGAAGGGCGGCGTAGGCAAATCGTCGGTGGCGGCGCTGCTGGCGGTGGCACTGAACCGGCAAGGGAAACAGGTGGGAGTGCTTGACGCCGATATCACCGGTCCCAGCCAGCCAAAGATGTTCGGCCTTCACGAGCCTCCGGCGATGGGACCAATGGGCATCATCCCGGCAGAGACGGAGGCAGGTATCAAGGTGATGTCCATCAACCTGCTGCTCCCCAACGAGGACGAGGCCGTCATCTGGCGCGGACCACTCATCAGCGGGGCGATCAAGCAATTTTGGCAAGACGTAGTCTGGGGCAAACTGGATTACCTGATCGTGGATCTGCCGCCTGGTACATCCGACGCATCGCTGACGGTGATGCAATCCATTCCACTCAACGGGGTAGTGCTGGTGACCTCTCCGCAGGGCCTGGCCGGGATGGTGGTGCGCAAGGCGGCCAGGATGGCGCTACAGATGAGAGTGTCCACCGTCGGTCTGGTGGAGAACATGAGTTACGCCGTCTGCCCCAAGTGTGGGGAGCGGATCGAGGTCTTTGGTCCCAGCCAGGCGATGCGCACGGCGAATCAACTGGGCGTGCCGCTGTTGGGACAACTGCCCCTGGATCCTGAACTGGCCCGCCGCTGTGACGCCGGCGAGATCGAAGAGTACGCGATTGACGTATTCGAACCTATCGCCGAAAAGATCACAGAGCGAGCGTCCGCAAAGCCAAGCACGCCGATGTTTTAATGGGAATGATACGAGGAGGTGAGTGAGATGCCAGGATTCGATGGAACCGGACCGGCCGGGATGGGACCGATGACGGGCGGAGGGCGAGGCTGGTGCGCCCCGTATGGCCGCGCGTATACCGGATATACTCCGTACCGTGCCCCTTATGCGTCTCCGGCGCAGCCGTACTACAGAGGCCGTCCGGCCGCCTACGGCTCGGGTCGCCCGCGCTGGGGACTGGGCCGGGGCTTCTGGGGACGCGGGCGCGGTTTGGGCCGCGGCCGCGGCCGCGGACGATGGTAGTCGTGATGAGTGAAGCGCTTTAGATCCTAACCCGGACGAGCCGGAACCAAAACGATGATGATGATGATGATGATGATGATAACCACA
>Ga0315550_1000468_pt1 | contig 25011 bp, 32 predicted proteins | sample SalMarSW160190MG_2_FD_203100 | JGI IMG/M metagenome (GOLD analysis project Ga0315550, IMG submission 203100) | Salt marsh sediment microbial communities from the Plum Island Ecosystem LTER, Massachusetts, United States - Salt Marsh Sediment SW1601-90 ... | reverse complement strand
CTGAGCACCGGCAAGAGCGCTCGCGTCTGCGGTCGCTGCCGCGAGCAGCTGGAGGTGACCGCATGAGCGGCGGCCTCCGCCAGCGCTACCTCGACGAGGCGGTGCCGGCCCTCCAGAAGCAGTTCGGTTACAAGAACCCGATGCAGGTCCCCCGCCTGTCCAAGATCGTGGTCAACATCGGCCTGGGCGAGGCTCTGCAGAACGCCAAGGCCGTGGACGCCGCCGTGGCGGACCTGGCCACGATCACCGGCCAGAGGCCGGTGACGACCAGGGCCAAGCGCTCGATCGCCCAGTTCCGCCTGCGGACGGGCAACACCATCGGCGCCCGGGTCACCCTGCGCGGCGAGAAGATGTGGGACTTCCTGGAGAGGCTGACCCGCCTCGCCCTGCCCCGCATCCGAGACTTCCACGGCGTCCCGACGAAGTCGTTCGACGGGCGTGGCAACTACTCACTCGGGCTCCGGGAACAGCTCGCTTTCCCGGAGATCGACTACGACAAGGTAGACCGTCTCCGCGGGCTGGAGATCAGCATCGTGACGACGGCGAAGACCGACGAGGAATCGAAGCGTCTGCTCGAGCTCCTCGGCATGCCCTTCGCCGGCTAGGCGCGGGGAGGGAGAACCGATGGCCAAGAAGTCGATGATCGCCAAGGCCAAGCGGCCGCAGCGGCTGAAGGTCCGAACCTATCACCGCTGCTCGGTCTGCGGTCGCCCGCGCGGCTACATGCGGCGCTTCGCGTTGTGCCGCATCTGCTTCCGTGAGCGGGCACTGCTCGGCGAGCTGCCCGGCGTCACCAAGTCGAGCTGGTAGGAACCGATGAACGTTTCCGATCCGATCGCAGACATGCTCACTCGCATCCGCAACGCGTCGCGGGCGCGGCATACCGAGGTGGTCGTCCCCGCCTCGCGGACCAAGCGCGAGATCGCCCGAATCCTGCTCGAGGAGGGCTTCATCGCCAGCGTCAGCGAGGAGCACGAGGGCGCCCGCCAGGTGCTCCGCGTCACGCTCAAGTACGTCGACGGGAAGGCTCCCGTCGTCTCGGGACTGAAGCGCATCAGCAAGCCCGGGCTGCGCGTGTACGCGCGCAAGACCGAGATCCCCAGGGTGCTGGGGGGTCTTGGGATCGTCATTGTCAGCACCAGCCAGGGCATCATGACCGGCTCGCAGGCCCACAAGGCCCAGCTTGGCGGCGAAGTCCTGGCGTACGTCTGGTAGGCGGGCGATGTCGCGTATCGGTCGTCAGCCAATCCAGATCCCGGCCGGGGTCGACGTCACGATCGTCGGGCGGGAAGTCACCGTCAAGGGCCCCAAGGGCACGCTGTCGCGGGTGCTCAACCCGGATGTGCGCGTGACCAAGCAGGATTCGACGATCGTCGTCGAGCGCCTGTCCGAAGCGAAGCCGCACCGGCAGCTGCACGGCCTGACCCGGACGCTGGTGGCCAACATGGTCATCGGGGTGACGGAGGGCTACCGCAAGTCGCTCGAGATCACCGGTGTCGGCTACCGGGCCGCCCTGGCGGGCAAGAAGCTGCAGCTCAACCTGGGCTACAGCCACCCCATCGAGATGGAGCCGCCGGACGGCATCTCCTTCGAGGTCGAGAACCCCACCAAGCTGGCGGTCGTCGGCATCGACAAGGAGCTGGTAGGCCAGGTGGCGGCCGAGGTGCGCGCTACCCGCAAGCCGGAGCCCTACAAGGGCAAGGGCGTGCGCTACGCCGGCGAGTACGTTCGGCGCAAGGCGGGCAAGGCCGGCAAGATCGGCGGCCCGAAGTGAGCCAGCCAGTAATGGGCTCGCCGCTCAGGCGAGCCGAGCGCAAGGCGCCGGCGCGCACCCGCAAGTTCCAAGTGCCTGTGAGCGAGGAGCACAGCGGGCAACACAGCGATCGGCCGCATCAGCGGCGAGTGAAGGAAGAAGGACGATGACCAAGGTCGCCAGCCGCGGGGCCGCACGCCAGAAGCGGCACGAGCGGATCAGGCTGCGCCTCGAGGGCTCGCCCCAGCGCCCTCGCCTGGCCGTCTTCCGCAGCCTCAACCACATCTCTGCCCAGGTCATCGACGACACGACCGGCCGAACGCTGGCCGCCGCTTCCAGCCTTGAGAAGGAGCTGCGGGGCGGCAAACAGAACAAGACCGAGGAGGCCAGAGTCATCGGTCGCCTAGTTGCCGAGCGGGCGAAGAGCGCGGGTGTCGAATCCGTGGTCTTCGATCGCGCCGGGTTCCGGTACCACGGGCGGATCAAGTCGCTGGCGGACGCCGCTCGCGAAGCCGGCCTCGAGTTCTGACGCGAAGGAGCTGATCAGTTGGCCAGGATCGATCCCAACAAGCTGACGCTCGAAGAGCGCGTCGTCCAGATCAACCGAGTGGCGAAGGTCGTCAAGGGCGGCCGACGCTTCAGCTTCAGCGCCGTCGTCGTCGTGGGCGATGGAGCGGGTCACGTCGGCGTCGGCCTGGGCAAGGCCGGCGAGGTGCCCGAGTCCATCCGCAAGGGCGTCGAGGACGCGAAGAAGAACCTCATCCTGATCCCGACGGTCGGGACCACCATCCCGCACGAGGTCCGGACCCAGTTCGGGGCGACGAAGATCATGCTCAAGCCGGCCTCCCAGGGCACCGGCGTCATCGCCGGCGGCGCTGTCCGCGCCGTCGTCGAGATGGCCGGCATCCGGGACATCCTGGCCAAGGTCTTCGGCTCCACGAACCCGGTCAACGTCGCCCGAGCCACACAAGAGGCCCTGGGCAGCCTGCGCTCTGCCGAGGAGCTGAGCGCCCGGCGGGGCGTCCCGGTTCGGGCCACGGTGGCCGGCCAGCCGTCTGGCGGCAACCTGCCGGGTGCCGCCGTGGAGGTGGCCAATGGCCGGTAAGCTGCGTGTCACCCAGGTGAAGAGCACCATCAGCCACATCGCCCGCAACCGCGGGACGATCCGGGCCCTGGGCCTGCGCGGCATCGGCGACACTGTCGAGGTCCCGGACAACGAGGCCACGCGAGGCATGGTGCGGCAGGTCCGCTTCCTCGTGAAGGTCGAGGAACTGCCCGAGGAGAAGCGATGAAGCTGCACGACCTGCGCCCCGCCGAAGGCGCCCGCACGCCGCGCACCCGCGTCGGCCGCGGCATCGCCGCCGGCAAGGGCAAGACCGCCGGCCGCGGCACCAAGGGCCAGAAGTCGCGCACGGGCGGGACGATCCAGCCGTGGTTCGAGGGTGGACAGACCCCGATCCACATCCGGATCCCCAAGCTGCGCGGCTTCCGCAACCCGTTCCGCATCGAGTACGAGGTGGTCAACGTCGGCCGGCTCTCGGAGCTGGCAGAGACGGGCGCCCTCGACGCCCCCGAGATCGCGGCCGCGGGCAAGAGCGGCAAGGACGCCGGGGCCGGGTCGGTCTCGATCACCCAGGAGATCCTGGCTGCGGTAGGCCTGGTTCGATCGCTCGATCGCCCGCTCAAGGTGCTGGGCCAGGGCGAGGTGAGCCGGCCGCTGTTCGTCGTCGCCGACGCTTTCAGCAAGAGCGCGAAGGCGAAGATCGAGGCCGCCGGCGGCACCGCCCAGGTGCTCGAGTACCCTGGCTCCCCGGGCTCGAAGGAAGCCCGAGCGGCCGAGGAGCAGGCCGCGAAGAGGGCCCGCAAGAAGAAGGCCCCCAAGGCCGAAGCGGAAGCCGAAGCCCCCAGCAAGAAGGCCCCCAAGGCGGAGGCCGAAGCCCCCAGCAAGAAGGCCCCCAAGGCGGAAGCCGAAGCCCCCAGGGCGGAAGCCGAAGCCCCGACGGCCGAGCCTGAGGCTCCGGCCGCTGAGCCCGCAGAGCCCGCCCCGGACGAGGCATCCGGCGCCGCAACCGATGAGGACGCCCAGTCATGATCGAGTCGATGCTGAACGCCTTCCGAGCCCCGGACATTCGCCGCCGGCTCCTGTTCGTGGCCTTCATCCTGATCATCTATCGCGCCCTGGCGCACGTCCTCATTCCGGGCATCAATCCCGACCTTCTCGAGAGGCGCCAGTCGGGCGGCGGCAGCGACTTCTTCGGTTTGCTCGCCCTCTTCTCGGGCGGCGACCCGCTGGCCATGTCGATCGTCGGGCTGGGCCTCAACCCCTACATCAATGCCACGATCATCATGCAGATCCTGCAGACGACGATCCCGTCGCTGCAGGCGCTGTCGCGAGAAGGCGAGTACGGTCGCAACAAGATCACCAGCTACTCCCGCTGGCTGTCGATGCCGCTCGCCGCGCTGCAGGCCTACGGCATCCTGGCCTACATCCAGTTCGACGTCCGCAACAGCTTCGGGATGGAGGCCTTCACCACGCCGTTCAGCTTCGAGAGGTACGAGGCCTGGTCGATGATCCTGGCCCTCACCGTGGGGTCGATAGTCCTGATGTGGCTGGGCGAGCTGATCACCGAGAAGGGCATCGGCAACGGCATCAGCTTCATCATCTTCGCCGGCATCGTGTCCCGCGTTCCGGACACCGTCGTCCGGTTCCTGACCAGCCCCGACTGGATGCAGCTGGTGGTCTTCGGGATGGTGGGCATCCTCATCATCTTCGTGATCATCTTCGTCCAGGAGGGTCAGCGCCGTATCCCGATCCAGTACGCCAACCGCGTGCGCGGGCACCGCATCTACCAGGGCGGATCCACGTTCCTGCCGCTGCGCGTGAACATGTCGGGCGTCATCCCCATCATCTTCGCCATCAGCATCCTGCTCTTCCCGCTCCAGCTGGCGGAGTACTTCTCGGCATCGTCCGACCAGCTCGTGCGGGACATCTCGACCGGCGTCAAGAGCTGGTTGGGCATGCGCGGCCCGCTGTACCTGAGTCTCTACTTCCTGCTAACCCTGGCCTTCGGCTTCTTCTACACCTTCGTGGTGTTCAAGCCCGATGAGACGGCCAACAACCTGCGCAAATCGGGCGGCTTCATCCCCGGCATCCGGCCGGGGCAGCCCACTGAGGACTACCTGCGTCGGGTGGCCTTCCGCATCACCCTGGCCGGCGCCACGTTCGTGGCTGCGGTCGCGGTCCTGCCGATGGCCATCGCGGCGGCCCCGCCGTTCCAGAACCTCAACGCCATGGGCGTTGGCCTGGGAGGCACAAGCATCCTGATCGTCGTCAGCGTCGTCGTCGAGACGATGAAGCAGCTCGAGGCGCAGCTGATGATGCGCAGCTACGAGGGCTTCATCAGATGATCGGCGACGTCATAGTCCTGCTCGGCGCCCCCGGCGCCGGGAAGGGCACGCAAGCGCAAATACTGGCCGAGAAGCTCGAGTTCGCCCACGTGGCCACGGGGGACATGTTCCGCGACGCCGTGGCCGACGGCACTCCAGTGGGCCTGCTCGCCAAGGAGTTCATGGACAAGGGCGAGCTGGTGCCGGACGAGGTCACGATCGAGATGCTGGACGAGCGCCTGGCGGAGCCCGACGCGAATCTGGGCGTGATCCTGGACGGTTTCCCGCGCAACGTAGCCCAGGCCGAGGCTCTGACCGAGGCCCTGGAGGAGCGGGGCGGCAAGGTGAACGCGGCCCCGTACATCGAGGTCTCCGAGGCGGAGCTGGTGCGCCGTCTCGGGGGGCGCTGGATATGCCGCGCCGAAGGCCACTCCTACCATGAGCAGAGCAAGCCCCCGGCCACCGAGGGCGTCTGCGACATCGACGGCTCGGAGCTGTACCAGCGCTCAGACGACAAGCCGGAGACGGTCAAGGCTCGGCTGGCGCAGCAGCTCGGCGTGCTGGGCGAGGTGGTCGAGTACTATCGCGGTCGCGGCGTGCTGGCCCCCGTCGACGGCAGCCAGCCGATCGAGAAGGTCGCCGAAGACCTGCTGACGGCCATCGAGACTGTCGTCAAGAAGGAGGGTTGACGCGGCCATGGCAATCGTTCGGCGGACCCACGAAGAGATCGAGCTGATGCGGCATGCCGGCCGCATCGTGGCCGGTACCCTCGCCGCCGTCGAGGAGGCCCTCAAGCCGGGCATCACCACGGCCGAGCTGGACGCCATCGCCGAGACCTACATCACCAATGCCGGGGCCACGCCCTCCTTCAAGGGCTATCGAGGCTTCCCGGCAAGCATCTGCGCCTCGCTGGACGCCGAGGTGGTCCACGGGATCCCGAGCAAGCGGGTGATCGAGGAGGGCCAGATCGTGTCGATCGACGCGGGCGCCATCTGGAAGGGCTACCACGGCGACGCCGCCCGGACGTTCTACGTCGGGGGGACGCCGCCGGACGAGGTAGCCGGTCTGCTCGCCACGACGAGGCTGGCCCTGATGGCCGGCATCGGGGCTGCGGTTCCGGGAGCGCGCATCGGGGACATCTCGGGCGCCATCGAGGACGTGGCCGTCGAGGGCGGGTGCGGGATCGTTCGACCGTACGTCGGGCACGGCATCGGGACCGAGATGCACGAGGACCTGCAGGTGCCCAACTACCGGACGAGCGACCCTGGTATCGAGCTGGAGCCCGGCATCTGCATGGCCATCGAGCCGATGCTCACCCTCGGCGACCCCGACGTCGAGACGCTGGGCGACGGCTGGACCGTTGCCACTCGGGACAGGTCGCTGGCAGCTCACTTCGAGCACACCATCGCCGTAACCGAGAACGGTCCGGAGATCATGACGACGATATGAAGAAGAGCGTGCGCTCCAGCCTCACCGGACTGTTGCCGGTGCCGTCGATCTTTGATAACCTGTTCGTTCGTGTGTCGGCCGTTGCTGGCCGGCATTCGTGCGAGAAAGGGAAGTAACCGGGAACGTGGCCAAGAAGGACGCAATCGAGGTCGAAGGGATCGTGCTGGAGCCATTGCCCAACACGATGTTCTCGGTCGAGCTCGACAACGGCCACCGCGTTCTGGCGCACATTTCCGGCAAGCTGCGGATGAACTTCATTCGCATCCTGCCGGGCGACCGGGTAAGGGTCGAGTTGTCGCCTTACGACCTCACCCGCGGCCGCATCACCTATCGGCTCAAGTAGTGCCGGACAAGACGAGGACCCCTTGAAAGTCAGAGCTTCCGTCAAGGCCCGCTGCGACAACTGCAAAGTGATCCGCCGCCATGGGACCGTGATGGTCATCTGCACCAATCCCAAGCATAAGCAGCGGCAGGGTTAGGCCCCATGGCACGTATCGCCGGCATCGACATTCCCCGCGAGAAGCGGGTCGAAGTCGCACTCACTTACATCTACGGCATCGGCCTGCCGACCAGCCAGAAGGTCCTCGCCCAGGCCAACGTGAATCCGGACACGCGCGTCCGAGACCTGACCGAAGAGCAGGTCAACCGGCTGCGCGAGATCGTCGACCGACGCTACAAGGTCGAGGGTGACCTCCGCCGTGAGGTCGCGATGAACATCAAGAGGCTTATCGAGATCGGCTCCTATCGCGGCCTGCGCCATCGGCGCAACCTGCCGGTCCGGGGCCAACGGACCAAGACGAACGCCCGGCAGCGCCGCGGACCGAAGAAGACGGTCGGCGTCCGGCGCAAGTCGACAGCCAAGACCTAGAAGGAGCCGGACGCAGGCATGGCCGAAAGGAAGCGCTCTACCAAGCAGCGCCGCAAGGAGAAGAAGAACGTGCCGGTGGGGCACGCTCACATCCAGGCGAGCTTCAACAACACGATCATCACCATCACGGACCCGAACGGGAACGTCGTGAGCTGGGGCTCCGCCGGTGTGGCCGGCTTCAAGGGCTCCCGCAAGAGCACGCCCTATGCCGCCGCCCTCTCGGCCGATCAGGCCGCCAAGAAGGCCATGGAGCATGGGATGCGCCAGATCGAGGTCTACGTGAAAGGGCCCGGCGCGGGTCGCGAGCAGGCCATCCGGTCGCTCCAGGCCGCCGGCCTCGAGGTGAGCGCTATCACGGACGTGACCCCCGTCCCGCACAACGGCTGCCGCGCGCCAAAGCGGCGCCGCGTCTAGGGGGTAGGATGGCTCGCTACACCGATCCCGTCTGCCGCCTTTGCCGCCGCGAGGGCGCCAAGCTCTTCCTCAAGGGCACCCGCTGTTACTCCAAGAAGTGCGCTTTCGAGCGCCGTGCCGCGCCTCCGGGCCAGCATGGCGTGCGTCGCCGCAAGGTCGGCGACTTCGGCCTGCAGCTGCGCGAGAAGCAGAAGATCCGCCGCCTCTACAGCGTGCTGGAGCGCCAGTTCCATGGCTACTTCGATGAAGCCGCCTCGATCCCCGGCGTCACCGGCGAGAACCTGCTGCAGATGCTCGAGCTGCGGATGGACAACGTCGTCTACCGCATGGGCTTCGCCGCTTCGCGCGCCGAGGCGCGCCAGCTGGTGGGCCACGCTCACTTCAACGTGAACGGCCGCGTCGCCTCCATCCCGTCGATGCGGCTCAAGCCGGGTGACAAGGTCGAGGTGCGCGAGACCCATCGCAGCCGCGGGCCCTTCAAGGAGGTCGCGGACCTCATCGTGTCGCGTGAGATCCCGGACTGGCTGAACGTTGACGCCACGAAGCTCGCCGGCTCTGTCGTCAGCACCCCACGCCGCGACCAGATGCCGCTGGATCTCAACGAGCAGCTCGTGGTCGAGTACTACTCGAGGTAAGGCCCAAGCCATGATCGAACTCGAGACTCAGCAGAGCCCGCAGATCGCGCCGGTCGAGGAGCTCGGCTCGTACGCCAAGTACGAAGCCAGCCCGCTGCCGGCCGGTTACGGCGTCACCCTGGGCAACGCCCTGCGGCGCGTCCTCCTGTCGTCGCTTGAGGGCGCGGCCGTGACGGCCATCCAGATCCGTGACGTCTACCATGAGTTCACCAGCATCCCGGGCGTGAAGGAGGACGTCACTCAGATCGTCCTCAACGTCAAGAGACTGCGCCTCAAGAGCTTCGCCACGCACCCCGTGCAGCTGAAGCTCATCAAGTCCGGCGCCGGCGTGGTCACCGCCGCGGACATCCAGGAGTCGGCGGACGTCGAGGTCGTCAACCCGGACCTGCCGCTGATGACGCTCGACTCGGACGACGTCACCGTCGAGATGGACCTGACGGTGGAGAAGGGCGTGGGCTACCTGGCCGCCGAGCGGGCAGAGTCGATGCCGATCGGCGTTATCCCCGTCGACGCCATCTTCACCCCCGTGCAGAAGGTCAACTACTCGGTCGAGAACACCCGCGTCGGGCAGATGACCAACTACGACAAGCTGACTCTCGAGATGGAGACCGACGGCACGATCACCCCGGAGGAGGCGCTCAGCCGCGCCGCCGACATCCTCGTCCGCCAGTTCTCGCTCTTCGCCAACATCGGCCTGGTCGCCGCCGCCCCCGATCAGGCGGCCAGTGGCGCCCCGCAGCTCCCGCCCAACATGCTCGACATGCCGATCGAGGAGCTGGATCTGCCGATGCGCGCCTACAACTCGCTCAAGCGCAACAACATCGTCAAGGTCGGCCAGCTGCTCCAGCTGTCCGACGACGATCTGCTCCGCATGCGCAACTTCGGCAAGAAGTCGCTGGACGAGATGAAGGAGCGGCTGCGCATGCGCGGCTTCATCCTCCCGGACGCCGAGGAGGGCTCGCTCAGCGATGACATCGAAGATGTCGAAGACGAAGAGGCCTTCGACGAGCTGCCCCCTGAGGAGGCCTGAGCAATGGCCCATCGAATCGGCGGCCGGAAGCTCAGCCGCAAGCACGGGCCGCGCATGGCCCTCTACAAGAACCTGATCGTCTCGATCCTTCGCTACGAGCGGGTCCAGACGACGGAGGCCAAGGCCAAGGAGATCCGCGGCCAGGTCGAGCGCGTCATCACCCTCGCCAAGCGGGGAGACCTGGCGGCCCGGCGGAAGGTTATCTCGGAGTTCCCTAACGAGCCGCTCGTAGTGAGCAAGCTCTTCGACGAGATCGCACCCAAGTACGCCGACCGCACCTCCGGCTTCACCCGGATTGTCCACCTGGGCCAGAGGATGGGCGATGCTGCACCCATCGTGCAGATAGAACTCATATAGGGATAGAGCAGTGAATCGCCGATCCGGCGGATGCCCGGCGAGGCGGCGCGGAGCACGCGAGCGAGCGCACTGACGTGCGTGAGCGAACGAGCGGACGAGCCAACGACGCCCGGTGCCGACAGATCGGCGACGACCAGGCATTCGAGAGGATGCTGCCGGTGCGCTACCGCGCAACGGTCGAATACGACGGCACGGACCTGGCCGGGTTCCAGTCTCAGCTGGGGCGCCGGACGGTCCAGGGAGAACTCGAGGCCGCTCTGGCCCGAATCAACGGCGGCAGCCGGGTCCGGGTCGAGGGAGCGGGTCGAACCGACGCCGGGGTCCATTCCTTCGGGCAGGTGATAGCCTTCACCGACCCGAGGGGGCGACCGGCGGAGGAGCTGACCAGGGCGCTGGACGCCCTCCTGCCGCGGGACGTGTCGCTTCGTGAGATGCGACGCGTAGCCGCCGGGTTCAGCCCCCGCCGCGCGGCGCGATACAGGGAGTATCGCTACACCATCTGGAATGGGCCGCGCAGCCCGCTCCGCGAGCGTCAGGCGCTCGGGGTGCGGGACCAATTGGATATCGCCGCGATGGAGCGAGCCGGGTCGGCCCTGGTGGGCCGCCACGACTTCAGCCCGTTCGGGGCGGCGCACCGGCAGCCGATCCGGACCGTTCGACGGGTTCGGGTCAGGCGGGCAGGGCCGCAGGTGACGATAGACATCGCGGCCGACGCCTTCCTGAGGTCGATGGTGCGAAGGATCGTGGCAGTCCTCGTGGAGGTCGGCCACGGACGGTTGAAGGAAGAGGCAGTCGCCGAGGCGCTTGCGTCGGGGCGGCAGCCACTCAACGGGGCCACGGCCCCGGCGAAGGGACTGTGCCTCAGGCGCGTCGTGTTCGAGCCCGCCAGGGACCGGCCGGCGCAGGCAAGCAAGAACGCCAGATCGAACGGAGAACGATGACCGCCAAGACATACACGGTCCGTGAGAGCGAGATCGAGCGACGCTGGTATGTCGTGGACGCGACGGACGAGACGCTCGGCCGTCTGGCGTCGCGCATCGCCGGTGTCCTCGAGGGCAAGGGCAAGCCCACCTACAGCCCCACGCTCGACTCCGGCGATCATGTTGTCGTGATCAACGCCGCCAGGATCGCCGTGACGTCGGACAAGAAGGAAAGCAAGCTCTACTACCGCCACAGCGGCTACCCGCGCGGCCTCAAGGTCGAGACGCTGGGACATCTTCTGGAGCGCCGGCCGGAGGAAGTCATCCGCCGCGCCGTCAAGGGGATGCTGCCACACAACCGGCTTGGGGCACGGCAGCTGACCAAACTCAAGGTCTACGCCGGCCCGGAGCACCCGCATCAGGCCCAGCGGCCTGAGCCGCTGGCCTGACGAGGAGCACCATGACTACCCCAGCTTTCTACTACGGGACCGGCCGCCGCAAGACCGCGGTGGCGCGCGTCAGGCTCGTGCCGGGCTCGGGCGAGATCGTGATCAACGATCGCTCCCTGGAGCAGCACTTCGGCAACGCCGTCGACGAGGCGGACGTCCGCCTGCCGTTCAAGGTCACCGGCACCGAAGGCACCTACAACGCCCAGGTCAAGGTCGAGGGCGGCGGCGTCACGGGCCAGGCTGGCGCGATCCGGCACGGCATCGCTCGCGCCCTCCTGCAGCTGGATCCGGAGGCCAACCGCCTGCCGCTGCGCCAGGCCGGGCTCCTCTCGCGCGATCCGCGCATGAAGGAGCGCAAGAAGTACGGGTTGAAGCGCGCCCGCAAGGCCCCTCAGTACACGAAGCGGTAGTCGCGTTTGGGGCGGGCCATCTCTTCGTTGGCCGCTGCGCTCCTGTCGCCTGACTGAGTTACCATTCGCGCTTCGCCGCGACAGCCTGTGCACGAGACGCGGGGCGGCGCGAGAGGTGTGCCATGACAGGCGGGAGGCTGAAGGGTCGGGATCTGCTGAGTGCGGCCGACCTGAGCTGTGACGAGTACGAGCTGCTGTTCGAGCGGGCGGCGGCCCTGAAGGCCGAGTTCCGGGCAGGGAGGCGCCACAAGCGCAAGCTGCTGGCCGATCGGACGGTGGCCCTCATCTTCGAGAAGCCGAGCCTTCGGACGAGGGTGACTTTCGAGGCCGGAGTGGCTCATCTGGGCGGCATACCTCTCCACCTGGCCGAAGGGATCGGCCTCGGGGTGCGCGAGTCGGTCTCGGACGTGGCCCGCAACCTGGAGCGCTGGGTTGACGCTATCGTCGTTCGGACCTTCGACCACTCGGTCGTGACCGAGCTGGCGGCCCAGGCCGGGATCCCCGTCGTGAACGCCCTCGACGACGACGAGCACCCCTGTCAGGCGCTGGCCGATCTGCTGGCCCTGCGCGAGCATTTCGGCCGGCTCGAAGGGCTGACCCTGGCCTTCGTGGGCGACGGCAACAACGTCTACGCTTCCCTCGCGCTGGCCGGCGCGATCCTGGGCATGGAGATCCGCCTGGCCCACCCCAAGGGCTACGGGCCTCCGGCCCGAGTGCTGGCCCAGGCTCGCGAGTTGGCCGCCCGGGGCGGCGGGCGGATCGAGACCGGCAGCGACCCCGGCGAGATCGTCCGCGGCGCCGACGCCGTCTACACTGACGTCTGGGTCTCGATGGGCCAGGAGGAGCAGTCTCATGCCCGCCTGGCCGCCTTCGCCGGCTACCAGGTGAACGAGGCGCTGATGGCTCAGGCCGGGCCCAGGGCGGTGGCCATGCACTGCCTGCCGGCTCACCGCGGCCAGGAGATCGCGGCCGAGGTCCTCGACGGCCCCCGCAGCCTGGCCCTGGAACAGGCCGAGAACAGGCTGCATGCTCAGAAGGCCTTCCTGGTGGAGACGCTGGCCTGAGATGGGAGGCGCCCAGGGCGTCCGGACGAGGCGCCCGGAGCGGCCCGGAAGCCCCGTTTCGGGCGGTGCTGGGGGTCGAATCGGGCAACGTACCTAGGACTACCCGCGCAGACCGCGCTACGCGAGTACGCGATGCGGATTCGGTGCGTCGAGTCATGATTGGGGGCAATGGCGGACGATCTCTACGAACGCTATAAGGAAGCCCTGCGCACCGGGCACGTGGCTGTGCTTCGCGGTGCCCTGCAGGATGCCCTGAAGGCGTACAAGCTGGCCTCCCAGATCGCCCCGTCCCGGGCTACGCCCCACACCAGCATGGGTGGGGTGCATCTGCGCATGGGCCGCCTCGATGAGGCCCTGGCGGAGTACGGCCAGGCGGTCGAGAAGTCGCCTCACGACGAGGGCGCCCTCCTCGGCCAGGCCGAAGCCATGACCGCCTCCGGAATGAGGACCGAGGCGGCGCTCGTGCTGGACCACGTGGCCGGGATACAGGAAGCGGCCGGCCGCCTGCCCGAGGCGTCCGACACGCTGGGCCGGGCCCTGGAGCTGCACGACGACCCGGAGCGGGGCAAGCGCCAGCGGGCCCTGGTGCGCCAGATCCGCTTCTCGGCGGGCGACAAGGCGGCCGAGCAGAAGCTGGCCCGCGCTCTGAGGCTGCGTGGCGAAGAGGAAGTCCCGGCCCCCGCGCCGGCCCCCGCGCCGGCCTCGAAGCCTGCCCGGGGATTGCCCGATCTGCCTCAGCCGGCCCTTCCGCCCACCGTCGCCTTCACGGCCTTCGCCGCGCAGCCCGAGCCCAGGGTCGAGCGGGCTGCCGCTCCCGCGGAGGCGCCTGAGCCCGAGCCGGGGGTCGAGCCCGAGCGCGCGCCTGAGCCGGCCCAGGAGGCCCCGTCCAGGCCGGCGCCCGAGCCGGAGCCTGTGCGGGAGCAAGAGCCCGTCCCGGCTCGCGCGGCAGCCGAAGCGGCGCCCGAGCCGGGACTCACGCCCGAGCTTGAGCGCACCCCCGAGCCGGCCTTCGAACGAGGCCCGGCGCCCCAGCCGCAGCCGGTGCCCGTTATGGCCGACGTCGAGCAGATCTTCGGCCCGGTGGGGCCCGGCGCGGAAGGCCCCGCGCCCTCGGGCGACGAGCTGCTTTCGGCGGCCGAGGCCGCGGACGAGGCCGGCGACACCTCCTCGCTGAGGTCGCTCCTTCTGTGGACCGCCCGCGCCTACGCCCGCGAGGGCCGCTTCGAGGCCGGGCTGGACGCCGCCCACCGGCTCCTCCAGCGAGCGCCCAACGACGTGGACGCCCACCTGGCCCTGATCGAGCTGTACCTGGCCCGGCAATGGGACGGGCTGGCGGCCGACAAGCTGCGCCTGCTGGGCAAGCTGGCCGAGTTCGACGACGACATCGCGACCCGCCAGCGGCTGAGCGTCGTCGCCAGCCGCGCCTTCCCCGAGGATGAAGCCCTGGCCAGCTCACTGGGCTAGACACACGCTTGCCGGCGGAGCGTCCTAAACTGAGGCCGATGCCTTTGCTGCAGTCGTCTCTCGAACGGGTGAGCGCGAACGTCTTCTTCGACATCGCGATCACCGCCCTGCTGATCTACTGGCTCTTCAGTCTGATCAGGGGGACTCGAGCCGTGCGGCTCGTGATCGGCGTGGGCCTCCTGATCCTGGTCTACGGCGCGGCGGTCACCTTCGAACTGCGCCTTCTGACGGTCATCCTGCAGACGGGCGCCTACGTCGGCCTGTTCGCGCTGGTCGTCGTCTTCCAGCCCGAGCTACGGCGGGCGCTCGACCGTATTGGCCGTCTGGGCTCTCTGGGCTGGCTGGCCACGCCGGCCGAGCTCTCACGGGCCGGCCATGTCGCCGCCCAGGTGGCGGCGGCGGCGGCCCGGCTGTCCAAGGAGGGCCTGGGGGCGCTGATCGTGATCGAGCGCGAGACCGGCCTCCAGGAAATCGCCGAAACGGGAGTGATGATTCGCGGTGACGTCTCGGCCGATCTGCTGGTCACCCTCTTCACGGCGCACACGCCGTTGCACGACGGCGCGGTCGTCATCCGCGGGGACACGATCCTGGCTGCCGGCGCCCTGCTGCCCTCAGCCGAGACGACGATCCCGACCCAGCGATTCGGGACGCGCCACAAGGCTGCCCTGGGCATCACCGAACAGACCGACGCCCTGGTCGTGGTGGTCTCAGAGGAGACCGGCCAGATCAGCCTGGTGGAACGAGCGCGAATCGTGCGCAACCTGGACGAGGCCAAGCTGACCCGGTCGCTTACGGCTCAGCTCCATCCCAGGGCCACCGGATCCGGTTTGCTGCCGAACAGGATGGAGTTGCGGCACGGCGGCCCCGCCGTCCAGGAGCTGGCTCGCCGGGCGCGCCTCCTAGGCTGGCAGCGCAAGCCCGAGCCTGAGAAGAAGCAGCCCGAGGAGCCGAAAGCAGCCGGGGCACCCAAAGGGGAGAAGGCGGCGCCATGACCCTGCTTCGATTCATCTTCGGCAACTGGGCGCTGAAGCTGGGGGCCGTCGGCCTGGCCGTGATCCTGTACGTGGCCATGATCTCGCTCCAGAGCACTCAGCAGTGGCCCGGCCAGGTCCCGATCGAACCTGTCCACCAGCCGGCCGATTCATACCTCCTGAAGCCCGATCCCTGGCCCAAGGTCAGCAGCATCCGCTTCATCGCGCCGGCCGACGTCCCCGTCTCGCAGGCCAGCTTCCGGGCCACCGTCGACCTGACCGACGTTCGAGTAGGCGCGGGTGAGAACTGGCTGGTGAAGGTCAGCCTGGTGGCGGAGGACGCGCGCATCCAGATCGTGGACTACCAGCCCCAGCAGATACGCGTCACCCTGGACCCGATCGAGAGCAAGACGGTACCGGTGGATCTCGAAGTGGCCCTGCCCGAGGATCTGACTATGGGCGCCCAAACCCTCAGCCAGAACGACGTCACGGCCACCGGCCCCTCGTCGGCGGTCTCCCGGGTGAGCCTCGCCCGGGCGGACGTGAGAGTCGACAACTCCGGGCTCGACGTGAACGAGGATGCCGCCCTGGTGCCGATCGACTCCAGCGGCAACGTCGTCGACAACGTCCAGTTGTCGCCGCCCTCGATCCATGTCCGGATCCAGGTCGGCAGCCAGATACGAACCGCGACGGTGCCGGTGACGCCCGTGATCGTCGACTCGCCGGCTGCCGGCTACTACATCACTTCGATCGACGTCACGCCCTCCGTCATCTCGGTCCAGGGACAGGCCAACGCCCTGTCGCTCCTGGGGGGGGCCGCCGAGACGATGCCGATCTCTGTCAAGGGCGCGTCCGGCGACATCACCACCACGGTGGCGCTCAACCTGCCGGAGGGAGTGGCCTCGCTCGGCGATTCGACCGTCAAAGTGGTGATCCGCCTGTCGTCGCCGGCCTCGACACGCACCCTGACCATCGGCATCTCCCTGCAGGGCGCTCGATCCGACCGCACCTACAGCCTCTCTACGTCCAACGTCGTGGTGACGATCGGCGGCCCCACGGCCTCCCTCAACGCCATGGACACGTCGTCGTTCGTGGCCGTAGCCCCCGTCGGAACACTGGACACGGGCACCTACCAGGTGACGCTTATCGTGGAGCCGCCGCCGGGCATCAGGGTCGTCGCGATCAGCGTGACCGAGATCTACGTGACCGTGACTGTCTCCCCGGTCTCTCCGGCGCCCAGTTCCTGAGCGCCCGCTACACTAGCCGTCTCGCCCGGGGGCCCCGCGGGGAGCCCCGGCTGGCGCCGTGGGCAGCCGAGAGCGAGCGACCGGAGAAGGAGGCATCGGGACCGGATGTGCGGGATCGTAGGCTACACGGGGCCTCGTGAGGCCGGGCCGGTCCTCCTGGACGGGCTGCGCCGCCTGGAGTACCGGGGCTACGACTCAGCCGGCATCGCCCTGCTCACCGAAGACGGCGGCGTGTTCGTGGAAAAGCGCGCCGGCAAGGTGGCGGTCCTGGAGGACGCCCTGGCGGGCGGCCCGCCGCGTGCGGGGGTCGGCGTGGGCCACACTCGCTGGGCCACCCACGGTCGCCCGACCGATCTCAACGCCCACCCTCATCACGACTGCAGCGGCCGCATCAGCGTCGTTCACAACGGCATCATCGAGAACTTCCGGGCCCTGCGCGAGGAGCTGGCCGCGGCCGGCCACACCCTGACCTCCGACACCGACACGGAAGTCGTGGCCCACCTTGTCGAGGCGGCCTACGAGGGCGACCTGGCCGAGGCGGTGCGTCAGGCGATGGGCCGTCTGGAGGGGGCCTATGCCTTCGTGGTGATGCACCGCGACGAGCCCGACCGACTGGTGGGCGCCCGCCTGAACGCGCCCCTGATCGTGGGCCTGGCCGAGGGCGAGGGCTTCCTGGCCTCCGACCCGTCGGCCCTGGTGGCCTACACGAAGAACGTCATCTTCCTCTCCGATGGCGACGTGGCCGACGTCCGGCCCGGCACGGCGACGATCACCGATCGGACGGGAGCCGTCCTCGATCGCCCGGTCGACATCCTGTCCTGGTCCGTCGAGGCAGCCGAGAAGGGCGGCTACCCGCACTTCATGCTGAAGGAGATCCACGAGCAGCCCTCCGCCCTGCGTTCTGCCATCGCCGGCCGAACGAGCGGCAAGTCCGTCCACCTGGACGAGATGGAGCCGCTGGCCGATACCCTGGCCGGGATCCAGCGCGTCGAGCTGGTCGCCTGCGGCACGGCCTCCTACGCTTCGCTCGTGGGCGCCGCGCTCTTCGAGAGATGGCTCGGGGTGCCTGCCCGCATGACCGCGGCCAGCGAGTTCCGCTACAGCCCGCCGCCCCTCGGCCCGCAGGTCCTGGTCGTGGCCGTGACGCAGTCCGGAGAGACGGCCGACACCATAGCCGCGGCGCGCCTGGCGCGCGAGCGGGGCTGCCCGATCGTGGCCGTGACCAACACCGTGGGCTCGGCGATCACGCGCGAGGCGAACGCCTCGGTCTTCCTCCAGGCGGGCCCGGAGGTGGCCGTCGCCGCCACCAAGACCTTCGTGACCCAGATCGCGACGCTGATCCTGCTGGCCCTCGACGCCGCGGTGCGCCTGGGCCGCCTAGAGCCGAAGGAGGAGCGCAAGCTCATCGAGGCCCTGCGCGAGCTGCCGGACAAGGCCGAGCGAACGATCGAGCTGGCGTCGGCCGCGGAGGAGATCGCCGCTCGCTACGCCGCGTCGGTCGGCTTCATGTACATCGGCCGCGGCTTCGGCTATCCGGCCGCTCTGGAGGGCGCCCTCAAGATCAAGGAGATCAGCTACCTCCACGCCGAGGGCTATGCCGCCGGCGAGCTGAAGCACGGCCCGATCTCGTTGCTCGACCCGGACGTGCCGCTGGTCGCCGTCGCGACCCGCTCGGCCGTGTACGAGAAGGTGATCAGCAACATAATGGAGGGCCGGGCCCGCGACGCCCGGGTGCTGGCCGTGGCCACCGAGGGCGACAAGCAGATCTCGGACCTGGCCACCGACGTGCTGTGGGTGCCGGACACTCTGGAGCCGCTGAGCGCGATCCTGGCCGTCATCCCGCTGCAGCTCTTTGCCTATCACGTGGCCGTGGCCCGGGGGCGCGACGTGGACAAGCCGCGCAACCTGGCCAAGTCGGTGACGGTGGAGTGATGGCCGAGGGGCCGGCGCCGCGCGAGACCGTCGAGCTCGGGATCGACATCATCCGGATCGCGCGCATCAGGGCGGCCCTGGAACGGTTCGGCGATCGCTTCATCGCCCGCGTCCTGACCCCTGCCGAAGCTGCCTACGTCCGCGGCCGGCCCGCCACTCTGGCCGGCCGGTGGGCCGCCAAGGAGGCCGTGTCCAAGGTCCTGGGGCTGGGCGTGAGGGGCATCGGCTGGCGTGAGATAGAGATCGAGCGGCTGCCGACCGGCCAGCCCGCGGTCCGGCTCCACGGGCGCGCCGCCCGCCGGGCCGACCAGCTGGAGATGGGCCAGATCGCCATCTCCATCAGCCACGAAGACGAGTTCGCGGTGGCCACCGCCTATGGCGTCCGAACGGCCGGGGGGCGATACCTGCTGCCGCCGGACATCGAAGACAGATTGGACGAGCGCGAGCGGCGGCTGCTGGCCAAGCTCGGACGGTTGCAGTCGATGCAGCGCCAGGTGGCGGAGCTGGAGAGCGCCGCTCGGGAGGAGGGACGAGATGCCCCCTAAGGCCCATGCCGAGAAGGTCGTCCTGACCGACGCGACCGCAGCAGCCCTCCTGCCACAACGGCCGGCCCGGGGCCACAAGGGCACCTTCGGCAAGCTGCTGGTGATCGCCGGCTCGGTCGACTACGCGGGCGCCGCCCTGCTTGTCTGCAATGCGGCCGCGCGCGCTGGGGCGGGCCTGGTCACGCTGGCCACGGTCGAATCGCTGCAGCCCCTCTTCGCGGCCAAGGTGGTGGAGGCGACGACCCTCGCCCTGCCCGAGGACGACGTGGAGGAGGTCGACCCGGAGGAGGCCCTGACCCGGATCCTGGACCACGACCACGATGCTCTCGTGGTTGGCCCGGGGCTCAAGCCCAGCCTGTCCATGACCGAACTGATCCGCGGCCTTCTCTCGGCCGACGAGGACGGCGGGCCGGTGCCGGCAGTCCTGGATGCGGAGGCGCTGCGCTCCCTGGCGACGCTGGACAGCTGGGCCGCGGACGTGGCCGCGCGCTGCGTCCTGACCCCCCACGTCGGTGAGTTCCTGCGCCTGCGCGCCGCCGACGGAGTGGAGCCGGAGAAGCTGGGCGATCTCGTCTTCGACGACAAGCGGCGGCTGGCGGCCGCGCGTGAGGCCGCTGCCGACTGGGGCCAGGTCGTGGTCCTCAAAGGCGCCCGGACCGTCATCGCCGAGCCGGGAGGCCAGGCCGCCGTATCTCCGTTCGAGAACCCCGCTCTCGCCAGCGGCGGGACGGGCGACGTCCTGGCCGGCACGATCGGCGGGTTGCTGGCCCAGGGCCTGGGGACCTTCGAAGCGGCCCAGCTCGGCGTCTACCTCCACGGCATGGCCGGCGAAGCCGTGCGGGCCAGGATGGGGGAGGCCGGGCTCCTGGCCTCGGACCTGTGCCCGGAGCTGCCGCAGGCGCGCCGCCGTCTCGCGGCCCTGGCCGGAGCGTCGAGCTGAGCGGCCGTCGGGCGGCCGGCTCCCGCGCGGGCGGGACAGCCGGGGCCGGGGCCCGTATCACCACGACCCGCCATCCCCTCATCGAAGCTCGCCCCGGCGAGCTGCCACCGCTGCCGCGCAGCGCCTGGATCGAGATCGACCTGGACGCCGCCACCTCCAATGCCCGGCTGCTGACCGAATCGCTGCCCGAAGGAGTGCGCCTCGAGGCGGTGGTCAAGGCCGATGCCTACGGCCACGGGGCCGTCCCCCTGGCCCGGGCCCTGATCGCGGCCGGGGTCCGCAGCCTGAGCGTGGCCACGTTCGACGAGGGGCTGGAGCTGCGGCAGGCCGGCATCGACGTCCCCATCCTGGTGCTGTTCCCGATCCCGCCCGAGCTGACGCCCGATGCCATCCGCCACTACCTGTCGCTGACGGCCGGGGACCGGACGCTGCTGGAGCGGACCCTGGCGATCGTCGATGGGCTGACGGCGGCCGACGTGCCGACCGACCGCAACCTGGCCCTCCACCTGGAGGTCGAGACCGGCCTGGGACGTGGCGGAGTGGCCGCGACGGACGTGGCCGCCGCCGCCGCGGCAATCGAGGCTTCGCCGCGGGCCCGCCTGGCCGGGCTGTGGTCGCACCTGCAGTCGGCCGGGAACGCCGAGCTGACGGCATCCCAGGCGGAGCGCCTGGGATTGGCCTCGGGGTTGCTGGAGGAGGTCGGTGTCAGCTGCCCCGACCGCCACATCGCCGCCAGCGGCGGGCTGCTCGGCTCGCACACGCCCCCCTTCGACGTGGTGCGCATCGGCCTTGCCCTGTACGGCATCGTGCCCGAAGGCCTGACTGTCGCCGCCGGCCACGCCGCCGCGGCCGCCGGCCTGCGCCCCGTCCTGTCGCTGCGGGCCAGGCCGGTGCGGGTCGCGGACCTGCCGGCTGGGACCGGCATCAGCTACGGGCCGACGTTCGTCACCGAGCGGCCGAGCCGCATCGCCACTCTGCCCCTCGGCTACGCCGACGGCTGGCCGCGCAGCCTGACCAACAAGGCCCAGGTCCTGGTCCGCGGCGGTCGCGTTCCCACGGTCGGCACGGTGGCCATGGACGCGATCATGGTGGACGTGACGGACGTCCCGGGCGACCTGGTCACGGTGGACGACGAGTTCACCCTCATCGGACGGCAGGGCCAGGAGGCCATCGAGGCCACGGAAGTGGCGCAGTGGGGCAACACCATTTCCTATGAGGTCGTCACTGCGATGTCCGGCCGCCTTCCCCGGGTGTACTATGCGGCAGCCACGGCGGCCCAGATGCGCACCGTCGCCTATGATCTGGACCGGAGTGGGGCCGAGCGGGACCGTCTGGAGGAGGCGGGTCGCGAGGAAGAACCTGGCCCGTTCGGGACCGAATAGGGCCGCGAACCGTGACATGCGATCGGCGCAAGGCGCCTGACGGCGCCATCTGGCGGGCCGAGAGCGTGAGACCGAGTGGGGTGGCGAGTTGATGGAGCTGTCGGGCCGATCGGAAGAGCAGCGCGACGATCTCGTGGAGCAGGCCGCGCGCGAGATCCAGATGCGCGGCCTGACCGTGCCCGCCGTCCTGTTCCTCCAGGCCAGCCGCCCGTATCGCCAGCTCGGCAGCGGGGCCATGGTCTTCTTCGATCCGTCGCTGCGCCGGGTCTTCGGCGGGGAGCTGCCGGCGGCCAGCGAGATCCTGGCCGACGAACTGGGGATCGAGCGCCTGATCGAGCGCCTCCAGGACCCCGACGACGGCGAAGACTGGGACGCCTGAGGCGGACTTCCGGGGGGATCGGGGGCGCCGGGGATGTCCACCTGTACTAGTACAACCGCGAGCCGGGCGGGTTAGCATAGCCTGGTGAGCCGTCAACCTCGGGCGTTCTTCACCATCGACTTCGGCACGGCTACCACCGCGGCCGCGCTCGTCGGGCACGCCGGCGGCCGGTGGCGGCTTCTGGCCCATGCCGCCATGCCGGCATCGGCCGGGACCGAGGCTTTGCTGCTGGGCCTGGTGGACCGGGTCCGGCAGGTGGATCAGGCTCTGCTCGAGGAAGTGGCCGTCCTGGAGAAGCCCAAGCCGGAGGCCGTCGTCGCCGACCTGACGCGCCTGGAGGCCCACAGCTCCCCGCCCAAGCGCATTGCCGTCATAGCCGGTTCGAAGCGCCAGCTGAGGCGCCTGGAGGAGGTCTCGGCTCGAGCAGGCTGGCTGATCACCGGAGGCAGCGCCGACGACCAAGACGCCATCGACCTGAGCCGCCTGCTGCTGTCGCCGGAGACGCACGCCGTGATCCTGGGCTCGGACCCCGTGCCCGGCGGTGATGAGAAGCGTCACCTGCAGATGCTGGGCGCCCTGGTTTCGGCCGCCGCCCGAAGCCGGCCCGAGCTAGCCGTGGTCCTGGCGGGCGGCGCCGCCGCTCTCGAGCCGCTCTTCCTGGCAGCCGGCTCGGCCGTCAAGCTGACCGACGTCCCGGGCGCCAGGGACGCCGACCGGGACAAGTTGGAGGACCGGGGGCTGCCGTCGACGGGCCCGCACAGCGTCCTCATCGCCCCCGACGCCGAGTCGGGCATGCCCGCCGGCTCGGCGCTGCAGCAGGTCCTGGAGGGCCTGCGCTCCCGCGCCGACGACAGCCGGCTGGCTATTGCCCGGTCCACCCGGTCGCTGGCCTACGTCCTGGACCGCTCGATCGAGACCGTCGAGGTGGGCCTCAACGGCGGCCTGCGCAGTCGCGCGGAGCCATTCGGGCCCGGCCACCGCTCGATCGTCGAGTCTCACGGAATCATGGCCCTGGGGTCCTTCTCGCCGGTAGACCCGTCGGACGAGGTGATCGACGGCGTGCTTTCCTGGTCGACCGTGGCCTTCGACAGGCAGCGCCTGGCCGACCGCCTGCTCGACCTGCGGCTCTGGCCGTGGGGCGAGGCCGAAGGCGAAGGGGCGCTGCTGCGCCTGGCCGCGGCCAAGGCCGCTGTCTCGCGCCTGGTGGACAGCACCCCGGAGATCTCCCTGCGAGAGATGCCGGACGTCCTGATCGCGGGCGGCGGCATCTGGTCGTCCACGCCGGCCTCGGTCGTGGCCCTGGCCATGGCCGACCTGGTCCGCAGGCCGGGCGTGAGCCTGCTGACCTGCGACCAGGCGCGAATGCTCGGGCCCCTGGGGAACATCCCCGACGAAGACGAGCGGCGGCTGATGCTGCGCGACCTGACCAGCGACGTGCTGATGTCGCTGGGCACCCTCATCCTGCCTTCCGGGATCCGGCAGGGGCGGAGCGCCGGGCGGATGCGCGTCTCGGGCGGGGTCGTGAACTCGGACATCGATCTGCAGCCGGGCGGCATCTGGTCGGTCGAACTGGCGCCGGGCCAGACCGCCACGGCCGAGATGGACTTCAAGGACGCTGTGCGCCTGACGACCCGGGGCAAGCGCTTCAGCCTGGAGGTCGCCGGCGGGCTGGGCGGGCTGTTCGTGGACCTGCGGGACATCCCGCTGAGGATGCCCGACCGGGCGGATCTCAAGCGTTCGACCTGGGAGGCCTGGCAACGGGCCATGTGGCCGGAGATCGACGAATGAGCGCCAGGGCCAAGGCCTCCGCCGCACCGCCGCCGGCTTACCTGCGCATCGCCGCTCGCCGCATGCTGGCCGTCTCGCCGGTCATTCGCTTCTGCCTGGCGCCGGGCGACCGATCGCTGGTCGCGCCCGGGCAGCCGATCGAAGCGGGCACTCCCATGGCCGAGCGGACGCTCGACGTGGACATCACCGATGCCGGCAGGCTGGGCAACAACGGCGCTCCGCCGCCCGCCGCAGCGCCGACCGCTTCGCCGGCCCTGCCGACCCCGGTCTGGAAGTCCGGTCCGGTCCCCCTCGACACGCCCTCGCCCAGGCCGGCCGAGCCTGCCAGGCAGGAGGAGTCCCAGGAGCGGCGCAGCCCGCCGGTCCCGGGCAAATGGTGGGTCGGCGGCGACGAGCGCCGCGGCAGGGCCCAGGGCCGCAAAGAGGCCAGGATGCGGGTGGCCGGGACGCTGCTCTACGAGCTGGACGGCCGCTGGCGAGTGGCTGCCGGGGAGCGCCAGGAAGTCATGTTCGCGCCTACCTCGGGTGTCGTGGTCGAGGCCCGGAACGGCATCGCCATCACCCTCGAGGCCGCCGGAGCGGCCATCGTCGGCGTCCTGGCCGGCGGGACCCCGTCGCGCGGCCGCCTCGACGTCCCGAAGCTCGTGGACGGCGAGCTGGGGCCCCTGACCCTGGACGTCAGCAAGGCCGGGTCGATCGTCGTGGCCGGGGGCCGCATCTCAGCCGAAACCCTTACCCGGGCCCGGGCGATGAACGTTCGAGGCATGATCGCCGGCTCGCTCGGTTCGGGTGAGCTGCGCGACCTGGCGGCCTCGGAGGCCCGCCAGCGGGCCGGGCTGCACGACCTGCCGTCGTTCGGCGTCATGGCCCTGGACGGCCATCAGACCCGACCCATCGCCTCGCCGATCCTCACCCTGCTGACGTCGCTCGCCGGCCGCGAGGTGGCGATCGTGACCGATCCGCCGCTGCTGGTGCTGGACGCCATGGACGTGCCGCTGCCGCAGCTCCCGCCCGACTGGGTGCGCGTCCGGAGCGGCCCTCACGCCGGTCACGAGGGCCGCTGGGTCAGCTCGGCCGGGCTGCGCCGCTTCAAGGCCGGGATCCACCTCGAAGCCGCCAACGTCCGCCTGGGCGAGGACAACGACACCACGGTCGTGGCCCTGGCGGACCTGGAGCGCTTCATCTTCTAGCGAGCGTGTGGTCCGCCTTTCGCATCGGGAGCTGAACGCCACACCCGCTGGCCCAGAGACGAGAAGAAGGCGAAGTTCGGGCATTCTCAGCTCGCACCCCTGGCGCCGTAGCATTGGGCCCACAGGACGCCTCTTGCAGCCTTGGCCGTGAAGCGGAGGTGAAGATGAGTGAGATTGGAGCCATCAGGCGCGGCCGCGCCAACATGCAGAGCCAGCGGGACGCGTTCATGTCGGCGGGTGGCACGCTCGAGTTGACGGCGGATGCCCTTCACTTCGTGCCGAACTGGACCAACTTCGGCCTCGCCAGCGAAGTGACGATCCCGCTGCGGGAGATCGAAGCGGTGGTGCCTGTGCGACCTCGTCTGTACGGCCTGATCCCGTCGTTCTTGGACAACGGCCTCTTGATCCTGGGCAAGGATCGGCGTTTCGAATACGTC
>Ga0315550_1000463_pt1 | contig 25077 bp, 24 predicted proteins | sample SalMarSW160190MG_2_FD_203100 | JGI IMG/M metagenome (GOLD analysis project Ga0315550, IMG submission 203100) | Salt marsh sediment microbial communities from the Plum Island Ecosystem LTER, Massachusetts, United States - Salt Marsh Sediment SW1601-90 ... | reverse complement strand
TGACGGCTATATAACCAACATAAATGCTAAGGGTTTCGAATATAATATGTCCTATGAAAGCATGAATAAAGCCCCATATAGATTCACGCCAGCCCCCGATAAGCCGCATGTACATCCTTATACCGAATTCCTGATTTTTATCGGCTGTGATTGTAATAACCTGAACGAGTTCCCTGCTGAGGTGGAAGCGTGCTGGGGTGATGAAATGGAAGCGCACCTTATTACCAAGCCGACCGTTGCCATCCAACCAAAAGGAACCCCGCATTGTCCGGTAAGGGTTTTAAAGCAGACTAAACCCTGGATATTTATCGTACTGCGTCCCTGGGGCCACGGCGGTGACATCTTCTCAGGAGGGGATGCTACAGCCCAGACAGACCGCCGCTAATATCTTAAAACAATAAGCCGGTTGAATTAACAATGACAGACAGGTTGTAATCAAGGACCTGCTTTTACGAGAGATGCCTGTGGCATATAAAATCAGTGAGAAATGCATACAGTGTCATGCCTGCATCTGGAATCGCGTCTGCCCTGAAGAGGCGATAATCGAATATAAAGGTATCTTCAGCATTGATCCGGATAAATGCACTGGTTGTGGAACCTGTTATGCCGTAGAGGAATATTTTTGCCCAGTCAGGGCTATTATTGAGGTGTAACAGGTTTTACCTGGAGAAAGTGGTAAATTAACATAAGGTAGCAGAGCATTTTCTAACTATTGTTGATTCCATTTAGCGGATGAAGCATCTGCTTTTCCTCGCTTTCCTTTATCAGAGGAAGGGGGATGAAGGAGGATTGAAAACTCCGCACAAAAGGGGAGTAGCTTGCGAAGAGGGACACAAGCCCCTCTTCATTACGTAGTCACAAACATATCCTGTCATTTAGCCTCAAAATAAGCTCCAAAGTAGGCTAAAGATATGAAATAATGACCTCAATATCGAAATGACACTTCGGGTGAGAAGTATGCAAAGACTCGGAATCTCTCAAGTTTGGGGTTTAATTGCTTTAGAAAGAAAGGCTCCTTTTTTATCTAGCAGATTTACGCCTAGACCCCAGATGTAAAATTGACCGGACCTTTTTAATACGAAAATATATTAAATACAAATATGATACTCCTTTTGTGAAAGGTAACCTTCAGACTCTAAAGCAGGCTACCTCATGGTCGTCACCAACATTGCGTAATAATGGCTTGTCGTCAATACAAGCCTGTGTAGCTATATCGCAACGTGGATGGAAGTGGCAACCGATGGGTGGGTGGGCCGGACTGGGAACCTCTCCCTTTAAAATGATACGCACCCGATCTTTTTCTATTACAGGGTTTGGTACAGGTACTGCTGACAATAGCGCCTTGGTATACGGATGCATCGGATTCTGGTAGATTTCCTTCGAGCTAGCTATCTCAACAATACGACCTAGATACATTACCGCTACCCGGTCACTAATGTGCTGTACCACGGAAAGATCATGGGCAATAAAGAGATAAGTAAGTCCTAGATTCTTCTGGAGTTCCTCAAGCAGATTGATTATTTGAGCTTGGATTGAGACATCAAGTGCTGAAATCGGCTCATCACATACTATCAATGATGGGCTACAGGCTAGAGCACGGGCGATTCCCAGGCGTTGTCGTTGACCACCGCTAAATTCATGAGGAACACGATCCATCATGCTTGAATCCAATCCAACAAGATTAAAGAGTTCGGTTACTCTGCTTCTTAACTCCTGTTTTTTCAAAAAGCCATGGATTTTTAGTGGCATGCCAGCAATAGTGCGCGCTGTTTGGCGTGGATTAAGAGACCCGTAAGGGTCCTGGAAAATAGCACCCATATGACGTCGGAGAGGTCTTACTTGACGCTCAGGTATAGAGGAAATATCAATACCATTAAATATAATATTTCCTGACGTTGGCTTATATATGCGTAATACGCATCGGCCAGTAGTGGTCTTACCGCATCCACTTTCTCCCACAAGACCGAGGGTCTCATTTTTCCTAATATTAAAACTTATGTCATCTACAGCCTTAACGTCACCGACTTTGCGACGTAACAACCCTTTATTAATGGGAAAGTACATCTTCAGGTTTCTTATTTCTAATAGAATATTGTTCTGTTGGACATTCATTGATTCTCCCGGGTATCAACATAGCATGATACAAAATGGTCTTTACCCACAGCATGAAGCTCAGGCCAGACCTCGAGTTGGCATTTCTCCACGTGATAGGAGCATCTTGGTAGAAAGGCACAGCTTTGGGGCATATCTATAAGGTTTGGAGGTAAACCGGAAATGGGTACCAATTTCCTATCACTTTTGGTTTCTCCTAACTGGGGTACACATTTCAGAAGTCCAATGGTATAGGGATGAAGCGGATTAAGAAATATATCATCAGAAAGTCCTGATTCTACTATACGACCGGCATACATTACGTATATTCTCTCGGCATAGCGAGCGACGACACCTAGATTATGCGTTACGATGACAAGAGAAGTATTTAATCGGTTTACTAATTCCTGCATAAGTTCTAGTAGTTGTGCCTGGGTGGTAACATCTACTGCTGTAGTCGGCTCATCAGCAATAAGTATTTTGGGATTACACGAAAGCGCAATAGCGATCATTATTCTCTGTCGCATGCCGCCGCTAGACTGGTGTGGGTAGGAATCAAGGCGATCTTCAGCATCAGGGATCCCTACGAGATTAAGTAACTCGGCTGCTCTCTTTCTGGCACTTCGTGAGTCCATTTTGAGGTGTAATTCCAACGTTTCGGTGATTTGCCTACCAACAGTTAACACCGGGTTAAGACTGGTCATGGGCTCCTGAAATATCATTGCGATTTTGCCGCCCCGGATGACACTCATCTCTTCCCCTTTGGCCTGATACTGGAGCAAGTCAACCCCTTCAAATAGCACCTTGCCATCGGCGATGATCCCGGGTGGGGTGGGGATCAACTGGACGGTTGAGAGCATGGTTACCGATTTACCGCAACCGCTTTCCCCGACTAAGCCGACAATTTCATGCTCATCAATATAGAAAGAGACTCCATCAACTGCCTTGACCAGACCGCGGTCAGTCTTGAAATAGGTCTTGAGATTTTTTACCTCTAATAACGAACTCAAATCACTCCCCTCAACCTCGGATCCAGGGCATCGCGGAGCCCGTCTCCCATCATATTGAAACCAAAGACTACCATCATTATGGCTACGCCGGGAGAAAGCGCCAATACAGGGTTGGAGAGTATATATTTGTAACCTTCGCTGATCATACCGCCCCAGGCTGGATAAGGAGGCATCACGCCCACACCCAGAAAGCTCAGGCCAGCTTCTGCCAGAATAACCGCCCCCAGACCTACAGTGATGACAACCACTAGAGCCGGAAAAGCATTGGGCACAATTTCCAGGAACATCATGCGCAGATTGCCCATGCCTATCGCCCTGGCGGCTAGAATATAATCATTCTGCTTAACACTGAGCGCCTGGGCGCACATCATTCGGGCGTGGACGGATAGCATGCCGACACCCAGAGCCAAGATTACGTTTTTCGCCCCGCCACCCAGCAAGGAAGCCATAATCAGAGCAACCAAAAGCATCGGAACTGCCATCAAGGCATCGATAAAGCGCATTATAATTTGAAAAACGATTCCGCCAAAATGAGCGGCGATTAGACCTAAAGCCTCGCCCAGTATGACGGACACCGCGGTCGCGCCGATAGCGATTATCATAGAAGTACGGGCTCCATAAATAATGCGGCTCAGAATATCTCTTCCCAGATTATCAGTTCCCAGCCAGTGTTCCGCACTGGGTTTGGCCAGAGTTTGAGCCATGTCAATGTCATTAGGAGGATAGGGTGCCAGCCATGGAGCAAATATGGCCGTTATAATCAAAAAGACGATCAGTGCCAAACCGACTACCGCAAGCTTGCGGCCAAAAAATACCCTCATCACCCGGCGGAACTCGCTCTGGGCTGGTGCGATTTCAGGCGGTGCCGCCGGTTCAACTGTATTGGCTACATTATTAGGCATTTCCGCACTCCTTAACCGTACCTTATTCGCGGGTCAAACCAGCCGTAGGAAATATCGACTATCAGGTTGGAAAGCACCACTACCACAGCGATGACCAGTGTCCCGGCCTGGACTATCTGGTAATCATGAGAAAATAGAGAATTGGCCAATAGCCGTCCCATTCCCGGAATTTGGAAGACGGTTTCTATCAGGACCGATCCCCCGAAGATCAGCCCGACCTGTAAGCCCAGGATGGTAATAACAGGTATCATGGCGTTCTTTATGGTATGCCGGTAAATTATTACCCGCTCACGCAAACCCTTAGACCAGGCGGTCCGGATATAATCCTGGCTGACAACCTCAAGCATGGCAGAGCGGGTCTGACGGGTTAGTGAAGCAATCGAGAATAGAGAAAGGCAGATAACAGGCATGATTGCCGCACGCAGACTTTGTCCCAGACTTTCTGTAGGAGGTACATAACCGCCAGTAGGCAGCCAATGCAACGTCAGCGAGAATACAAACATCAGTAATATTCCCAACCAGAAAGCAGGCAACGTAATGCCGATATTGGCCAAAACAGTAACTACCGAATCGATCCATTTACCCCTTCTTAGAGCACAGATTACGCCGAAAATGATGCCGAGAAATGCGCTCACGATAAAAGACAAGGCACCGAAATAAATGGTTACCGGTAGCCTTTTGGATATCAAATACCCCACATCCTGACCCAGAACAATGGATTTACCCATATCTCCCCGCAGTATATTACCAATCCAGCTGATATACTGCATGGGAAGAGATTTGTCCAAGCCATATTCATGACGCAGCTCTGCCAGCTGCTCGGGGGAGTAAACTTCAACCTGGCTCTGAGAAATGAAAATGATCAGCGGGTCACCCGGTAACAGTCGCATCGCCAGAAAGACCAGCAGGGTAACCAGCAAGAGGATAACCACTCCTAACATTAAACGGCGTACGATATACGCTGTCATTCCATATCCTCCCCGGAGGGATTATTTAACTACTAAGAAGGCTCTTCGTTCCGACAACTTATTCAAATCAGCGTTCAGGATAGCATTTATCCAGTTCCAATTTGTTAATCTTTTCAGTGTTTCTTTGTTTGTTTGCATTGCAGCCAGGCCATTTTCAGCCTGAAGAGTTGCCTCGTTTAGCGAATTAAAAACCCGGTTAGCAAAATAGTCTCCAAGCAATTTGTTCCATATCTATCCTGCCGGATTTAGTTTAGGTGAATATGGGAGTTTATTAGACTCTTCCTGACTTGCCGGATCGCTCTCAGGATGCTTTGTATTCAGTTACACCTTTCGCCATCCATGGGGGCCACTAAACATTAAGTCATGGATACGGCCACTTTCCGTCATAGCTTTTCTACCAGTGCAGTATGCACTGGTAGGACTGAAAGGACTCCGCCCCCGGTGGCTTTGTCTCCCCGGGGACGGAGACACTCCCTTTCATCATGAAATTACCTTAACAATCTATTTTATGGTTTATTTCTCTATCCAGACGTTGACTGGGTCGAAGTAGCCATTGATGTCCACGGCATCCCATTTCAGATCATGAACTTTGGAGTTGACAACGTAGCGTGGAGAATCCCACATCCAGGGAATTACCAGAGCTTCATCATAGAGCACTTTTAGGAGGGCCTGCATTTTGGCCATCCGTGTATCGTAATCTGGCTCAGTCCTGACATCCTGCCAGTCTTCTATCCAGTTATCCGGGAACTTCATGGTAGGGTAGGTCGCTGTAGGGCTAAGCCAGACATTCATCCAGCTGGAGAAGGAAGACCAGTTGGGGAAACCGCCCTGTAAGATGCCATCGAAGCCCTCGGTGCCGAAGGTACTCGCTCGAGCAACGTCGGCAATATCCAGCTCGCACTCTATGCCAATCGCACCGAAGTAACTCTGGAGGGCGACCAGGTCATCCTGACGTCCGCGGACATCTCCGTGTAAAACAGTCTTAAAACCTTCTGCAAAGCCGGCATCAGCCATCAATTGCCTGGCCTTATCCAGATCATATTGTCGGGCGGGATAGTCCTTGATATACCACCCCTGCTGCGGCGCGGCTAATTGATCCGCTACATTATAGGTGCCTTTACCCAGACCATAGACCAGGCTTTCCCTGTTAACGGCATACCACAAGGCTTCCCGTACTTCTTTGATAGCGAAAGGTGAGTCGGGGTCGGCATTGGCAGTCCGAAAGCTAAAGACAAAGGCCAGGCCTTCCGGAATACCGACGGTATAACCCTGCTCTTTCAATTCGTTATATTGAGCGGGGTCAATACTTTCGACCATGTCCACTTCCCCGGCCTTGAAAGCCATGACTGAAATGGTGTAGTCCGTAATGTTGCGGATTTCAATCTCATCGAGGTAGGGTCTACCTTCCTGCCAGTAGTTGGGGTTCTTTTTCATGATGATGTTCTGGTCGAGAGACCAGCTATCAAACACGAAAGGCCCGGTGCCCACCAGATGATCTTTACCGGCATTTTCCGGCGTCGTGGGTTTGGCCAGGGCAGTGGGCGATATCATGACACCGATACCAGATTGAGCCAGGCTCATCAAAGTAGTGGCGTCAAAGCTTTTGAGGTTAAATTTAATGGTGTAGTCATCAATGATATCGAAAGATTCAATGTTTTCAAGGGGTGCAGAACCAGCAACCTTAGCGGCAATTACAGCTTCCAGGTTATATTTCACGGCTTCGGCATTGAAGTCCGTACCGTCGTGGAACTTAACTCCCTGTCTCAGTTTAAAGGTGGCAGACAGGCCATCCGCCGCTACATCCACGGACTCGGCCAGTACGGGGACGATCCGGTCCTGGGCATCCACAATGAACAAAGTCTCGGTGACAGCGCACCAGAGGGGATAAGTCACACCGCCAAAGCCAGCTGTAATTTCCGTGGGAGCACCAACATCGGGTATGCCAGTATTACGCACCATGGTAAATTTACCGCCGTAGACGGGGCCAGTAGTAGGTGGAGCAGTAGTTGTCGGCTGCGTGGTTGTTGGTTGTGTGGTTTCTTCCGGTTCGCCACAACTACCGAATAACACGCCGATTATCATTACCAGTGCCAGTGATACAAAGCAGAATTTCTTCATAATTATTTACCTCCTTGTACATAAAAGAATAAGCTATCAGGAAACTTAAAGGACCAGTATCTATTGCAATATTCTCGTATTCACCTCCTTGTGCTTAGATTAATTAAAACCAGTGGTTAACATACTCAAATCATTTATATTACTCATGGCAGCATTATTTTTTTATCCGGGCACTGTTGTTGTCCAATATAGCCATAAGCCTCTTACGTGATAAGCGTGCTTTTTTGTATATATAAATTTAAAGCAAGTTTAGTCGGTTTTTCCCTATTTGTCAACTTCTATGACAGCAATAATACTTATGTATTTATGTCAATATCCTATCCAGATTGAAGATTTTGAGTAATAAATATTAGGAAATATATTCGTAAATATAATAAAGATTAAGTACCAAGTGCTTGTTCCCTATATTTCTTCATCAGGTTTTTCATGTCCGGTTCTTCAGGCGAACGGTGCTCGGTAAAATACGAAATCCTTTTTATTTTCAGCTCGCTATTCCCGTCTTCAATAAGGTTATAAACAGCGCAATTATGTTTCGCTGGGAATACAGTTCCAGTCAATTCTTCTCTGAATTGAACCCGTAAAACAACCGCGACAGCTTTATTCTTCTCGTCGATAATCATATCCTCTGGTTTTAACTCCTCCAGAAGACCGGGATGCACCATAGTATTCAGCAGACCCTCGCGGTCATCCGGACGTTTTACGTTCAACATATATGAAATAAATTGGAGGTCTTGGGAGAAATATTTCTCCATGTTCGGCACTTTCTTCGGGTCTCCGTTGTACCTGTTAAACTCTGTGAAATAGCTTTCAAACCATTTCCGGATGTTATCATGTGTAAACTCCATACTTTATCACCCCCTAGTTCGTTTATATCATAAAATACCAGAACTTTCGAATATATACAAATCAACCAACGTGTATCTTATTTTTTTCAGATTGTTAAAATCTCAGGGCGACGCGCGATGAAATTCGGGAGACGACACTCATATTATGACCTGCCCTATAACTCGTTCGGATATAAAGCCTCAGGCTTCATAGGTGAGGATGCTTGTATCTTTAACTCTGTAAGTGTTATCCTACCTAGGGGTAGTCATGTATCAGTAGTAGGTAGCATTAGGACTGGGTTCACTCATAAATAAAGCATGAACGTGGCTACCTTGGATACAGATCTTTATGTCGGATGCGAGGTTTGCGTCAAACGATGTTTCTTTAACGCTATCGAGATGCGATTGACCATGGACTCGGATAAGAAAAAGGCACACATCCTTGAAGAAAACTGCATGGGATGTGGCTCCTGTATTGTCGGGTGTAAGCAGAATGCGCTTACATTTGAGCTGGTGCGACCACCTGAGCATATACCGAGTCGACCCCCAGATCTTATGGATTTTTCGGCAATGCCCGGTATAACCATCGTAAGAGAAGGCACACTCAAGTAAGGGAACCTTCAGGGCCGCCATTTTCCAAGCCTGGTGGAGCTAAGTGGACGGAACAAAGAACCTTTAGTTTGGTTTTTAAAATCACCACCTAATTCCCTCGCGGCCTACATTCTAAAAATATAGTATTCCAGAGATAAGTGGTGAAAGATTATTCTATTGGTTAATCTAATAAAAAGACAAAAGTAAAATGTGATTTAGGAAAAGGCTGGATATTCCATTCGGGGAAATATCCAGCTCATATCTAATATGAATATTATAATCAGTATTATGCCTTTCCAATTCTGTACATTTTTGTGCCACACGATGGGCATACACCTTGAGTAGCCGGTTTACCATTCTTCATCTTGATAGCTTTTGGGTCTTTCATTTCCTTTTTAGATCTACACTTAACACAGTATGCTTGTACCATTTGGCACCCCCTTAATAATTTGTTTAGAACAATATAATATCTAATCTGAAATATCAAGAATCGATGTAAAATGGTTCTGCTCGGTTGTGGTTGGTTGTCCTCAAGCGTTATTAGTATTCTAGCTTAATTCTTTCCCAAGTCAGTTTCGGGGATAATAGATGACAGGTTAATTTTTCAAGCTTTGGTCTTCTGCCGTGTAGTGAAGCTTTTAAATAGACGGGTGTTTTGGAGGTGCTAATTATTTCGGTTGTGAATTGAATCAATAGCGAGATTAATTGTAATTCCTGTAGTCCTGTTAAACCAGTCTGCTTTTTTCCCGAATCCACCAGACTGATATCTTGTTTGCAACAATTAACTTCGCATGTAACTTCGTAGCTTCCCAGTCTTCTGTAATCCAAACTGCGTAGTGTTCACCGTTTTTTCCTAACCACTCAATTATTTCTGGGTCTTCCACGCTTCTCTTGCCATACTAGACACAGATGTTACGATAAAAATACATACATCCCGATGTTTACATTACTTTACAATCTCAACTGCCATACCTACATTGGTTCACGCCCAAGATTGAAGCTATTTGTATTTGTTGACAGCTGCACAAGTTAGCACTACAATGAAGTTCTAAAATGTGAAAGCTAATTTTCTAGCGGTCTTTATACTGGAGAGGAATAAGGTATGTACTTAAGACCGAACATAATTCTGATTGAGACTTCCGTTTCTAATCATTTAAATGACCCAACACGCATAGACTGATTAATATACCGGGGGGAGAGCTTACGATGAGAGATAAAGACAAAACGAAAGAGCAGCTCATAACCGAATTAACTGTGCTTCGTCATCGGGTTACTAAAATAGAGACATCAGAGATGGCGTTCCTTAAGTTGGTGGGTCACTTACACGAACGTGCCAAAGAACTGGCCTGTATTTATATTATTGCTCAGATTATAGATGACCCGGATATTACTTTGGACAAAATCTATCACCAAGTTGTCGATGCACTTCCGAGCGGGTGGCAGTATCCAGAGATTGCCCGTGCGAGAATAGTTATCGGTGACAAGGAATTCTGTCCATTGAGCTATATGGATACAAAGTGGAAGCTATCTTCGGATATAGAAGCTCACGGTGAAAAAGGTGGTACCGTAGAGGTCTGTTATTTAGAACAAAAGCCCGAAATGAATATAGGGCCGTTTCTAGACGAAGAGTGGCTATTACTTTCAATTATTGCTGGGCGGCTTGGAAGACTTATTGAGCGCAGGCAGGCAGACTGACCTACTTTCCAAAGCCTAGTCCAGTTATCATGCAATAACGTTTGAACATTTGGCTATTTTGTCCGATGGTAACTAAACCTTACCGGTATTTCTTAGGAACAATAAGTCACTAGGTTAAATTTCAAGAACCAGCTAACATGTGGGTAATCCCAGAGGGGGTCAATTAACAATAAAAAGAAAAGCCCCCCTTTATCCGGTGAGGCTTCATTTGTCACTTTAAAAGTATGCTACAGCAGGTAAGTAGAGATATTTTTACTTTATAGCTGTTTGCTTAACCATCCTTCGTTTTCTTACGACATGCCGTCGTGGTCGCTGCGGGAGGTGTGATTCTCTGGTCGGCGCCGGACTGTTGTAATCAAAGTCTTGAAGTGTCAAACGCTCCAGCGGCGCGTTGAGGAGCCGCTCAAGAGCGCTTATTTTATCCGCGTCGGCTTGGGTCACAAAGGTCAACGCGTCGCCGCTTTTCTCGACTCTCCCGGTACGGCCGATGCGATGGATGTAGTCATCCGTAGTTTCGGGCATATCGTAATTGATGACGTGAGAGATACGCAAGACGTCGATGCCGCGAGCGGCGATATCTGTCGCTACCAGAATTTTAATCGAGCCGGTACGGAAACCTTCGAGCGCGGCCTGTCGCCGGTGTTGGGGGAGGTTGCCCTGTAGTGAGGTAACTCTATGTCCGGCTCTTACCAGCTGCTGGGCCACGCGTTCGGCGCGGTGTTTGGTACGGGTAAAGACAAGCACCGAATCCGTTTTAGTCTTCTTTAGTATTTCTTTCAGCAGCGCCGTCTTGAGGTGCGGCTGTACCGGGTAAATAGCATGTGACACCGTTTTCGCCGGTAATGTATTGCCGATTTGTATGGTGACGGGGTCGTGCAGGATTTCACGTGCCAGTCGCCGGATACCGGCGGGCATGGTGGCCGAGAAAAGCAGGGTCTGCCGCCCGTTCATGATACACGCCAAGATATTACGAATATCGGGTAAAAATCCCATATCGAACATCCGGTCGGCCTCGTCTATGACGAGGATTTCCAAGCTGGATAAACTTATTGTCCCTTTCCAAAGGTGGTCAAGTAAACGGCCCGGGCAAGCCACGACGATTTCCGTCCCGATGCGTATGGCTAGGCTCTGCTGTTCCATACTCATCCCGCCGTAGATAGCCACACTTCGCACTCCGGTTTCGCTTCCCAGGCCGGTGATAACCTCGCAGATCTGCTCTGCCAGCTCGCGTGTGGGCGAGATTATCAGAGCCCGAACGTGGCCCTGAGGATTTTGTTGTAGCCGATGTAAAATCGGCAATACGAAAGCGTCTGTCTTACCGGTGCCGGTCTGGGCCAGCCCAATGACATCCCTCCCCTGCATAATCGGGGGGATGGCCTGTAATTGAATCGGTGTAGGTACGGAATAACCGAGCGCACGTACACCAGCCATGACGCTCGGATGGAAATTAAAGGTATCGAAATTCATTAAACTCCTTGGTTAAAATGCGAGTCAAGAGCCTAAATTATTAGTCAAGTGGCTCAAATCATTTGATATTTTCTTTCTCTTCTGCTATTCGACCTATTATTATTTCCCATATTGGAAAATACCGCCACGTTTTTATTTGAAAGGGGCAAGGCCTCAACGACATTAATAACCCGGTTTCTCAGTCTTTTCCCTTCAAGGTTGGCAATCGCGGTAGCGCCCTCGGATTTCAAGACCATTTCAACGTATCCGTAGCCCCTCGGTTGACCGCTGCCGATATACCTGTCATTCATAATGGTGACGGATATCACTTCCCCAAAGTCCGTGAACTCTTTGCGTAGTTCATCTTCGGTCGTTTCGAGCGATAGGTTGCCCACATAGATATTCATGGTACCCCCATTTTGACAAACCGGTCAGGCAACCCGATTTATTACGGGTGAGCCAGCCACGGATCAGGCAACTGCCGGTACGATTTCAAGTTACCGGGTTGTCTAGTATCTTCGCTGTCTGCCCCCACCCGACCGACCGCCTCTATTACCACTGTAGCCACCGCTCCGCTGGTTGCCATAGGAACCGCCGCCCCGGTTGTCCGGACGGGGGCGGGACTCATTGACCACAATAGTCCGGTCTTTCAACGTTTTGCCGTTAAGCCCGGTGATGGCGGCTTCGGCCTCGGATTTTGATGCCATTTCCACGAAGGCGAAGCCCCTGGGCCGCCCGCTGACCTTGTCGGTGGGAATAGCCACGGATTCCACCTTGCCATAAGTACCGAATTCCGCTGACAGTTTATCCTCGGTAACATCATAGGCCAGATTGCCCACATAGATTTTCATAATTTGTCCCCCTTTTATCCCGAATTTTGTTCCCGGTTCCGCTTAATAGCCCTGTCGACGCCTCCGTTGTGCGTTCTTCTTGGCTTTGATGCGGGCTGCCTCACTCTTCGGTATAAAATGGCGGTTGGCTTTTACTTCCCGCAGGATGCCACTCATCTGCACCATCTTTTGGAAGCGGCGTAATAATGATTCCTGTGATTCACCTTCATGTATTGATACTTCTAAAGACAAAACTCGAATTTACCCGAGTCACATCCGGACCGGTTGCCCGGCCCGGATGTGCTTCTGGCTTAACTTCACTTATCTACTCGGTCTGATTTTACGATAACAATCGCTGCAGTAAACCGGCTTATCACCACGAGGCTGAAAGGGGACTTCGGTACTTTTACCGCATTCGGCACATGTGGCCGGGAACATCTGGCGCGGGGCTCCGTAACTGCTGTTGCCGTAGCGTTCTGATTTCCTCGACTGGCGGCATTCCGGACAGCGTTTGGGCTCGTTGGTATAACCTTTAGACTGATAGAACTCCTGTTCCTCAGCGCTAAAGGTAAACGTGGTACCGCAATCGGAGCACTGGATGGACTTGTCCTGAAAACTCATTGGATGGCCTCCTCTCTTCACAATCAGCTAGAGTTCGGGTCATCCAAACTTGATATAAATCTAAGGGGATTCTAAGAATCCTAAAATAACCTAAACTTGAACTTATCTTCAATTATACCATAAAAGCAATACTTATGTAAATAATGCTCTCGTGAGGAGGCAATATTCTAATAGAAGGCTGGCTACCAGGCAAGAATATTTAACAAAACGTCATTATGTGTGATTCTTAGTCGCTTGCTGCCCAACGTTCATATGAAACCGATTACCTATACGCCATACGTCTCTGGAAGGGGACAAACGCAGTGTTTATACTTTGGATGACACCCGAGGAAAGGCGCAATCCAAATATCATTGGCGATAGCCGACGTCGTCGTATTGCTCGAGGTAGTGTAGTAAAGCCACAGGATGTCAATCAACTCCTCAACCAATTCCAGCAGATACAAAGGTTGATGAAGATGGGGGCAAGCGATAAGCTACCCAAGAATTTGACTGGGATATTCAAGTAGTCTTTTATTCGAGGTAATCCAGCAGTTTTCGGCTGCGGCTGGGGTGGCGCAATCTGCGTAGTGCCTTGGCTTCGATCTGGCGAATCCGCTCTCTAGTTAAGTTAAACTCCTTGCCCACCTCCTCTAACGTGCGACTTCGTCCGTCCTCGAGACCAAATCTGAGTTGGAGTATTCGCTGCTCACGAGGAGTAAGTGTCTGAAGCACACCCACGATTTGCTCCTTCAAGAGTTGATTGGATGCGGCGTCAATTGGTGGCAGGGCGTTTCTATCCTCTATAGAGTTACCCAGGGGACTGTCTTCCTCTTCATTGATGGGTGAATCCAGCGATATCGGCAACCGTGATACTTTGACAATCTCTCTAACCTTATCTGAAGATATTTCCATCTCCTTGGCGATTTCACTAGAGGTGGGATCCCTTCCATATTCATGGCCCAAACGACGGCTTACTTTCAGCAGTCTATTGACGGCGTCAACCACATGAACTGGAAGGCGTATGGTACGGGACTGGTCGGCTATAGATCTCGTAAGAGCCTGGCGAATCCACCAGGTGGCATACGTACTGAATTTGAAACCTTTACGATAATCGTATTTCTCAACGGCTCTCATTAGCCCGATATTTCCCTCTTGAATAAGGTCAAGTAGCGCAATGCCCCGTCCAATGTGTTTCTTGGCAACGCTGACCACCAGACGTAGGTTGGCCTCGATAAGATGCCTCCCTGCTTTTTGGGCTTCACACTCGATATTGGCAAAGTAAGCGGCGAATTGCTTTTCATAAGACCGCAGGGAACTGAAGAAGGCAATGTCTGTTATCAGCTTATCAATGTAAGTGAGAGAGACATTATCTCCGATAGCATCGAGGACTTCCTTTGGTAGCAACTTACTATCTACCGAGAGATTAACAATAAGCTGTTCTGCTTCTACCATAGACTTATTTAGCTTGGTAGCAACAGTCTGAACCAACTGCTGGTCAAGAGTGTTACCAATTTTATCTTGCAATTCGATGCTGGCACTATCTTTTAAATTGGTTGTTGGGGTTAGATCAAATTGCTTTTGGAGGAGGGGCACCACAGAAGCGGCCTGCCCCAGCTCTTTGAGTATTGTAAGTACTATCTCAGCTGCCGAAGGAGCCCTTCCGAATCGCTTTGTGTGTTGTTGTCTTATCCCTCTGATGCATTTGCCCAACTCCACATTTTTGGCTAGGGCCCTCTCATCCTTAGCAGTGAGGAGACGCACCCTACCAATCTCATGGAGATATATACGGACTGGGTCATCTGTTATTTCCGGTTCTACTAATCCTTCTGGAGGCGTTTCTATTTTTAAATCTGCTGTTGGTTCGGGCTTCTCAGCCCCCAGTTCTTTAATTTTCTCCCACAGTTCAGTCGGTTCGGTTATATTTTCACTCACCAACTCTTCATCGGATCCAGTAGAAGAACTGTATATGGTATCTGATTCTAAACCAGTTACCGTTGCAGTTTCGAGAATGCCCCGTTCGCTGGCAATCCCCATGCTCTTGCAGCCTCCTTTCGTAATTACTCATTCTTGATGATTAGCCCTGACGTGCTTCGGCTAGAATGAAATCGTCAATGGATTTAATATCGCCCACAGCTTTAGCTAGCTCGTAGCCTAGAACACAGTCATTGCAAAGCCTGTAAGGGCCGTAACGGGCTGATCCTACCAGCGGCTTGACCTTCCGGCAGTTGTCACAGATTACCATGGTCTGGGTAGATATCCCCGCCCGCATATGCTCCAGTCGTAGACTGCGTATCCTCTCGGTTATTACTTTCCTTTCATTGTCAGCTAGCTTGCCCATTGCCGTAATTCACGCGAGCGACTTCAAAATCGCCTTAACTTAGGACTTGCGCTTGTCCAAATCGTCTAAATCAAGGGTGTTGATAAAATCGGTGAAAGCCGACATCCTTCTCAATTCTTCGTCGCTAACACTCTTGCTGTCAGCCCCCTCCTTCTCCTCCTCAGAAATAGGTTTTCCTGTCTCCTTATCTAGCAGGATGCCTGCTTTATCTAAAACTGCCTCCTCAATATAGACGGGCGCATCAGCTCTTACTGCCAGTGCTAGGGCATCGCTGGGGCGAGAATCAACTTCCATTTGTCCGCCCTCTACATTAAGGATGATTTTGGCATAAAAAGTATCGCTTTTAAGATCATTGATGACAATATAGTTGAGAGTAGCACCCAAGGCATCAATGACCGAGTGTAACAAGTCATGACTTAAAGGTCTCGGCACAGTAGCCCCTTGCATTTTTACCGCTATGGCATCGGCTTCAGCGGGACCAATCCAGATAGGTAGATAACGCTCTGCTGCTTTCTCTTTCAAAATCACGACACGCTGATAGTTCACGAGACTGACTCGAATACTATCGATTACCATCTGGATCATCGCTACACTCCCCCGGAGTTAAACTATTTATCTTCACCATTTGTTTTCTCCACTAAACTCGCTGGCTAGGCTTGCCGGGCCTCCAGCCTCCCTATTACTCTCATACAAAACCAAAAGCGGCACGGATAATCGCCAAATCAGCGATATCAATGCCCCTACTTCATCCGCTCATCTCCTAAAAGAAGTTTTACATTGCTTTTCGGGTTACTGCAAGTCTCGTAATGCGAGCATAGTTCAATCGCATGGCGTTGTCAAACCCTTCCCCAATCAGAGACTTTGCTTGAGATTGTTCTCTATTTCAATTGTGATGTAACAGTAAGCCAAATTGTGTTTCCATTGACAATGCTAGGAAAATGATTTATTGTTCATACCACAATTGTCATGAAGGGAGGTGAGTTCATGCAAGCATATTGCTTAAAGTGCCGAGCCAAGAAGGAGATGAAAGATGCCAAAAGCATAACCATGAAGAATGGTAAACCAGCGACTCAGGGTGTATGCCCCACCTGTGGCACAAAGATGTTCAGAATTGGAAAGGCATAGCACTGAATATAATATACAGATAAAATATGGGCTGGATATTTTTACGAACAGAATATTCAGCCCTTTTCTACATCACATTTCATCTGATTGTTGAGCAGTGGGTGTGAAAAAAGGAACCTTTTTATCACTGAGGTAACAATTTAAGCTTTTGTGCAGTGAAGTAACAATCCAAGCGATTGTTATCCGACAATACACTTTTTTGTCCATTAGTAAATGTTTACCCCTGGAAATGAGGCCGCATTGTCCTATAAAAACGTTCCTTTTTAGTCTCCCAGGCAGAGAGATTTGACTCTATACAGCTTCCGCCAGAAACACGGATGAATCCATAAAATATCCCATTATTGTTTTTACAGTTTACAACATGAGCTTTTATGGGTACGATGAAAAATCAAACAGCAAGATAATCCGTTTCTGGGCTTGTATTTATTATCTTCCGGGGTGAAGGTGTGTTAGATGAGACACTTATTACTAAACAATATGAATTTTGATCTAGCTAAACAGCGTGACTCTCACGTGAAATTCTGATAACTGACGTTTTTTAGTTATATATTCCAAATTCTTCAATAGCTTCTATCATTGCGCATAGGTTATCCGGATTACCCTTGTCTATGCTGGCCCCTCCGGTAAGGATGAAACCACCACCCTTACCGCATACCTCTATGAGTTTTCGGCAGTATTCTTTAACCGCCTGAGGCGTGCCGGTACACAACAACGAAGTGGGCACATTCCCAACGATACAGGCAGAGTCCCCAAGAACTTCTTTAGCTCTGAACATATCCGTCTGGTCGAAATGCCACATTACCTTACCCCGAGGTAGGTCTTTAATGATTTTCAACCGGTTGTTATATCTTCCTTCGGCAAAGAGCATAGGTATACACCCCTCGTTTATCAGTCCTAATATTACCTTCTTCAGTGTCGGCCAGTAGAATTTTTCAAACTGCTCGTCAGACATGAAGGTATCGTCTCCTTTGTGGAGAGCGAAAAATACAACGGGCCGTCCGGAAGCATTAGCCATCTGCACTCCGATTTCGATATTCATCGACGTCAGCATTTCCATCGTTTCCAGGAGTTTGTCAGGTTGCCGGTACATGTCCATGACGATTCCCTTAGTACCGCGTAAGGTATCGGCCAGGATATCGAACGGAGCGTGGGACTGACCACCCATGAAACTGGGATATCCAGCCGCTAATGCCATCTGATGAAACTCCATTATCGGCTTTTGCCAATCGGCAATCTCTTGTCCGTAATCGATTATAGCCTGGAGGGCTGCCCGGAAATCCGGCATTACCGCTGGACCCAGAAACCTATTGGGCATTCCCAAGATATGGGGAAGAGGTGAGAAATGAACGAAAGGCGCCAGTGCTCCCAGCGTACGCGGCAGGTAATACCGCAGGCAAAAATCCGACGGGTCTTTTAATAAGATATCATATTCATCGGCCTTCATGTATTCATCCTCGACGAATTGCTGTATGGTGGCATCATCCGGCAGGCCGTGCCCGGGCCATCTAGAAGAAATACTGTTAATTATTTCCGATGCTTTTCCCGATGGTACCATGGCGGGACTGGAGAATGTATCTGCCTTGAATTCGTTAAAAAATTTACAGTAGGCCTGGCAGAGTCTTTCATTATCGTCCATGGCTTCTTTCAAAGTCATACCCGCATAATAGAGCGGGAAAGTACCAGCTGGTAAGATAAGCGGTACACGGTCGGGTTCTTCAAGCGATAAAACCTTGATAAACCGGTTTACCCTTTTCTTATATCCTTCTTCGGCTTCCGGGCTGTCGAATTTAACGTTTGCTGGGGAAAGCCACTGCTGGAATCTTGCGGCACGCTTTTCATCAGGTGTTTGCTCAGTAGTTTTCATTTCCCTTATTTTTTTAACTCCTAAATTACATACTTAAGCGAATATATCACAGGAACAGATTAGATACAAATTGGTTTTTAGAAAAACTATTGAATTCTTATTATTTGTGCATTTGTGTTAATATGTTGGTCACATGCTACAAAATGATGTAAAATCGGTACCAATGAATGGTTAACTGTGTTGCTTTTAAAGATGAATAGGCACATAATGACCGATATCGGGTAATTTTTATAAATCAGGAAAGTTGAATAGATAATTCACAAAGGAGGCAAAGCAATTGACTACATGGCATGATTATTTTAAAGAACAAGGTCATGCACCGGATTGGCCGTATCCTATCCGCTTCGACCAGGAGCAGGAAATCGATGCCGACGTCCTGGTGATTGGAGGCGGTATCGCCGGTTGCTGGGCGGCCATAAGCGCCGCCAGGCAGGGGTTAAACGTGGCTCTGGTGGAAAAGGGTGATACTATCAGGAGCGGCGCCGGAGGCCCGGGATGCGATCACTGGTGTAATGCTCCCGCGAACCCTTTATCCAATGTAGACACGGATGAGTGGGCAGAGCACATGGCCGACCGTCCCTACTGCAACGGTATCGGCATCCAGATCCAGTGCCGGGAGGACTATGATTGTCTGCTTGAACTGGAACAAATGGGCGGCAAAGTTAGAGATACCGATGATGAATACAAGGGCGCTGAAGGCCGGGATGAAAAGAGTAAAATCATGTTTTCCCCACGCTATACTCGAGTACATAGCTATCTCGCTTCAGCCGAGACAGATGAAGACAAAATGAAATTCTATCAGGCGGACCATACCAGGAACAATGTGGTAATACGAGTCTGGGGGTCCACTTTTAAACCCGCCCTGAAAAAGGAATGCAAGCGCCTGGGGGTTAAGATTTTCGATCGTGTGGCAGTTACCAGCCTGCTGACCGAAAACGGAGTCCAGGGCGCTCGGGTAGTCGGGGCCACCGGGGTCAACAACCGTACCGGTGAATTCATGATTTTTAAATCTAAATCGGCTATCCTCGCCACCGCCGGAGCCGGGTCGATATGGCTGATAAGCACCGAATTAGGCGGGTATTCCAACATGATGTCCCGGGCAATATCGGGCGATGGCACCGTCATGGCCTGGAGAGCCGGGGCCGAACTGACCACGATGGAATCCTCCGGGGTCCTGCGCATTGCTACCGGCTATAAGCACAAGTGGTATACCGGGGCGGGCGACGCCAGCTACGAAAATGTCCCCCTCGTCGATGCCAACGGTAAAAGGATACCGTATCCTATTCAGGGCTGGGAAGACTGGGGAGCGATGATGCCGGCGCCTGACGTCGAGCAATCTATCCGGGATGGCATCCTTAAAGGCGAATATGCGCTGCCGTTCTACGGCGATTTCCCGTCCATGCCGGATGTAGAGAGAAAAGCCACCTGGAATCTGATGCTGGGAGAAGAATCTACCACTAAAATTATTATCAAGACTTTCAACGATGCCGGCTATGACGAGAGCCGCGACCTGCTCCAGAGCTACAAATTTCTCGAGGGCAACAGTCCACCCCAATGGGGAGATGCCGGCCACGGCGGCGGCATCCTGATCGACTGGAACCTGAAGACTACCATCGATGGGCTGTATGCCGCCGGAATGCAGACGTTTTCTCCCGAGGACCACAGTTATGCGGCGGCCACGGGCAGGTACGCCGGCCGAAAAGCCGCGGCCTATGCCCGCGAGGTGGGCGGGTCTAAGATATCCCGCGAACAGATAGCCCTTGAGAAAGCCCGGGTCTACGCCCCCATCAAGCGCACCGGCGGCATGGAGTGGAAAGAGCTGCACGCCGGTATCGCCAGAGCCATGCAATATTATTGCAGTGAATTCAAGACCGAATCTCTTCTTAATATGGGTCTCGATACCCTGCGAAGAATCGAAGAGGAATCGGTGCCTCAACTCTTCGCTCTGGACCCGCATAAGCTGACGCGCAGCCTGGAAGACTTGAGTCTCTTAACTTACGCTCAAATCATCCTTCAGGCTTCGCTGGCGCGCAAGGCCAGCAGTGTCCCGCTGAACTTCCGGAGAATAGACTATCCGACTCTCGACCCGCCGGAGTGGAGGAAGTACCTTACGATCAAGCAGGAAAACGGCAAGGTCAAAACCGGGGAACTGCCCCTGGCCTTCTGGGGGAACATGAAACAACAGTATGAAGCCCATAATAAAGACTATACCGGTGTATATAAAGGCAAATGATAGTATCAAAACCTGGATTGCACCTGATAAATACACTGGTTTTTGGAGGAAAAGATGTCTAAGGAAAAAATAAGCGCCATTCCAAATGTTACCACACCGAGTGCTCCGGTAGTTTTTAATCCTGATATCTGCGATGGCTGCAACACCTGCGTAGAAGTCTGCCAGATAGACGTGTTCATACCCAATCCGGAGAAAGGCAAACCGCCTATCATATTGCATCCTGATGAATGCTGGTACGGCGGCTGCTGTGTTAATGATTGCCCACGTCCCGGGGCTATCACATTCAAGTGGGCGCTACAGCACCGGGGGTACTGGAAGAACAAGGCCACCGGAGAAGTCCATCAAATCTAGCCGCCTGGAATAAGGCTTACCTTACACGGATTCAGCCGTCACGAACGACTGAAAGGTGTGCAGAGTCTTTATTCTCTATGGTTAGTGAATTAGAAACAGGGGAGCTGTAATAGCTCCCCTTACTCGTTATAAGAACCGCCACGGTATGCTATCCGAGCTTGAAATATGTTAAAATTGCAAAACGAACGAAGGCGGAGAAAAAGCGTTGACGTATTCCATACGCCCGATGACCCCAGATGACCTGGCCCAGATAACCGATATCGACCGTGAAGCCTTCCCCACCCAGTGGCCCCAACCCAACTATCGCCAGGAACTAAACAACAAGCTCGCCCATTACGTCGTCGCCTGCGATGACTCCAGGACCATGGAAGTTGCCGAACCCAAAAAATGGTGGGGCAAATCAGGCCTGTTATCCTTGCTCATGCCGTGGTCAAAACGCAGACTTCCCGATGATGCCCCGGCGCCACCGGTCATCCAGCAATACATCATCGGCTTTTCCGGCATATGGGTGCTGGCCGACGAGGCCCATATTACCAATATCGCCCTCCGCACTAAATACCAGGGACGGCGTCTCGGCGAGCTTTTGCTGATAACCACCATCGATTTAGCCCTGGAACTGAAGGCCACCATGATGACCCTGGAGGTGCGCACCTCCAACCAGGTAGCCCAAAAACTTTATAAAAAGTACGGCTTCGCGCAGGTGGGCCTGCGTAAGGGCTATTACCTGGATAATCATGAAGACGCCGTAATAATGTCCACGGACAGCATCACCAGACCATCATTCCAGGCGGAACTCAATAGGTTAAGGGAAACGCTGGCTGAAAAGCTGGACAATCAGGAGTCGATTAGATAAGAACCGGATATGGGGAGACGGCTCTACCGCCGGTGGAAAACGCTGTACTTCCTGGGCAGATAGTCCGGGTTATTCATGTTAGCGTAGGCCCATTCCTGGAGCTGCTTCCCGCAGGAGGCCAGCGGCGCCTTTAGTTTTTCGACGTCGACGGTCGAGACATAACCCTCCGAGCCGTGCTTCCTGGCGGTATCAATGCTGATATTGAGTTCAGATATTATTTCAAACACTTTTGACAACTCGTTCCTTAACTCCTCGGGAAGGAAATCAACCGCTCCATTATACTTGTCCCAGGCGGACGTCTTGAACCTTCCGATACTGCGGTCTTCCCGGTAGTTTTCACAAAGCTTCTCGTTATACCTGACGTTGGAGGTTATGCCTACCACTTTGCCCATCAGGGACCTCCTCGTGCGCCACATCTGGATAACGAGACTCACCCCCAGCAGCAGGACCATGGCCACGCCGATAAGCATGGTGGAAACCGTATCGCTCAAAGCTTCGCTTTCTCCTTACAAAATGAACTTACCCGGAACCACAGGTACAATAGGATTATATTAAAAGCTACGGATAAACTCAAACCTGCTCGATACCGCAAGGGCGGACGCTCATTTTCCAGGAAGACAGCATGACATTTGCTCTGAAAAACCCTTAAGAACATCTTTGACCCCCTGATACCGACATGCTAGAATAATCAGACAGGGGACCCAGAGGTCAAGGAGGGCTACGACTATGTCCGGGCATTCTAAATGGCACTCGATTAAGCACCAGAAGGGAGTCACCGATGCCAGGCGGGGTCAACTTTTCACGAAACTGACCCGTGAAATCATCATCGCGGCGCGCGAAGGCGGCGGCAACACGGAGATGAATTTCCGCCTGCGCCTGGCCGTACAGAAAGCGCGCGATAGCAATATGCCCATGGATAATATCGATAGGTCTATCAAGAAAGGCACCGGCGAAATCGAAGGCGGCACCCTGTCCGAGGTTAAGCTGGAAGGCTACGGACCTAACGGCATAGCTATCCTGGTAAACGCCCTCACGGACAATCGCAACCGTACCATCCAGGAAGTAAGGAACATATTTACGCGTCACGGCGGCAATCTGGGAGAAAGCGGCTGTGTCGCCTGGCTTTTCGATTCCAAGGGAGTTATCACCATCAAGGCCGATAACGTGGACGCCGACGAACTGGCCCTGGCCGCCATCGATGCCGGCGCCGAGGACGTTAAAGTGGAAAGCGACTACGTGGAAGTGTACACCGTACCGGAGGAACTGGAAAAGGTGAGGGCAGCCCTGGAAGAAAACGAAGTGGAAATCGACTCCAGTGAGCTTTTGATGGTGCCCAAGTCACTGATTCAACTAGATGAAAAGGCCGCCATGCAGGCTTTGAAGCTGCTGGACAAGATTGAAGATATAGACGACGTGCAGAACGTGTTCAGCAACGCGGATATCCCCGATTCCGTCGTGGAGGCTTACCAGGCAGCTTAAGATGTGAGATGAAGATTTTAGGAATCGACCCGGGCACGGTGGTGATGGGCTACGGCGTGATAGAGAGCGAGAATGACGAAATTACCCTGGTCGATTTCGGCGCTATTACCGTCCGGCAGCGCGATGAAATGGCCAAACGCCTCCACCAGCTCTACAACGAACTCCTCGATATCATCCTGCGCCACCGCCCCGATGCGGTCGCCGTGGAGACGCCTTTCGTTTCCAAGAACGTGAAATCGGCCATGGCCATCGGCCGCGCCCAGGCGATAGCCCTGCTGGCCGCCGCCGGCAAAGGCATACCGACCTACGAATACGCCCCGGCAAAGGTGAAACAGCAGGTGGCGCATTACGGGGCCAGCAGCAAGGAACAGGTGCAGGAGATGGTGCGCCTGCAGCTCGGCATGGCGGAAGTCCCCCGGCCCAATGACGCCGCCGACGCCCTGGCGGTGGCCCTCTGCCACGTGCAGGAGATGCACCTGAAGGACATACTCGCCGGAAATAGGGAGGAACAATGATAGCCAGCCTTAGCGGTAAACTGGAGACGGTCAGCGGGGAAGGGGCGCTTATCAACGTGGGTGGAGTGGGGTTCCGGGTAGCCATGCCCACCACCGATTTGAGCGCGCTGGGGGCACCCGGCGCCGAGGTCAAGGTCTTTACCCACCTCCACGTGCGCGAGGACAACCTTTCGCTTTTCGGGTTCGCTTCCGCGGAGGAGCTGTGGCTCTTCGAGACGCTCCTGGGGGTCACGGGACTCGGCCCGAAGCTGGCGCTGGCGATGCTTTCGACTTTGAGTCCGGAGCAGATTACCACGGCCATCGCCACCGGCAGCACGGACATGTTGAACATGATACCGGGCATCGGCAAGAAGGTGGCCAACCGCATCGTGCTGGAGCTCAAGGAGAAAATCGGCGCGGGCTGGATTGCCGCCCCGGCCACGCAGGCGGCGCAGGAAAACACGGAAGTCCTGACGGCGCTGACATCGCTGGGATATTCCGCCGCCGAGGCCGTCAAAGCGGTGGCCGCCTTGCCCGCCGAGCGTGAAGACCTCGACCTGGAGGAGAAAATCAAGCTGGCTTTGCAGTACTTCGGGAGCAGGTGATGAAAGCAGCCGAGGGGAAAATCGGGCGGGTCTTTGTGTTGCGACTCGACGACGGGGACATCGTGCCGGAGTGCATCGAGAGGTTCGCCGCGGAGAAGTCCATAAAATGCGGGCACGTGGTACTGATAGGGGGGATAGGCGGCGGCAGCATCGTGTCCGGCCCGAAGAAGTCCGACCAAATGCCCCCCGACCCTATTTACCTGCCCGTGGACGGCGCCCACGAGGTCGTCGGGGCGGGCATCATCGCCCCGGACAAGGACGGCAGGCCCGGGCTGCACATGCACGCCTCGCTGGGCCGGGCGGGCAAGACCCTCACCGGCTGCCTGCGGCCGGGCGTGAGTACCTGGCTGGTGGGCGAGGCCGTTATCTACGAGATTACGGGAGTTGACGTCAAGCGTCTGCCTGACGAGGATAGCGGGTTTGATTTGTTGGAGGTGTAGGAGGGAAGGGGGAATACAAGCTTGTAGGTTGAATTTTTACCATGGCAAAAGAGTTATTATATAAAAACATTAACGAATTGCTTGATACAATTGAAGTTTGTATAAACAATAAAATCCTGCTTCCTAGTTTAATACTATTATATTCAGGGATTGATATCATGTCCTACTTAAATCTCCCTGAAAACCGCAATGATGTAAATAGAAAAGATTTTATCAAATG
>Ga0315550_1000462_pt1 | contig 25094 bp, 16 predicted proteins | sample SalMarSW160190MG_2_FD_203100 | JGI IMG/M metagenome (GOLD analysis project Ga0315550, IMG submission 203100) | Salt marsh sediment microbial communities from the Plum Island Ecosystem LTER, Massachusetts, United States - Salt Marsh Sediment SW1601-90 ... | reverse complement strand
ATTAAACTTTGGTTTGCCCTTTACGTAGTAGAGGAGTTCCTGCCTGACCGCCATCCAGTTTTTTTGAGTGCCATATCCACGCTGATTTCTCATCGTAATCAAACTCCGAGTTTTTAATTCCCTGAACTGCCTCATCATAATAATAAAGTCAGGAAATGGCTGAAAGCCTGCATTTTGGTCGGCTCCCAACCAGATATATAAACTGGCGTTGTCATTTAGTATTTTACAGGTATTTCGCATCCATTTCCTGCTCCATTCTATATACTCTTCCACTGAAATCCGGCTGAGCCTGTCGCTGTTACTATTTCCGACGGCAACATTATAAGGAGGATCATGGACAGCTAAGGGAGATTTATTATTATCCATTAACATTTGTATGTCTTCTTCATCACTTGCATCAATACATGCTACTTTATGTCCGCAAACAGTATCCTGCCAGACCTCACCGTATTTCAACCTGCAGTAAGGAAGAAGCAAGTCTCTTATGTTCCGGTTACTGTCGATTCTTAGCAGAGTTTCTTTGCCCATTTTGCTTTCTTTCAAGTTTACTTAGCTGCGATTCTTTCCTGCCTTTTGGCTAACAACTGCTCAATCTCGTCAATATCATCCCGGCTTAAATCCCAGTTTGAGGCGTCAAAAGTTTCGGCAATCTGCCCCGGTCTTCGTGCCCCGACGATAGCGGCGGTAAGCTCAGGCCGACGAAGGACCCAGCTAACAGCTAACTGGGCCAGTGTCCTGCCGCTGCGTTCGGCTATGGGCCGAAGCTCGTCAACAAATTGTAATGTAGCAGTAAACTGCGGCTCGAGAAAATCAGGACTCTTCCTTCGGTGGTCGTCCAAAGACAAAGCTGCGAGACGTTCCTGACTGAATTTACCCGTGAGCAAACCTCTTTGCATAGGACTATATGCTACTACACCGATATTACTTTGGGCACAATAGCTCAATAATTCATCTTCGACCTCACGATGGAGCATACTGTAAGGCGGCTGAAGTGAGGCAACGGGCGCTATCTTCTGGACGCGTTTTATTTGCTCGACATCATAATTCGATACACCGATATATCGCACCTTGCCCTCTTCTGCGAGTTTTGCCATTTCCCCCCAGCCTTCTTCGATATCTTCATCCGGCTCCGGCCAGTGCATCTGGTACAGGTCGAGCACATCGACGCCGAGTTTTTTAAGGCTTGTATGGCATTCCCGCCGAATGCTTTTGGCTTCGACGCAGGGTATCCTCTGGTCCTGTTCGCTCCACAGCAGCCCGCACTTGGTTGCGATAAGTGGTTTTTGGCTTGTCTGCTTCAGGGCCTTGCCGACAAGCTCCTCCGAATGTCCCAGTCCGTAGATTGGAGCGGTATCTATCCAGTTGATTCCTTTATCCAGAGCGGTCAGTATCGCATCAACTGCTTCGCCATCATCCTGCGGCCCCCATCCATACAGCCACGGGCCGCCCATTGCCCAGGTGCCCAGACCTACGGTGGTCAGCTCCAAATCGGTATAACCTAACTGTCTTTTCCGCACAATCAAGCTCCTAAAAATCGGATTTACATAATAGCATATAAGGAAAAACACAAAATGAAAAACGAAAAAGTGAGGAATTTACAGTTTTTGGTTAGCTGTGTTGAAAAGAGGTCTTCTCCTTTACGACCGACCTTTCACAACTGAAACAATATACGTTCCGTCAACCTTTGTCTCGAACTCAACAACATTTTCTTCGGGAATGATAGTCTTGACTACCTTGCCATCACATTCTACCTGAATCGGGACATCGGCGCGAATTCTGCATTTGGTCCCCAGTTTCGAACGAACAACAGAACCTGCGAGTTTGCCATTCTCCCAGGCGATGTCCACTTCGAAGCCACCACGGGCACAGAGCCCCTTGACATTTCCGGTCGGGAAAGCCGTTGGCAGGGCAGGCAAAAGGTGAATTTCGCCGGCGTGACTTTGAAGCAGCATTTCGGCTATTCCTGACGCGCCGCCGAAGTTGCCGTCAATCTGGAATGGAGGGTGAGTATCGAACATGTTCGGTAGTGTGCTGCGGTTGATTAACCCTGCAAGCATCTTGTAGGAATGGTCTCCATCGAGCAGTCGAGCCCAGAAGTTTACTTTCCATGCCTTGCTCCAGCCGGTGCCGCCGTCACCACGATGCGTCAGTGTAACACGGCAGGCCTCGGCCAGCTTAGGTGTTTTTAACGGCGTGATTTCGCAGCCCGGGTGCAGCGCGTAAAGATGCGAAATATGACGGTGTTGATTTCTGGGATTATCTTTGTCCTCGAGCCATTCCTGAAGCTGACCATGCTGGCCTATCTGATTGGGCGCGACCCGGCTTCGCAGCTCGTTGAGCTTTCGGCGGAAGTCACCGTCTATGTCGAGTGTTTTAGCAGCTTCGATGCAATTGGTGAACAGCTCTCGGATAATCTGATGGTCCATAGTGGGGCCGGCAACAAGCCCGCCCTGTTCAGGAGAGTTGGATGGTGTGCTGATGAGCCAGCCGGTCTTCGGGTCCTCGATGAGAAAATCGACGAAAAATAGTACCGCTCCTTTCATCACAGGATACGCCCGCTCAGCGAGAAACTTTCTGTCGCCGGTGAACAGGTAATGCTCCCAGAGGTGCCGAGTCAGCCATGCCCCGCCAGTCACCCATATACCGTGGTTGGAGTGATTAATGGGCGCCGTACCCCGCCAGAGGTCGGTGTTATGGTGCAATACCCACCCCCGACAACCATAATGCGCCTTCGCTGTCTTTCGCCCGGAGATAACAAGGTCGTCGAGCATATCGAAGAGCGGTTCGTGACACTCCGAGAGGTTACAGACCTCGACCGGCCAGTAATTCATCTCCGTGTTAATGTTGGTGGTCCACTTGCTTTCCCACGGCGGCCTTATATTATCGTTCCAGATGCCCTGCAGGTTTGCCGGCTGGGAACCAGGACGGGAACTGCAAATCATCAAGTAGCGGCCAAACTGAAAATACAAGGCCGCCAACTGCGGGTCATTGCTTTCACCGAACGTCTTTATCCGCTCATCGGTCGGCCGGTTGGCCGCTTCGGTCGTGCCCAAGTCCAACTCGACCCGGCGGAACAGGCGACGATGGTCGGCAACGTGTGCCTTACGTAAAGTGTTGTAGCTCTTACCAGCGGCCGCTTTAATCACCTTATCGCAGCGTACCGTCGGGTCTGCGCTAACGTCCTGAAAGTTTCTGAAGCTTGTCGCGGCTGCCAATAACAGCATTGCTGCGTTGGCACCTTTTACCTCCAGGCCCTCGTTGGTAATCTTCACTTTGCCTCCGTCCGTTGAGACGAGAAGTCGGGCCTCATACTTCAGACAACTGCCCTCCATACCGGAAGGATGACCGTCCGGACGCATTTGCCCTCGCAGTGCCAACTGTGTCTTGCCAACAGTAATGGTCGTAGTATCCGGCTGTGGACTATTCATCTTCGCCGTAAAGCTCACGCTGCCGCCTTTATCAGCGGTGACACGTATTACAATCACCTGGTCAACGGCACTGGAGAATACTTCGCGGGTAAACTTCACGCCATCAACAGTGTATGTAACGCGAGCGACAGCAGTATCCAAATCAAGCTCACGGCGATAATCACTGGGCTTGTGCGCATCTGAGAAGTGCAGATGCAGGTCGCCGAACGGCTGATATGCATGCTGGCGGAGCGGCACGCTCATCATGTGCTCCATCGCCAGCGCCTCAGCCTGGCGCTGCTTGCCCTCGAACAGCAGCTTGCGGACAACCGGCAGATATTCAGCAGCGCCGGGATGCGAATAATCATGCGGTTTGCCGGTCCACAGTGTGTCCTCATTGAATTGCAGCCGCTCGTCTTCGATGCCGCCGAAGACCATTGCTCCAAGGCGGCCGTTTCCGATGGGCAGGGCTTCTGTCCATTTTTTTGCAGGTTGACTGTACCATAGTCGAGAAACATTCTCTGTCGACTCGAAATCCTGAAACGGGACCTTGGCGATTACTAAGGGAGCTGCCATCAACACAACCATAGAAAGAGCCAAAAGGACTATTTTATCGTACACTACCTTTCTTGTTTTATAAGTTTTTGCCATATATCCGATTATAATATACGAAAAACACAAAAAACAAAACCGAAAACTTTGGAAACGGATTTGAAGTACGCAACAAATCACGAAATGGTGCTCCTGCAATAAGTCGCAAAATGTGACTATATCAACTATTTTTCGCTTGGTTTTGCACTTTTTTGGGACCTTTCCCACTAAGGAGATGCACTGCTTGAAAACCGGGCTAAGCTGAAACAAAACACGGGCTCAAATTTACCCCGTTAGAAATCATCGTTTTTTGGGATTTAGCACAATTTGTGGAATTTCTAACGGGATTTAACGTAACAGGGACTTTGCTTATCGCTGAATTATTCATATATTTTAAATATAAATCCGCCTGGGGCGGACTAACCGCAAAATGCCATAAAGCATCGAGGATTCGTTTCTGAAAGGGGAATTGGGGGGTAGTTATGAACGAAGCTGTTATGCTGCGCGGAGCCGAGCCGAGGGAAATTTTAGAAACTGCGATTGAAGAAAAAGTACCGGCCATTATGACCTACTTATCCAGTGGTAAATGGCACGTTGCGAAGGTACTACTGACTAATCTTGGAGCTAATAGACTAAGTGCTGAGATTTGGCCAAAGGAAAAACGGCATCCGATAAATATACACATTAACCAGCCGGTCGGAATCTCAATAAAGTACGGATACGGCAAGTTCGTTTTTGACACAAAAGTGGTTGACCTTGAACTCTCAACCACCGCGTTTTCTGCCGAGAGCCATCCGCGGGACTGCGAAAGCAAAGCCGGCAGCCAAAAACGAAGCGGACAGATTGTGCTTTCGGTGCCTGCCCGGATTGAGATTGTCCAGAGAAGAAGCTATTTCCGTGTTGACGTACCCAGGGCGCTGAAAGTAAATGTTCTATTATGGCACCGAGGACTCAATCGCGTCCCGGAACCCGAAGTTTGGGACAGGGACGAACAGCAAGACAACAGCGACAATAAAACACAAGATTATTACAAGGCCAGGCTCATTGATATTTCTGCCGGCGGTGCACAGATTGTGATTAATACATCCCAAAAACCGGACTTCAGGAAAGGCCAGTTCATCGGGCTCACTTTTACGCCAAGACCTTACGAAAGGCCGTTGATTCTCGATGCCCAGATTAGAAACATCCTCCCGACAGCAGACAGTAACAATATCTGCCTTGGTTTGCAGATAGTCGGATTGGAAGCAAGCCCCGAAGGCAGGCAAATTCTGCAGCGACTGTGCAATGTTGTCGAGCACTATTACCAGATAAACCAATCGGGCGCCAAGCAGCAGGAGATGAAGGGTGCCTCAAGCACTATGAGAGGCAGCCGGGCGACCCCGTCTATACGCGATGTGTAGGCAGAGGCAAACTGCACAACTTTTATCTTTTACTACACTCTGCGCCCGGCTTGATTACTTTTCGGACTTAAATTCGGCGACCCGTCCGAGGGCGGGCAAAATGGGTTCTCTCTTACGGATTACTTTGTAATAAAACCATTTCACAAAGCTGCCGGCTGCAAAACCACAGAAAATCAATACCAATGCCGCCTGCCTGCTCCAGATAACAAAAAGCAGGAACAACAGCACCCTGATAAGATGCGTGAAAGGCTTTTTGCCCTTTATATACTGATTCAGGACATGGGGATACCGAATCCTGCTAACCATTAATACCGCCACTCCCAGAACCAAAAACGGCAGGGTATACATAATAGCGCTTTCGCAGAAGCCAAGATACGCCGGAATGTCACCGCCTGAAAGCTCCGGCAGTATTATTTCCTGATGAAATATTATCAGGCTCACTACCACCCCTGCCGCAGCGGGAGTCGGCAAACCTACAAAACTCATATGTGCAGACTCGTCCTCCTCGTTTTCCACGTTAAACCTGGCCAATCGAATGGCTGAGCAGCTTATATACGCCGCTGCTGCCAGCCACACGAAACGCTGCAGGAAATTTTCAAAAACGACGTTGGGTTGGGCAAGGCCGGCTAATTTGGACTCCTGTAAAACTTTCAACATCAAAAAAGCCGGCGCAACACCGAAGCTGATAATATCGCAGAGGCTGTCGAGCTGGCCTCCGAAGCTGGAAGTATTCTTGCTCATTCGCGCCAACCGGCCGTCGAGCATGTCGGCAATCATTGCCAGCAAAACCATATAGCCGGCCAACGCAAATGCGCCTCTACCGGCAAAAATAATGGCCGTGAAGCCACATACACCGTTGAGAAGTGTTATTAACGAGGGCAGTACCGTGACGTACTTTAGCCTTTGCTTTCGCACCCGCCGCAACAAACTCTCTTTCGCTGCTTCGGTTTTTAATCTGGTCATCTTTTTATTCCCTTACCGCTGAGCCTGCATAGCACGCAGGGATTGTTAACGTTTCACTTCTACGGAGCTTGTAGTTGTTGTTTTACTTTTTTTCTCGTCTTGCTCTGCGCTCTCGGCGTTCTCTGCGGTTAATTTTTCGTACCTTACAAGAGGTGTAAGCCCTGCTTTGACTTTGTCGCCTATCCGTACAAGACACTTTGCGTTTTCAAAAACGCCCACTATTAATTCTGTTCTCGAACCGAATTTTATCATTCCGAACTTCTCTCCGCCAGTCAAAACCTGGCCCTCGCTTACGTCGCAGACGATTCGACGGGCGATCGCTCCGCTGATTTGCCGAACAATCAGCCGCTGTTGCGGGCTGTCAGTCCGAACCAGGCCCAGATTGTTGGACTCATTGACCCGTCCGGACTGCGGATTTGCAGCATTTTTGTATTTCCCTTTTCTGTAGATAATCTTTTCAACCTTTGCGTTGCACGGGGCGCGATTTATGTGAGTATTGAAAATACTCATAAATATTCCAATCCGCATCGCAGCTTCGCCGATAAAGTTATCTTCCTCGACAGTCTCGATATCGGTTACCCGGCCGTCAGCCGGTGATAACAGCAGATTTTTATCCGAAGAGGAGGGCCGGTAGGGGTCGCGGAAGAATGTCAAAATCCATAAGCAGATAAGCGCCAAAAGCACCTCTAACAAAACAATAGCCCACGGCGGCAAAAAATCCTTGCCTGCCAGCGGAAAGACAACCATCACCGCAAGTACAACAGCCGGAAAAAGCACTACCTGGGGCAAGCCGTATTTCGTCAGCGGAATTCTCATAGCTAAATATGATAATCCCCCCTCAGTATACAATCAAGGCCCTTAAAGACTTTTCTCCTGGTTCCCGAATGAGGGCAATAAAAAAAGGCCGACCTGAGAGGTATCGGCCTTTCGGAGGAGGGTGATAACACAAGGTTTTATCCTGCACCAACAAACAATCTCACATTCAACGGCCTGTTGGTGTGGAAAAATAGCTCTTTCTATTATAATAGACGCTAAACACCACAAAAAGTTACAGCCTTTTTTGTAAAATCTGCGTAAATTACGTAAAAAACGGCATTTTCAGCATCGGCAGCAAAAAAAAGGCCGACCCACCAGGGATCGGCCCCATGAAGGAGTATCACACAGGAACTCAAGTGCTGCCTACACCAACAGGATGGTTTTTCCTTAAACTTGCCCGTAAGGGATTTCCCATTTCCCGTTTCTTCCGAAATGGAAATCCGAGCAGCCTCGGATTCCTGTCTATAATAAAAGACGTGAAAGGACCTATAAAGTAACAAAGTTTTTTATAAATTTTATGTAAAACTTCCTAAAATCGTCGATTTCTGCACAAAAAGGCCGGCCTAATCCAGCTTGGCCTCAAGATTATTCAAACCACACATTTATTTATTTCCCTTTGGCAAAGTCTCCGGATCAAAAATCCCTTCAGGAAATTCCGGATCTGTATCAAGAAAGATCACAGCATTGTTGGTCCCGATTCTTTTTGCATACCATTGTCCGGCATCTGTTTGTCCAAATTCAGTAACTTCTCGAATCCGCGTCTTTTCCACGGAAACCCTGTCGGGATCAACTCCCTCAAGCCATGATTTGTCCCTTTGCCAGGGTGCATTTCGTAAGTAATGCTCTTCAAACCTCTGACATATATAATCGCGTTGGGGATTGAGGTACCACAGCCTTTTGCAAGGTAGTGTCGCCGAGTCTTTGCGTACTTGCCCCTGCCAGAGACGTTGCAGACAAATCAACTTGTTTTGTTTTGAGTACTCGTCATCGAGAACTGTAATCGGCGGCTCTCCAGGGACTCCGAGTCTCAGGTTGGATAGCGGCCAACCCCAAGTGCCAAGTCCAGAAAGCAGATAATTCCTTTCGGGGTCATGCTGTGGAGGTTTAGAACTCCACCTTTTTGTTTTTAAATCGCGTGTGACCATATAACGGTACTCGTTGTCATAGAGCATTATCAACCTGCAGCCGCTGTACTCGCCCCGGGTCCACCACTTAATCTGTGAATCAAAAGTATTTCCCATCTGAGCAGAGTATTTTGGCCAGTTATCAAGGTACTCCAGCCAATCAAAAACCTGGTATTTCTCGGATCTCTGAAGCCTTCCATCGGTATAAACTCGCGTGACTTCATCAATTACAACTGCGCCGATTCGCTCGATATTATTGTAGTGCGCTTGTACCACAATATATCGCGACGGCGCATTCTGGCGGTACGCCTTGTAAGTGTTGAATATCTCTTCGGCCTCCGGCTTCGTGCGGTCATCAATGACAGCAGCCGACCTTGGTGCCCCAAGTTCATAGATATCTGTCGGCCCGTCATCAGGATAATCAAAAGTCATTTCACCAAACACCTTTACATTGCCATCAGGTTCATACCCTCTAAGCTTCAACGTCATAATTAAGTGGGTGTCGCTGTCTACCACAAAGAGCCACTCCTCAACTTCCTTATTTCCCCTCGGAATTCTAACTTTATATATTTCAACATCGCTTCCGTCATATTCGTCGTTCTTACGCGTTACCTGGGTTCCTTCGTTTTCACTCAGTTGTTCTACAATCTTTTCCAGCAATTCCCATGGCGACCCCGCTCCCGCCACGAATTCTCTATTTCTAAGGCTGGAAATAGTTATTTGCTCTGTACCTGGGTTGTATGCATACGACACTTGCTTGTTATAATCGATGAGAGTTAGTTCACCATTCTGTTCTTTGCTCGCTTCAACCTTTGACGCGAACGAGTACCAAAACTGGCTTTGCTCTTTGTGGACTTCTCGCTGCATCTGGAGAAAAGCGTGTGCCCAGGGCATTTTTTTCATGTTCTCCATAACCTGGCCTAATGCGACACTTGATCCATCAATTGAGCTACCGAACCAGGTTACAACAATCGTTACTGCAATAATTATCACGGCTGCGGCAGCAAATTTCATAAAAGGACTCTTAATAATTCTCCTGACCAACTTATTATTAATTCTGTTAGATTCGCAAAATGTCGCAGTTTCAATGCGGCTCATTACATTCTCGACAATCGAGTCATTGGAACCTATTGCCCGGCCTAACTTCTCCAATTTTTCTTCGACAGTTTCTTTAATAGTCATCTTTCTGGCCTTTCCAATATATTTCGCAGCCGTTTGTGTGCCCGCGAAAGCTGCTTGGTTACTGTGCCGACACTTCGCCCAAGTATATCGGCGACTTCTCTTACGGAATGGCCGGAGAAATATCGAAGCATTATCACCTGCTTTTCACCCTTTGGCAGCTTTATAACCGCAGCCAAAAGCCATTGTTTTTCCTCATCAAGCTGGCCGTTAGGATTTTTTAATGCTGTAGACACCGCTGTTTCCAGCGAGGCTTCTTTTGGTTTCCGGCGTACAAAGTCAAGCGCACGTCGGCGAGTGATTTTCATCAGCCAGGGCCCGAAGGCCCCGGACTTTCGCAGTGAGGGCAGATTCTCATAGGCAGTTACAAAAGCATCCTGCGACACGTCTGTTGCTAAATGATAATCGCCTAAAACGTCCAGCGCTATCGCACGAACCGGACGCTCGTAACGCTTGACAAGCACTTCAAAAGCCCGCTTGTTGCCATTAAGAACAGCATTTACCAATTCAGCATCTGACTGCACCTTGCAAGGTCTCCACATTAAAACCGAAGCGCTTCTATTAATAAGAGCGAATCGAAGGCAAAAATGCGACAAGAAAAAAATCCCCCCGGAGATAATATTGCAGCAGCTTTTGCAGGCACAGCCCATCCACTCTTATGAGGTAGTAAATACAGAGCTACTTTTTTAATTGCTTGATTTGCTTCGCCATTTCATTAACGCGCCATTCGATTGAGGAAAGTATCCAGAATTTGAAGTGATTTACACGCATCTGACAGTGTATCAGATAGATAATTTTTATTGATAGTGTTACCGTTGCCAGCTCAATCATCAGGAGACGCAGTTGCTGGCCTCCGATTATTGAAACGATAACAGAGACCACAATCACGATAACAAACACTATGTTAATTAGCTTTGTACGAAATTTTGGTATGCCGCCGATTTTGCCTATAATTGCTCTGACCCGCTCTTTTTCTTGCTGGAACTGTTCTAACTCGTGCTTCAGGTCGTCAATTTCGTCCTCTCGATTGTCATATCTTTGCTTCATAACTGCTCCTTTTGCCAAAAACACCTGGATTCATTTTTTTATTTATGTTTCAACGACATTTCACATATGACTTTCGCCTGGTTACACCGCTAAAATTATCTGTTGTTATAATAATCTTTTCGCTTGGCGGATACAAATGTTTCGGCGTATTTTTACCGAACTCCCGTTGGCTGCCACAGTGGAGAAATCTTGTGTTTTACCGGCCATTTGACAATGCGATGGCCTCAAGACGTGTGCTTGGCCCCTTGTGTCCATCCCAATTCATAAATTTTTTGTTGACGGAATCAGTAAAATCGACACAATATAGCGAACTTAAGAAAATCTGTGAAATGAAAACGCAGCAATAAGGTATAAATAAAGGGCAGCTTAGAATGACCAAAACAGTAAAAGCAAAAGTGAAAATCAGCAAGAGCAGCGATACATTAGCAAATACAACAGAAAATATTACGGTTAAAGCTGCAGGATATTTAGAGCGTGGCTGGGTAATTGCAAATCATAAGTTAGTATCATTCCACGCCGCATTTATTTCCTCGGTACTGAGTGTTCCAACGGAGGTTGAAGGCAAGCTCCAGACGCTGCATTTTATATTTGCAAGCTGGGAGACTTGGATTTCTCTGATTATCTGGTACCTGTCCTGGCATATTGGGATTGCCATCCACGAGATGTGCCACTTCTTAACAGCCGTTAAGTTGACGGCTCTGAATAAGGATTCTCAGGAAAAAGCCGACGCCGTCGTTCGAGGTGGAGGAAGTAAATTCGGATGGTATGCAAAGATGTTCCTGCTGATACCTTGGGGCAAGTTCTACGGTATCAAAAAGGAAGGCGGCAACTTCGCTCCCGACGCACCATACAATTTGGCCGTCGCAGCATCCGCGCCCATCTGGAGCGGTTATTTGGCTCTGATTTTTTTGCCGATTGCTGCCATTGGCATCGGCGTGGGCCTGGCCGCAGGCAGCGAAATCCTCATTTACATAGGTCGGTTCTTCCTCGCTCCCGGCTGTGTGGGCCTTTTGGACCGGTTGCTGGCAGACCCTGGTAAGCTCAAAGAGTTTCGAAGGAGAGAAAAACTTGCTGCCGACCAGGCAGCAAGAGCCGCAGAGGCCGTCTCTGAGGAAAGTTGGTTGTACCAGGTAGCAAAAGTAAAGCAGAAAATGCTCGATACAAGAATGCAGACAATTACTCTAAAAGATGGTACGAAGGTTATGGCACCCTGGCAGTTTAGAAACTGTGCTATGGGCGGACGCCACACCGAGAAGGAGTATCCTGAGAGCAATATCAGCATGCAGGAGAGTATGTTTATGCCGCTCTCGGCCAAGACCTATGAAGAGGCCCAGGAGATGACGGTTAAACTCCAGTATCGTCTCAAGGAAATTCTCGAATCGGCACCAGGCGCAAAGGTTATGGGTATCGGCCTTGAGGGCGGCCTGGCTCCCTACATAGACAAGGAAGACGGTGACAGGGTACCAGAGCAGAGAATGTGGCGACTGATGAAACAGGCCATCCTGGATTGCGAGTACGTACCCGGCGTGGACGTGGCAATCGCGCTGGACCCGGCCGCCTCGGAACTGGAAAACTTATATCGACAAGAAACTGGACAGAAGGACTCGGTTGGTATGTATCGCTTCTGGCGCGATAAGAGCAAGGTCGATATGAGCCGTGATGAGATATTAGAACTCTATAAGCAGGCCTTGGCAGACGATGTCCCGATTCTGTCCATCGAGGACGGCTTTGGTGAGCTCGACCACGAGGGATGGAAAAACCTGATGAAGGAACTGTCAGATAAAATCTTCATCATTGGTGACGACCTTGTTACAACCAAAGACGAGAACATTGAAAACTGTGCCAGAAATGGCGAAATCAATACCGCTCTTATAAAAGCCAACCAGATTGGAACCTTGTCGGAGACGGTACTTGCTATGCTTACCGCTCTATCCTATGGCTCGGAGCTGGTAGTCTCACACCGTTCGAAGTCGCCGAACGACCCCTTCGAGGCGGACATCTCCACGGCAATGAATGCCTTAGGGATGAAAGCAGGCGGAGGAGCTAATACCGAGAGATTGCAGAAATATGGCAGAGTAATGGAAATAATAGCGCTGGCCAAAGCCTCGCAGAGAGAAATAACCGACAAAGAGAGAAAAGAAATAGAAGAAAACGTCAAAGAACTGGTTCGGATACTGACCGGAACCGAAGACGTTACAGTCATGCCGGATGCCGCAGAAATCGATATTGCCGGGCTGTTAATGCGAATGTTAGCTATCGAAACTGTCAGTGGAACAGAAGAAGCAACCAATGCAGGCATTCCCTCTGCAGCGGCGACCTTGTTCTTGGGCAAAACTGGAACCATTCGTTTCAAAGGCTCAACACCACTCGGAACATCAGCCGGAGTGGATGAAGCTATTCATTACGTCGATAGTATTATTGCTCCGGGCGAGCTAACCAAGAAGTATCCTGATGTGTTTAGTAAGACCGGAGACGGCACATATCGATTCAAGAAGGAGCTGGATTTTGCTGCCATCAAGGCCAAGAATGACGAGAATCTCCTGAAACGATGGAGACAGGCCAGACGCTACGAGGGTATGGGCTGTATGGAGGCAGTCAGGCACATCGAAACAGTTCTTGCCAAGGCATTTATCGGCAGGAGGCTTGCCCAGCTTGGCAGCCTGTTCGATGTGGACAAAGAGCTGCTGCGTTTAGAGTACGATCAAGCCGTGGCTGTGGGAATGCTCTCTGATAGCGCATCAACTGAGGACAAGGTTAGCGTGATGCAGAGAAAAGGCGTCCTTGGTATGAATGCGATTCTATCGATGTCACTGGCTCTGGGCCGGGCAATCGCTGCAAGTCAAGGCAAGGAACTCTGGCAGCTCATCCGGGAAATGGCAAGTGAAACTATGGCAAAGTTTATCGCGGCAAATGCAAAAAATGGCGACAAGAAAGATTTGGCGAGCCTCAAGACTATGGAATTTGAAGAATTAAAAGCTCAGTTTATCAAGACCGCTCAGGAAGCGATTAAAGAGGATAAACTGATATACAAATTGCTTCGAGAACAACTGCCGGTTTATTCTGTATAAATGGAGCTAACAGCCTGAAGCGCGAAATGTAAAGCGGGGGACTGCCCCCCATTTTTGCCGTTGAAAACAGGTGGCTGTACCCAAAAGCCGAAAGCACGAAACACGAACTACGAGATACAAAATTGCGAAGGCAAAATATCATCCGGTCGTTCTTGTTCGTTGTCTTCTTCAGCATCGGCGCAGCAGCGCTGAGCGGCTCTATACTCTTTACTGATTTGCTTCGATACTATAATAACAGAGAGCTGCTGAAAGCAGAGAAGGAACTATCAAATCGGCTCAAGTCCCTGAATGCGGACTACGATGCACTGCTGCAGCAGTTAAGAAACGACCCCAACCTTATCAAGCGCATCACCCTTGTAACGCTCGGCAAAGAAGATAACGATGCAAACACTATCTACCCAAAGGCCACAGCAGAGCAATTAGCCGCAGCCAGGAAAGCCCTGACGGAAGAAACGAGCACAGAGCCGGCCGACACAAGCCTGCCCCGGTGGCTTACCCGCTGCAGAGAACCCCGCCGACGAACAATGCTCTTTTTTGCCGGCGCCGGTTTAATCCTCATTTCGTTTATGTGTTTCGGGCCGGCCAAAGAGAAAAACAAAAAAAAGCCCAAAAGTTAAAGAGGTTCCCCAAATATGCAAACAGGTTGTGGGGGGCTTTTTTATCCCACTGGCAGCGTCTTTACGCACCATTCATCCGGGCAGCTAAAGCCACCCGAAAGATAGCGCCGGTTGGCTTGGCGGTGATGATTTCCACGAAACCGCGATGTGCCTGGGCGAATTTCTTCACGAGTGCAAGCCCCAGGCCCGTGCCGGTGGTTTCCCGCGTAGCCTCCGAAGCGCAGCGGTAGAACTGCTCAAAAACCTTATGTCTAAGTCGATGAGGTACCCCTGGGCCATGGTCCTCAACTTCTATCAGGATGAACCGGTCGTCACTCTTGGTTCGAACAATAATAGTCTTGTCCTCTGCATTGCGTGCATACTTGATTGCATTGTCTACCAGATTAACCACAATCTGTGTAACCGCATCACGGTCGAAAATCCTTTGCCCAAGCTGCCCGAGCTCCGTTTTTATTGAAAAGCCGGTCTGCGCGGCGTATGGCCTCATCATTTCGACTACATCTGTAACGTACTCATTAATATTGCCTACACTAAACGTATATTCTTTCCGGCCCTTCTGGATGCGGGAAAAGTCAAGAACGTTCTCGATGAGCCGGCTTAATCGCTCACTTTCCTGACGCATACTTCCATAATACTCGGCCAGCTTGTCCTCCGATTTGACCCAGTTCTTCTCTAACATCTCCGAGTACATCCGTATGGAAGTCAACGGCGTTCTGAGCTCGTGCGAGACAGCGGATATAAAATCATCCTTCTTCTGTGCCAGCTTGAGCTGCGCCTGCGCATTACGCCATAAACTTCCAAGAGCCAGCGTCACCGCCAAAAAGACTATCGAAATAATACCGAAATACACATGCCGAAGCTGACCTATCTGTTCGGCAATCCACGCAGGATTGATTTCTTTAAGGTGTAATATCAATTCACCAAAGTCAAAGACTAATACTGCCGTATAGGCAACGTCTGAATTTTCTGTCCACCCATTTTTAGTTTGAGGTAATTCAAAGCTCATACCTTTGCGCTTCAATCGCCTTGCGGATTCTTTGACCTCCTCTATCAATTTATTTTCATTGAGCTGGAATCCCTGGAGAAAAGTTTTGTCTTCAATTTGTACGCTTCTGACTAAAAACACCTGTTTGGCAAATACGGATTCCTCAACGTTCACGCCGCCGGTAACTATCGTCTCAAAGCCTCCAACGTTGATCTGCACTGTATCGCTTTGAACTCCTTGCCCGGACGATTGTAAGTCAGCAAACGTATCCGCCGTTTGCACCGTTTGTTCAGCTTGTGCTGGTTGTGGCTGTACCTGCTCTGCATCCTGCGACTCGGCCATTTGCATACCCTGTTGCCTTCTCCGGTAATCTTCTACTCGCTGCTGCAATAGCTCCTGATTTGCAGTGGTATTGTCTATAAATACCTGACGCTGCTGCTCGATAACCTGAGTCTTTTGTCCCTCTGACCGCAAACTCTCGATGGGAAAAGCCTTTCTCTGCCCGCTTTTTAATCCTCCAACCTTTGTGTCCTTACCTTCCTGAACGTTACCTTTAGCCAACTGAGTTTTTTCAGGGGCTTGCGGCGCAATTTTTTGCAAACGATCGACTTCGTTATTGACTGCTATCCCAAATGACCCCGGTGTCACACCATTGAGGACGGGTAGTAAATTCGTTGCTATGTTTTTGCGGTTAAACCCTACCTGAACATATAATTTTTTATTCTCCTCGGAGGGTCCCTCTCTTTGTAGTATGTCATCATTTGGCGTGATGATGCTGCCGTTCGACTCGATTTGAAAGTTGCCGTATGCAAACTCGTTCTCCAGCCCGCCGGCCAGGGGCGAACGTAATAAAGGCATCTGCTGCTCTTGCTGGCCCGGAGAAACGTATTCCGGAACATAATAATAATTATAATCGGTATAGGGGCGGTCCTGCTCTGTCTGTATGAACTCATCGAGTTTACGGTTGACGTCCTGCCTGATTTGCTCCGCCACTTCGGCAAATTCACCCAGGCGCGCACCCTCCAAACCCTCTGCCCACTTTCCGACTGCGTGGTATCCCAGCACCGACAGGCCACACAGGGCAGAAATAATAATCACCGATAATATAATAAGTCGCTTGTACATTTGCTTTAATTTGTCCTGCTGCAGTTAATTTAATTTTCATACTTATAGCCGGCGCCGCGAACCGTTTTAATAATCTGCGGGTCGGCTGAGTTTTTCTCGATTTTGCCGCGCAATTTCGCAATGTGCATATCCGTTGTTCGGGTGCCCAAATCACTCATAGTCTCTTCCCAAACCTCTTTGTAGAGTTCTTCTCTGCTGATGACCCGGTTCGGATTGGCTGCAAAATACTGGATGATAGCCGCTTCCCGCCTGGTAATTTCGATTTCCTTACCGCCGCGTTTCACTTTCAGCGCTGCAATATCAACATCCAAATCCGCAAACTTAAAAGTCTGCCCGACAGCTCGGGCCGGGTCCGTCCGCCGAAGCACCGCCTTTATCCGGGCCAGAAGCTCCTCGAGAGCAAACGGCTTGGTGATATAGTCATCAGCCCCGAGATTCAGACCGGTCACCTTTTCTTTTTCCTGACCCTTGGCCGTCAGCATAATCACGGGTGTTTGCATCCCTTCTCGACGCCATCTTGTACACAACTGTTCGCCGCTGATTTTCGGCAGCATCAGGTCAAGCAAAATCAAATCAAACTGTTTTTCAGCCACAACCCGCTGTGCTTCGAGACCATCGACGGCCTCGGTGACACCGAAATTATGGTACTCCAGAAAGTCTCTCAGGGCCGAGCGGATTTTCTGCTCATCTTCAACTACTAATATATGCGCTTTTGGTTCCATACGTCACCTACTATATATTATAGACCAAATCGTAACTTAAGGTTTGTAAATACTTTGTAAAAAACCTCACGTCCTATTTTACATCCATTTTACTCAACTCTCAACCGGCTATGTCGTATTATTTAAATAGTCCAAGAAACTATTTATAACTTTTTTGAAGGGAGCTGAAATGCAATGTGTAAACCAAAATCAAAAATGGCTGTACAGATTTGTGTGTCTTTTCGGAATCTGTGTGATGCCCTTCATTCAGGCAAATGTAGCAGCCAATATCTCTGGAGGAGCACTGGCAAATATGCCTGTCACAGAGATTACCGTTTTCAAAGACGGACACGCCTTCGTCCTGCACGAGGGCAAAATGTCGACCAACACCAATGGAAACGTCGTACTTGACTACCTGCCCAGGCCGATTATAGGAACATTCTGGGCCTATTCAGCAGACGCCAAAGCCAAACTCAGCAGTGTAGTCTCCGGCAAACACGTTGTCTCGGTTGAGCGAACAGCTCTGACTATCCCCGAACTCATTGAGGGAAACATCGGCGCTAAAGTCCGCATTACCGAGGCCGGACTCAGCGCCTACGAGACCACCATTCTTGGAATTCCGACTCGAAGCTCCGAGGAACTCGGTCGTATCAATCCTCCGGGAAGCCCGGACAAGTTGCCGCAGCGGGGCAGTATTGTCTTGCTGAAATTTGAAGGTGGTGTTAAAGCTGTTCCTATCGAAAGTATTAGGGAGGTAACATTTCTTGATGAACCCAAACTGCAACGGGCAGACGAGGAATTCCGAAATATAATGACGCTCAACCTTGACTGGGGTAAACGCAAGCCTGAACAGGCCGTAGACGTCGGCATGGTCTATGTTCAGCGAGGCATCCGTTGGATTCCCAATTATCGAGTCGATATCGATGGCAAGGGAAACGCCATTGTCAAACTTCAAGCGACCATCATCAACGAATTAACGGATGTCGAAGACGTCAAGGCACACCTTGTGATTGGTGTACCCAAGTTTGCATTTGAGAAAACGCCCGACCCAATCTCGCTGCAACAAACAGTCGCACAACTCTCGAGTCATTTCCGCCGCGACAGTCAAACCGCCTACGCCTTTTCCAATATGATTATGAGCCAGGCAGCGACGCCTGTACGTCGCACTGAAGTACCGGGTGGCAGTGAGGTACTCGACCTTGGCCCCGACGTTGCCGGCTCCGGCAAGAATGAGGACCTGTACATCTTTACGCTCGAGCATATAACCTTGAAGAAAGGTCAGCGGATGGTCGTGCCTGTGGCCGAATACAAGCTCAAGTATCGGGACGTTTTCATTCTCGACCTTCCGTTCGGGCCGCCGCCGGAGGTTCGGCACCACTTCAACAATGAACAGCAAGCAAAACTGGCACAGCTTTACCATATGCCAAAGGTAATGCACAAGATACGCCTTGCCAATAACGCAAAATGTCCGTTGACGACTGCTCCGGCACTGATACTTCGTCAAGGCCGCGTCATTGCACAGGGCATGATGACATACACCGCGGTCGGCGCATCGAGTGACCTTGAACTGACCACTGCTGTGGACATCGCTGTCGAAAAGCTCGACAGGGAAAGCGACCGCATACCCAATGCAACTAAATGGGACGGATACACTTATGCCCGGAGTAATCTAATCGGGACCATCCACCTGACAAACCGCCGCACAGAAACCGTCGATTTGGAAATCCGGCGTTCCGTCCTGGGCCACATCGATAGCACAACCCATAAAGGTGCAATCGAGCACCTCGGCAGACACGAGGGTGAATGGATGACCTCAAACGGCTTGCCATTCTGGTGGCACTGGTACAACTGGCCACACTGGTGGTACCATTTCAACGCCGTTGGCCGCGTAACCTGGAAATACGAACTCGAACCCAGAAAGAGCGTTGAGCTGGAGTACAAGTGGCATTACTTCTGGCGACAGTAGGGGCGGTTCGCAAACCGCCGGTACAAGTTGATTAGGCTAAACTGTTTCTAAAAAACCTTTTTTGAAAGGAGCAAACGATGAAAAAACAAATCCTAATACTAACACTCGTCGCAATTGTCCTGGCGACATCGGCTGCTTTTGCTGACGTGCAGACAATAACCGGAACCATCTCGAAGGTAACGGTTTATCGCGGCCAGGCCCTGGTAACACGCACCCTCGATGTTGATTTGCCGGCTGGCACTTCCGAGCTAATCGTTACAGGCCTGCCGGCCAAAATCGTTCCCGAAAGCCTGTACGCACAGACTTCAGGTGATATTAAGGTGCTAAGCGTAAGGTATCGGGAGAAAGCGGTCAGGGAAGATACGCGGGAAGAAGTCAAACGGCTCGACGAACAAATCGAAGAAGTCAAAAGAAAACAACTACACGCTAAAAAAGACAACGAAAACGCTACTGATTTATTGAACAAATTCAGAGACCTGTGGAAGCTGGCAGTAGACGGAGCTAACGTTGATTTGAATCGCTCTGTGATGCAATCCGAGCAGATTGAGTCGTTTACAGAGTATCTGGAGGCAAAATCTATTGAATGGCATCAAAAGGCTCTTGATCTGCAGGACACCGAAGCAGACCTTGCAAAAGAGATGGAGCTTCTGACCCGCAAACGCAAAGAGCTCGACGCAGGTCGTTCTCGAACCGAGCGCGAAACAGTGGTTTTTGTCAATAACCAAACCAAGAGACAAGCCACTATAGAATTGAGCTATCTGGTGAACGGAGCTAACTGGACCACACAATACAATCTGCGGGCTGATCCCAAAAAATCAAACGTCCTGGTTGAATACAACGCGGTCGTAAACCAGACCAGCGGCGAAAATTGGGATGGCGTCAGCTTAAGCCTTTCCACCGCCGAGCCGACCATGGTCTCGGCGCCGCCGGTCCTTGACCCGATGCTTGTGAGCCTTTCCCTGCCCGTCCAGACTCAACAGGCTGAACAACAGCGCTTTGTGCAGATCGAGAATCTTCGACAGCAGTTACAATCACGCAAATATAACATTAAAAAGGGTATAGCTGCCAACGTAGACCTTAATGAGCTTGCGATATCCAACCAGAGTTTTGTCCTTCAGGCCACCGGTCAACAGGTAAAAGAGTTCCAAAAACAGTTAGCCGTTATCGCCCGCAACGAGGGAGTCAGCGTAACATATAATCTGCCCGGCAGGCTCAGCCTGCCCAGCCGAAGCGACCAGCAGCTCGTTACTATCGCTTCCGTTTCGGCCAAAGCCGATTTCACGCTCATTGCCACCCCGATACTGACTGATTATGTCTACCTGCAGGCCGAGCTGCTCAACGACAGCGATACGATTCTATTGCCCGGACAGGCCAGCGTGTTCCGCAATGGTGAATTCGTCGGCAAGAGCCAGTTACCGCTGGTTACTATTGGCGGGAAACTGACCGCAGGCTTCGGCATAGATTCTCAGGTCCAGGTAACTCGCGAGCTTGAAGATAAGCAAACACGAATTCAGGGTGGAAACCGCATCGACACGTATCATTACCGCATCGCCCTGAGTAATTACAAAAATACCGCGGTCGAACTGCAATTGCTCGACCGTTTGGGGTACACAGAAAATTCATCCATCAAGATAGAGCTTGTTAAAACCGGGCCGCAGTTATGCAAAGACAGCGAATACCTGCGAACCGCCCGCAAAAAGGGCATTTTACGCTGGGACCTGAATCTGCCCCCCAATACTATCGACGAGAACACAACTATTGTAAAATACAGCTTCACGATGGAGTACGACAGAAACATGCAAATCCAGGCCAGCCGTAAATAAGCCGGCGAGGAGGTGAACAGAGGAATCTTCCCGCAGCACAGCCGGAAACTGTGCTGCGGGTTTTTTTACGGATAGGGCTTAAACAACAGGGCAAATCTACATTTTGATACGACCGGCATTCACGATAGGTTTTTTTCCGAAAAAAGATTGTGAAGATGTAAATTTTGGTGTAAACTACAGCGGTATTTTTTGGGACTTGAAGGTTCCAAATTTCAATACTTTTGGCATTTTGACACAGAGGTTTATTATGAAAGCAAATTTTAACAGAACGGCACTCTCCGATGCTTTGGCCCTGCTGACATCCGTGGTTCCAAGCCGAACACCAAAGCCAATACTACGCTGCGTCCAAATCACGACAGGCGAGAAAGAGGCTCGGATTTGCGCCACAGACCTTGAGATTGGCATAAACTATCTTGTCCATGAGGTCCAGGTTGAAGAGGCCGGCGAGGTGGTCGTACCGGCCGACCGCCTGGCTGCCGTCGTGCGAGAGAGTGTTGATGAAGTCCTGTCGTTGGAGGCCGCCGAAGGAACCTGTGAAATACGAGGGGCCGACAGCCACTTTAAAATTTATGGGCAGGAGCCGGGCCAGTACCCCAACGTACCGGGCTTCGATGGCGACGCTAATATGGAGATTGCTTTGAGTAAACTCCAGGCCGGCAGTGACCAGTGTTTGTTTGCCACCGCCAGGGAAAGCAGCCGCTATGCAATTAACGGCGTGCTCTGGGAAATTAAGGGAAAGAAACTGATGTTAGTTGCCACCGACGGCAGGAGACTGGCTCGCTGTAGGGTCAACCTGACTTCGGCCCCGAACGAAAAAATGGCGGCGGCTAAAATAATAGTACCTGCCAAGACAATGTCTCTGCTGGATAAAATCGGCTCCACGGACAAGGACAAGGTCGCCATTAAACTTGTCGATAACCAGATACTTTTTAGCTGTGCGGATGTCGTGATAAGCTCGAACCTTGTCGAAGGTAACTTTCCGAACTATGAGGATATAATCCCAGCCGACCACGACAAGAAACTGACGCTCTCGACTGAGGCCGTTCTGAGTGCGGTTCGCCGCTCGGCACTGTTGACCAGTGAGGAATCCAGGGGGATAAAGCTGTCGATAGAAAAGAATAAAATAGTATTTTCCGGCAGGGCACCGGAGACCGGTGATGCGCAAGTCGAGATGCCGGTCGATTACAAGGGCGAGCCGATTAATATCGGCTTTAATCCACAATTCCTTATAGATGCCCTGCGGGTCATCAAAACACCGGAATTCGAGATGGAATTAGGACAGCCGGACCGGCCAGGCCTGATAAAAAGTGGGGCGGATTTCATATACGTCCTGATGCCGATTAACCTGGGATAAAAAGTTAAAAACCTTAGAATCCCACAGTTTTGAATTTTTCGTTTGAAGTTTTTCTTTCTTATGATGAATGAGGACGAACAACTACGCAGTACTGTAAATCGCCAAAAACAACGGCGCCGGAGCAAAGCAGTCAGGTTAGGTGAGGTCACCAGGGAGCTTATGGAGAATCGGATTTCACCGCAGCAGGCCAGGTTTGGCTCCATACCCGAGATCTGGAACCAACTGCTTCCGGACGAACTTCGCCGGCACTGCAAAATTGCCGGCGTTTTTGGAGGCCGGCTAAAAGTGCTGGTGGATTTACCGGCGTATCAGTACGAGCTGCAGCTATGTAGTTCTGAGCTTCTCAGCGAACTACAGCAGCAGTGTCCGCGGGCCAACATAAAAAAAATTCAGTTCGTCGTCGGTTCACTAAACCCGGATTAGTGTATTTGAAACCTCGAAGGTAAAAAGACAAGAGCGAAGAATTTTTGTTTCTTACGTTTCACTTTATCCGATATAGACAATAGGAACAATGAAAGACCACAAATACGACGCAAGTAACATAAAGATACTCGGGGGCATAGAAGCGGTGCGCAAACGGCCGGATATGTACATCGGAGACCGTGCAAGCGGAGGCATGCACCATCTGGTCTATGAAGTCCTGGACAACTCCATCGATGAGGCGCTGGCCGGATTCTGCGACAAGGTTACCGTGCACATCCACGCCGACGGCAGCTGCGCAGTCGAAGATAACGGCAGAGGCATACCGGTCGAAATGCACAAAGAGGCAAAAAAAAGTGCGCTCGAGGTCGTGCTGACAACGCTGCACGCCGGCGGAAAGTTCGACAGTAACAGTTACAAAGTGGCCGGCGGCCTGCACGGCGTAGGCGTCAGCGTTACAAACGCACTCAGTGAATGGCTCGAAGCTGATGTCTACAGAGACGGAAAGCAATATCATTTCGAATGCGTCCGAGGTGTTGCCAAGGGACCTGTAAAGGAAGTCGGCAAGGCAGACAAACGAGGTACAAAAATAGTCTTCAAACCGGATGAGCAAATCTTCGGAGAAACAGAGTTCCAATATGATACGCTCTTAAAACGAATCCGAGAGATGGCCTATTTGAATGCCGGTCTGCAGATTACATTCAGGGACGATAGAAACAGAAAAAAAGAAATGTTCAGGTTTGAAGATGGCATTAAGGCCTTCGTCAAACACCTCAACGAGGGCAAAGAAACGCTTCACAAGAACGTTATATACCTGGCCAGAGAAGACAAAGAAGCGATGCTGAGCTGCGAAGTAGCCATGCAGTATAATGACGGCTATACCGAAAATGTGCTGGTCTTCGCCAACAACATCCGCAATATCGACGGCGGTACGCATCTGTCGGGCTTCAAAACGGCTCTGACCCGCACTATGAATTATTACGCCAAAAACAATAACCTGTTAAAGAACGGCCAGGCTCCAAGCGGTGACGACCTGCGGGAAGGACTTACTGCGGTTGTCTCTGTAAAACTTGCCGACCCGCACTTTGAGGCACAGACGAAGGTTCGGCTGACCAATCCGGAAGTGGGCAGCTTCGTAGAGACCACCGTTAACGAACAGCTCGGCCACTTTTTGGAAGAGAATCCCCCTGAGTCCAGAAGCATTCTGAACAAGGCCATCCAGGCCGCAGCCGCAAGAGAAGCCGCCAGAAAGGCACGCGAGCTGACAAGGCGCAAGGGGGCGCTGAGCACGGCCAACCTGCCCGGCAAACTGTGGGACTGTGCAAGCAAGGAAAAGTCAACGACAGAAATCTTCATCGTGGAAGGCGACTCTGCGGGCGGCTCGGCAAAGGCCGGAAGAGACAGAAACATCCAGGCAATCCTGCCGCTGAAAGGTAAAATCCTCAATGTCGAAAAGGCCCGACTGGAAAAAATGCTCGCCCACGATGAAATCCGAACCATCATAAGCGCCCTTGGAACCGGCATCGGCATCGATGAGTTCGACCTGGGCAGGTGCAGATACGGCAAGATAATATTGATGACGGACGCAGACGTCGACGGCGCCCACATTCGAACGCTGCTGCTGACCTTTTTCTTCAGGCAAATGCAGCAGTTGTTTCTGGCTGATATGATTTATATCGCCCAGCCGCCTTTATATGAGATTAAGGTCAAGGGCAAAAAGAAATCCGAATATCTCCTCAGCGAAAATCAAATGCACAAGCGGATGATTACTCGAGGCCTGGAAGGCACGGAACTTCTCATCACAAATGGTCAAAAAGATAAGAAAGGTGAGAAGTCAGCCTCCGGCAAATCCAAATCGGCCGCTCCCAGGCAGGCGAGCTTGCCGGCCAGAAAGCTACAGGGCAGGGAGCTTTCCGCCCTTGTAAAGCTGCTTGCTGAGGCCGAACGCATCATAGCGGTTCTAAGCAGACGCGGAATTAAGTTTACTGACTTCGTACGGACCCATTACGATGGCAGCCAGCTTCCCCGCTTTCGCATCTGTGCCGAAGGCAAGGATGAGATTTACTACGAAGTGGACGAGTACGAAAAACGGATTGATGAGCTCAAAAAGCGTACGAAAGCATCTGCTTTTGAAGACGAGGAAGAATCATTTGTTGCCGAGGAGCTTCACGAAGTAGCACGTATCAATGAGATAAACACAACGCTAAAAAACCAGTTCAAGCTGGACCTGAAGGATTTCCTCCTGAAACAGGCAAGGTCGGTCTCCGGCGAAGCGCTGCCGACAAAGTTCCGGCTCATCAACGGCGCAGACGAATACGATGTTGCCTCGCTCGGCGATATATGTACCGGCATAAGGCAAATCGGCGGCAAGGGAATTGAAATAAAACGCTTCAAGGGTCTTGGCGAGATGAACGCCGACCAGTTGTGGGATACCACTATGAATCCGCAATCAAGGACACTGCTTCGCGTTGCCGTCGACGATGCCGGCGAGGCCGACAGGCTCTTTAG
>Ga0315550_1000461_pt1 | contig 25096 bp, 18 predicted proteins | sample SalMarSW160190MG_2_FD_203100 | JGI IMG/M metagenome (GOLD analysis project Ga0315550, IMG submission 203100) | Salt marsh sediment microbial communities from the Plum Island Ecosystem LTER, Massachusetts, United States - Salt Marsh Sediment SW1601-90 ... | reverse complement strand
ACCGTAACAAATACAAGCATGATAATAAAAAGAGAAGACCTGCCTTATATTTTTAAAAGATTCTATAAAAAATCTGCGGTAAATAACAGGAAAAGCTTCGGACTGGGTCTATCAATCAGTAAAAAAATTGTAGAAAACCATAGCGGCAGCATAAAAGCAAACTACGACGAACATAGAAAAGAAATAACATTCAAAGTATTTTTACCTAGTTATAAAAAAGTTTAAAGAAATGCCAAGTGTTTTGAATGTTCATTTTATTTTTATTTATATTGGAATAAAAATTGTATTTTAGTAAAGAAATATATTTTACGGCAGATGGTGAATAGTTCAAGAAATTTCAGGAAAGAAAAAATACAGGAATGGAATTAAATTCTATAATTATTTCATGCGGTATAAGTTTTATAATCGAGCCTGTTGTTTTTAATTAAAGCAGTAAAAGTTTTTACTAAATCGGGATCGAACTGCATTCCGGAGAACTTATCCAACTCACTTATGGCTTCTTCTTTGCTGAGAGCTTTTCTGTAGGGCCTGTCGCTGGTCATAGCGTCGTAGGCATCTATTATGGATATGATTCTTGATATAATGGATATACCGACATTTTTTAAGCCCCTGGGGTAACCTTTGCCGTTCCACCATTCATGGTGGGTAAGGATTCCTTCTGCTATAGTAGAAAGCTCCGGAGTAGTTTTTGCAATGCGGTATCCTATTTCAGGATGTTTCTTCACTATTTTCCATTCTGTGACATTTAGTTTACCGGGCTTAAAAATTATATTATCAGGTATAGAGATTTTACCAATATCATGAAGAGTGGCCAGAAGTTTTAAATCATCAAGTTCATTATCGGCAAGTTCAAGTTCCCTGCCAAGCACCAATGAATATTTTTTCATACGTGCAACATGTTCTTCTGTCTCATAATCTCTTTCCAATAAAGCTCTTTCCAGAGATGATACAATTGATCCATGAATGCTCTTTTTTTCCAGCAGCTTATGCTTGTTCATATTACTATCCGCTTCTCTTATTATTTCATTTATATTCTGAGAGACAGTATTTTTAGTTGAGGATCCTATGGAAATACTGAAGTTTATCTTATGGCCATCATTTTTTTTACAGGCTTTTTTTAATCTTTTTATTATGTTTGAAGTGGATTCTATGGTAGTTGAAGGTAATATTATCCCAAACGTATCTCCTCCGATTCTGGCTATGATATCTTCTTTTCTAAAACATTCATTTAATATTTTTGATAATCTAATCAGAGAATTGTCTCCATTCTTATACCCATAATTTTCATTTATTTTTCTGAGTCCGTCAATATCCAACAAAACAATGCTCAATGGAAGGCGTCTCTTTACGTTTAATCTTTTTAGCTCTTCTTCAAAAAATGCTCTATTAAAAAGCTGTGTGAGGCTGTCGTGAAATGATAAATACTTTATTTTATCTTCGTTCTTTTTTCTTATTGTGATGTCTCTTAACACTACTACTTTTCCAATTTTTATTCTTCTCGGATTGGTTAAATTAGAAATATTAATATCAAAAAATTTATTTTTTATTTTATAAGATATGCCAGACTGCTTATCAATATTAAATTTTTCAATTAAACTGTCAAGATCAGGCATTAATTTTTTAAGCGGTTTCCCGTTAATTTTTATCAAAGGGAGATTCATAAGTTTTTTCATAAATCGATTTGAATCAAGAATATTGTCATTGGCGTCAAGTACAAGAACACCATCGCTGATACTGTCAAATACAATGCTGCGCGCTATGGGAACAATTTCTGAGGTCTTGGATCTGGACAGTACCAATATTAATAAAGTCATACTTATAACAACAGCTATAGGTATTTTTTCAAAATGGGGGAATATATTAATTCTGGATATATCTGCCGCAATAACCAGCAAGATGACTATATGTATTGCCAGAAAAGTATAAAACTGCCACCTGTATGCATAGTATGACTTAATAAGCGTTCGAATGATTAAAGAAGTTATAAATATTACCAATAAAAAGCTAAAAGCTATATCAAGCCAGTAAAGGGGTCCAATATTCTCGATCAAAACCGGTGCGATCCTATAGGTGACCAGGGAATAATTTTTAAATATCAGATGGTGGTATTCATTGGTAAATACAAGAAGAAGCATAATGGAAGGTATAGCAGTGACAATAGCGATGTTCCTTTTTGAAAGCCATTTTTTGTAGCCAATAAAATAAATAAAAAAGATGAACCATGATACGATTACAATTTCACGTCCCAGATGCTGGATGTAGCTCATGTAAATTTTAGTTTGAAAGTTAACAAATCCCAGTTCTAAAATATTTCCCAGAACCCATATCAGGCAGCCTATCAGTATTAAGGATGATGAAATTTTCTGGGATTTTTTTTTAAAAATGCCTAAAACATTTAATAAAAATAAAACTATTATATTAAATATAATAATTTCAATTAAAGTAATAACGTATATATTGTTGACCCAAAACATTATATTATAAAAAAATAATATATATAATAATAATATATTATAGTAATATTAAAATTAATAAATGTTATAATTATTTATTATAAATATTATTCTATTTTATTATAAAGTTTTAAATAAATAAAGAAAAAATAAAAATTTTTTTAATTAATTTTGTTCATTAGATTAAGCTAATCCTGTATAATTTATTTTATTGACAATATATAAATCATATATAAATGAAAAATTATCAGAGGTTATTACTTTCTATAATTTCAGCATTATTATTATTTTTAAGTTTTAAGGACCTTGGATTTTTGGCGTGGGTGTCACTGGCACCTTTTTTAATTGTTATCTATAATTCAAATTTAAAACAAACATTACTTAATAGTTTTATATGCGGAATTTCTTTTTTTGCCAGTGTGACATACTGGATGACCGAACTTCCCGTAAAGTATGCCTGGCTATTGGTAGCAATCCTCCTGAGTCCTATATTTCTGTTATTTGGCATTGTATCGTATTTTATACTAAAGAAAATTCATCAGCCTTTTATCAGGATATTCTTAATTCCGGCAGTTTGGATATTAATGGAGTACCTGAGGTCGCAGACACTTCTGGCCTTTACCATAGGTATACTGGGCTATACGCAGCATAATTTTCTGCCGCTAATGCATGTTACCAGATTTACAGGTATTTATGGGATTTCTTTTATTGTGATTTTATGCAACATGGTTATTTTTGAAACTGTCATATTTTCCATAAAAAATAAAAAAGTTATATTTAAGTATTTGACTGTGGGTCTATCAATTTTATTAATTTTTATAACTTACGGCATCATAAGTGTAAATAATAACTTAAACAGGGTGGTGAGGGGAAAAGGTTATAATGAAATAAGTGTAGCGGTTGTTCAGCCGGATATATTGTTCGGGAAAAAATATTCTAAAAAGGGAACAGAGTTAATACCGGAGCCCTATAGTGAAAGCACCTATTTCAAACCCGGTACCGATCTGGTAATATTTCCCGAAAGTGCATTGTGGGGGTCAATTGATGAGAGTAAAACTTTTGAAGAATGGGCCCGGAATACTTTGGAAAATGAACCCTTATGCATATTGATAGGGCAGTATATGCATGATAAAGAATACAACCGGTATTATAATTCGGCATTACTTTATAATTCAAATATGGAAATTTTAGGAAGATATGATGAAATACACCCTGTTCCTTTCAGTCAGTATGTACCATATCGACGCATATTAGGATTACTTAAATTTGTTGATTTTTCAATAGTCAACCTTATACCCGGGAATGATTACATTTCTCTGAACTACCCGGGCAAGGGTAATCTGGGGGTGAATATCTGTTATGAATCAACGATCCCCTCAATTGCAAGAAAGACAAGAAACAATGGAGCTGAAGCAATAATTGTAATTTCTGACGGTTCAAGTCTTAATGACAGCATAGCAACATGGCACCATTTAATCTTTTCAAAAGTAAGGGCAATTGAAAACGGATGTTATGTCGTTCAATGTGCCAATACGGGAATATCTTCAATAATATCTCCTGATGGAATGATTATGGCCAGAACGGATTTGCTGGAAAGGGAAGTTTTATATGGCAGTATTTATATGATTCCGGAAAAAACTTTTTATTCAAAATTTGGCAATTTGCTGTTTTTTATTTACATGGGATTAATTTCTTCTATTACTGTTATTCATTTAATCTTGAGAAAGACTAAAGGGACCAGGAAATAACCGCCAGTCGATTCATCGCGTCTTAATAAAAAATATTATATTATTATTTGCATAATACTCATTTATAACGTATAATATGCAAAATAATTTTATGGAAGGTTTTTTATGAAAGAAAAAATAAAAGCGGGTATCATAGGAGGCTCGGGATTTACGGGAATAGAGCTTATAAAAATATTAGATGGACATAAATACGTTGAAATTGCTTTTGCAGCATCGAGAACTTATAAAAATTTAAAAGTAAGTAAAATATTTCCATCATATAAAGATAAAGGGAACAAAAAGCTTTCCTTCATTGAAAAACCTACAACAGAAGATTTGGGAAAAATTGATGTCATGTTTTTATGTCTTCCGCCTTTAGAATCGATGGAATTCTTAAAAAATATTTCAGGGAGAAATAAATTCAGAATAATAGACCTGGGATCTGATTTCAGGTTAAAAAATCCGGAAGATTATAAATACTGGTACGGAACGGAACATATTTTAAAAAATAGACTTTCGGGATTCGTCTACGGTCTTACGGAAGTAAATAAAAAGAAAATAAAGGAAAGCAGTTATATCGCTAATCCCGGCTGTTATCCTGTCTCGGTTTTGCTTGGACTTGCACCTATTTTGAAAAACAATGTAAAAATAGAAGATATTTATATTGATTCAAAATCAGGAGTAAGCGGTGCCGGTAGAAAGTTAAATAAGGAATATCTTTTTAGTAATATTGATAATAATTTTTATGCTTATTCGACTACAGGACACAGGCATACCGGAGAGATTGAACAGGAAATTGAAAATATGGCGAAAAAGAAAATAAAAGTAAGCTTTACCCCGCATCTTATGCCTATGGAAAGGGGGATATTTACATCTATTTACTGCAGGATGGGCAAGCCGATGGAAGAGGATGCGGCAGGAGGTAAAATTTTTAAAATATTTGAAAATTTTTATAAGGAGATGCCGTTTGTAAGTTTTATAGGCAATAAGATTCCAAAGCTAAAGGATGTATTGGGGACCAATATGTGTATGATAGGTATAAGCCAGGATATCAGGACCCATACTTTGAAAATTTTTAGTGTCATAGATAATCTCTTAAAAGGGGCGGCAGGGCAGGCGGTACAGAATATGAATATAATGTTGGGATTCGATGAAGAAGAGGGGCTGAAGTTTAACGGAATGTTTTAAGGTATAAAAAGGATTTTAATTAAAGTATGGATAATAAAGAAAAAAATAATAATTTTGAAATCATAAGAAGCGGGACCATTACCAGCGTACCGGGATTTTATGCTGCTGCATGTCACTGCGGCATAAAAAAATCAGGTAAACCGGATATATGTGTTATATATGCGCCTGATGGAAGTGTTTGCAGCGGAGTTTTTACTACAAATAAATTTATGGCGGCACCGGTGATAGTAGCCAAAAAACAGCTTAAAAAAACTGGAAATATTAAAGCTATTATAATAAACAGTGGAATTGCCAATGCCTGCACAGGTAGGAAGGGGTATATAAATGCGATGGAGACCGTTAAAACGGGAGCTGATTATCTGGGTATCAGCTGTAATAATGTAATTGTATCGTCGACGGGAGTGGTGGGAGAGCAGCTGCCGATGGAAAAGATTAAAAAGGGAATCAAGCAGTGTGTGTCGGACCTGAGTCACAGCGGCGGTCACAGTGCAGCCGAAGCAATCCTGACAACTGATCTTAAAATAAAAGAGATAGCAGTAAAAATTAAAACTGATGGCGGCAAAAATATTGTAGTTGCAGGAATGGCAAAAGGTTCGGGAATGATAGAGCCGAACATGGCCACATTATTGTCATTTATAACCACAAATATAAAAATATCGAAAGAATTACTTGATGAAATATTAAAGAATGAAATAGCAGCAAGCTTTAACAGCATTACTATCGATGGATGTCAGAGCACCAATGATATGTTGCTGGTTATTTCTAATTCTGAGAGTGGAGTTGAAATAAACAATAAAAATAGCAAATTTTATAATAATTTCAAGGATGCACTTGAATATGTATTAAAATATCTGGCAAGGCAAATAGTCCTTGATGGCGAAGGAGCCACAAAATTAATTGAAATTAATGTTATAAATGCAAAAAGTAAATCAGATGCCAGAAAGTTCGCTTTTGGAATTGCAAATTCGAATTTGTTTAAAACTGCCATTTTTGGAGAAGATTTGAACTGGGGCAGAATAAATGCATCGCTGGGTTCGGTTAGCTGCAGTTTAAATCCTGAAAAAGTTGATATATATCTTTCCGATATCCTGATAGTAAAAGATGGTATAGGAGCCGGTTTCAATGGTAAAGTTACCGGAAAACTTATGAAGGAAAAGGAAATAAAATTCACCGTAGATTTAAATTGCGGAAAAGAAAAATTTAAAGTATTAACAGCTGACCTATCTTTTGATTATATAAAAATTAATGCGCTTTACAGAACATAATCTTTAAATTTATTAAATTATAATGGGAAATAATAAGAAAATGGGAAAAGAAGAATTATATATGAATAAAGTAGAAGTGCTGATGGAGTCTTTGCCATATATAAAAGAATATTCAGGCCAAACAGTAGTAGTGAAGATTGGTGGAAGCATGATGGAGGATGAAGAGGCTATAAAAAACATTCTGAAAGATTTGATTCTGATGAAATATGTGGGAATAAAGGTAGTTCTTATACATGGCGGAGGAAAACAGATTAATCAGCTTGCAGAAGAAAAAGGTATAAAACCGGAATTTGTGGACGGGCTGAGAGTTACGGATAAGCACTCGATTGAGATTGTAAAGATGGTACTTATAGGTGATATAAATGCAAAAATAGTGTCTTTGCTAAATAAACACGGTAATATGGCAATAGGTATTTCCGGTAATGACTCCGGTTTTATAAAATGCCATAAAAAAGAATATATTAAAAATGGAAAAGTAATAGATCTGGGATTTGTAGGAGATGTCGAAAGTATTAATAGCGAATTTTTAAATAAAATCCTGAGCAGCAATTATATACCTGTAATCGCTACACTGGGAGTAGATGAGAAAGGTAACATATATAATATAAATGCAGATACCTGTGCAGCAGAGATTGCAATCTCGCTTAATGCAAAGAAGATGATACTGCTTACGGACGTAGATGGGATTATAGAAGAAAATAAAAATAGTAATAAATTAATATCAAAATTAACTGCAGCGAAGTGCATCGGGATGATTGAATCGGGTAAAATAAACTCCGGCATGATACCCAAGGTAAAAGCATGTATTGAAGCTTTAAAATCAGGGGCAGAAAGGGCTCATATATTGAACGGTACCAAAAAGCACTCGATACTTGTAGAAATATTTACCGACAAAGGAATTGGGACTATGATAACGGGAGAGGTGAAACAATGAACGGGGATAAAAATATAAGTATATATAATAACGGAAATAAATATTTAATGCCCAGCTACAGCAGATTGCCGGTAGTATTTGATAAAGGGAAAATGCAGTACCTATGGGACATTGAAGGCAATAAATATCTTGATTTCATAGCTGGCTACGGATGCCTTAATGTGGGGCATAGTAATAAACTAATTATAAGGGCAATAAAAGAGCAGGTAGGAAAGATCATACAGAGCTCAAATGTTTACTATAATGAGCCGCAGGTAAAACTGGCAAAAAAATTATGTGAAATTACTGAATTTGGAGAAAGAGTGTTTTTTACGAACAGCGGCACCGAATCAATAGAAGGAGCCATAAAACTTGCAAGGAAATATTCTTTGGACCATTATAATGATACAAGATATGAAATAATTACTTTTAAAAGAGGCTTCCATGGGAGGACACTCGGAGCACTTTCTGCAACCGCACAACCGGAAAAGCAGAAGCTTTTCGGACCATTACTGCAGGGCTTTAGATATGCCGAATTTAATAATATTGATTCGGTTAATAATCTGGTGAATGAAAACACCTGTGCTATTATACTGGAACCCGTACAAGGGGAAGGCGGTGTATATCCGGCTGAAAATAAATTTGTGGGAGACTTAAGAGATATTTGCAATGAAAAAAATATACTTTTAATTTTTGATGAGGTGCAAACCGGGTTTGGAAGAACCGGAAGTATGTTTGCCTATAAGAATTATAACATTTATCCCGATATTCTGGTTATTGCCAAGAGTCTTGGAGGAGGAATGCCCATAGGGGCAATTATTTCAACCGAGAAGATTAGTTTTAGTTTAAGTCCTGGAACACATGGTTCGACATTCGGAGGGAATGCTGCAGCATGTGCAGCGGGACTGGCAGTTATTGATTATATTACTGATAACAGACTGGCTGATAGATCCGGGAAGCTGGGTAGATATTTTATAAAAAAATTATTAAGTATAAAGAAGAAATACGGCATGGTAAAAGAAATAAGAGGGATGGGTCTTATGATTGGAATGGAGTTCAAAAGACCAATAGCTGAAAAAATGGTTCAAAAGGCTCTGAGCGATAAAATAGTTATTAATAAGGTATCAAGTTATACTTTAAGGTTTTTACCTTCTCTGATTATAAAAAGGTCAAATATCGACAGTCTTGTGAAGTGGCTTGATATTAATATTAAGGAGTTAAAAGATGGATAAAAAAAATAAAAAAGATTTTTTAACTTTAAAAGATTATTCAAGAGAAGAAATTGAATACATATTAGATCTGTCAGGTAAGATAAAAAGAGACAAAAATAAATATGATAAGGTGATGGAGGGCAAAAATATAGCAATGCTGTTTGATAAGCACTCAACAAGGACAAGGATATCATTTGAAGTAGGCATTAATTTATTGGGTGGAAATTCAATATGTCTGGATTCCAAAAGTCTTCATTTAAACAGGGGAGAGACTTACAGGGACACTGCAATGATATTTTCCAGATATCTGGATGGGGTGATCATAAGAACATTTAAACAGAAAACCGTCGAGGATTTTGCAAAATACGGAAATATACCGGTAATAAACGGACTTACAGATGTTTATCATCCCTGTCAGGTACTGGCCGATCTATTAACTATTAAGGAATCAGGGCTGCTTCATAAAAAATTAAAATTCACATATATAGGGGACAGCAATAATGTGACAAACAGTTTAATTATAGGATTTTCAAAAATGGGTATCGCTATAACCATAGGGTGTCCCGAAAAATATATGCCGCCAAAGGAAATTCTTGAATACGCAGAAAGCCAAAAAGAAGGAGGCGGGCTTAATCTGGTATTTGATCCAGAAGAAGCGGTAAAGGATGCAGATATTATATATACGGATGCCTGGATAAGCATGGGCGATGAAACAAGTAATCATAAAATCATGGAGTTGGAAAGTTATCAGGTAAACTCTGATTTATTAAAATATGCAAAAGAAGCAGTAAAAGTAATGCATTGCCTGCCAGCTCATAGAGATCAGGAGATAACATCAGAAGTTCTTGACAGCGAAAATTCAATTGTATTTAAACAGGCAGAAAACCGCTTATATGCCCAGATGGGGTTAATGACATATTTGTATAATATATAAAAATTTATTGGAAACGTCTTAAAGGAATAAATGTTAAAAGGGATATAATAAAATGAAAAGAAATGAAAGACTAAGAGTAATAAAAGAAATAATAAACAATAATAAAATTTCTTCACAGGATGATTTATTAAAAGAACTAAAAAAAAGAGGGTATCGTGTTACACAATCAACGGTTTCCAGAGATATAAAACAACTTAGGCTTATAAAAACAAGAAATTATAAACAGGAGGAATATTATTCTATTGAAAACGGGGCTTTAAACGGTAAAACTATTGACCCTAAAAAATTTATTTTAAAATTTACGGAAAATGTCATATCGGTCAAAAAATCAGGAAATATAATCGTAATCAGGACCTTTCCCGGCGAAGCACAGGGAACGGCGGCAGTTATAGATGGGATGAATTTCGTGGAAATACTGGGGACTGTTGCGGGAGACGATACTATTATTTGTATTGCGGACAATGATAACAATGCGCAGAAGATAATGGAAGTGATGAAGAATCGATTATAGTTAAGAGTCCATATTAAATCATGTTTATAAATGTTTAAAATAAATTAGGAACAAAAAACAGATTAGGAGATTAAAAATGAGCAATAAAGTGGTACTGGCATATTCCGGGGGACTTGATACTTCGGTTTCTATAAATTGGATCAAAAAAAAATATAATACGGATGTAATCGCAGTACTGGTAGACTGCGGTCAGCCCGATGATTTAAAAAAAGCTGCCAAGAAAGCTCTGGACATAGGCGCTTTTAAATCATTGATAATTGATGCAAAAAAACAGTTCATAAAGGAATTTATTTTTCCTGCCATTAAGGCGAACTTGAAGTATGAAAAAAAATATCCTCTTGCAACGGCATTGGCCAGGCCGCTTATTGTTAAAAAATTAGTAGAAATTGCCAGAAAAGAAGGTGCCAAATCGATAGCACACGGCTGTACCGCAAAGGGTAACGACCAGGTAAGGTTTGATATAGGCATAAGAAGCCTTGCACCGGATTTAAATATAATTGCACCTTTGAGAGAATGGAAAATATCAAGAGATGAAGCAATCCAATATGCAAAAAAATATAATATAAAAATAGATGTAACCAGTAAAAGCCCATATAGCATTGACGAGAATCTATGGGGCAGGAGTATTGAATGCGGTGTTCTTGAAGATCCGTGGATCGAACCGCCGGAAGAGATTTTTAAGTGGACAAAGATGAAAAAAACCTGTGATGATTTTGAATATCTGGAACTAAAGTTCGAAAATGGGATACCTGTATACTTTAATGGAAAAAAACTTTCGCCCCTTAAAATCATTAGAAGCTTAAATGAGATAGCAGGTTCTTACGGCATTGGCAGGATCGATATAGTGGAAAACAGGCTGATAGGAATAAAATCCAGAGAAATTTACGAATCTCCGGCGGCAGAAATATTAATTGAGTCTCACAGACAGCTGGAATCGCTGATTTTGGATAGAGCACTTATTCATTACAAATATCTTATTGAAGAGAAGATGTCGGAGGCGGTTTATTATGGATTATGGTTTACGCCGCTGAGAAAATGCATACAGGCATTTATAGACCAGAGCCAGAAATTTATAAGCGGTACATTAAAAATCATTCTGAAGCAAAACAGCTTTAAGGTTGTGGGGAGGAAATCCAGGTATTCATTATATGATCTGGGTCTTGCGACTTATGACAGAGGTGATAAATTTGATCCCCAATATTCCGAAAGTTTTATAAAATTATGGGGGTACCCATATGAATTATTAGGAAGAAAAGGAAGAATTGATGGAAAATAAAATTTGGAAAGGCAGGATAACAAAAAATACGGACAAGGAGGCTGATAAATTCACCAGTTCCATAGAGATAGATAAAAATCTTTACATTTATGATCTCATGGGAACAGCAGCACATGCAGCAGGTCTGGAAAAAATAGGAATTCTATCCAAAAAGCAGCTCGAAAAGATATTTTATGGGCTGGAGAAAATTAAAGATAACATTGAAAAAAACCATATCAATATAAATCAATACGAGGACATTCACAGCCTTATAGAAAATGAACTGGGAAAAGTAGTAGGAGATATAAGCATGAAAGTTCATACAGGAAGAAGCAGAAATGACCAGATTGTCCTTGATGAAAAATTATTTATTAAAGATGCGGTTATAAATATATTAAACGGAATTACGGAAATTCAAAAGACTATTTTGAATATCGCAGAAAATAAAATTAATATTATTATTCCTGCATATACCCATATGCAAAAAGCGCAGCCTGTTCTTCTTGCTCATTATTTGATGGCATATTTCACAAAATTTGATAGGGATGTATTATCTTTTTCAGTGGATTTTGAAAAATGCGACTACCTTCCGCTGGGAGCCGCAGCCTGCACGGGAAGCGGGTTTTCACTGGATAGGAATCTATTAAAAAGATTACTTAAATTTAAAAATCTTGATTCAAACAGTATGGATATAGTTGGAAATAGGGATTTCATATTGGATTTTATATATTCCTGCACCAGATTGATGCTGCATCTCAGCGGATTCAGCGAAGATCTTATTATTTATAACAGCTCCGAATATTCATTTATTGAAATAGATGAAGATTTTTGTACCGGGAGCAGCATAATGCCGCAAAAAAAGAATCCTGATATTCTGGAACTGGTGAGGGGAAAATATTCTATTGTTATGGGAAATCTTATACAGTTGCTGAATCTGCTAAAGGGTCTGACATCTACTTATAATAGAGATTTACAGGAAGATAAAAAGATATTTTTCAGTGCTTATATAGAAACTATTACGAGCATTGAAATATTTAAAAGACTGCTTGGCAAAATAAAATTTAATAATGACAAAATAAAAAAATCTTTAAAGGAAGGATTTTTAGAGGCTACTGATATAGCAGACTATCTGGTAAAAAAAGGAGAGAGCTTTAGAAAATCGCATAATATTGTAGGAAAGATTATAAGATTTTGTATTGATAAAGAAATAAAATTTAAGGATTTAAAGCTGAAAGAATTAAAAAAATATTCACCTTATTTTGATAATGACATTTACGGAAAGGTCGATATAGAGTCCTGTATATCCAATAAGAAAGTAGATTGCGGTACGGAAATAAATCAGGTAAATCTGAATATTGCAGCCGGGAATAAAAGAATAGGAAGTTATAAAAATAAGATTACGGAGTTAGTCAAAAGAATTCCCAGATTTGAGGAAATTATTGAATACAGGAGCAGCTAGAAATTTATTTATAATTTAAAAAATGAATTATATGACAGGTAAATTGGAGCTGACAGCGCCGGCAGGAGGATGGGATCAACTGGCAGCAGCAGTAAATGCTGGTGCTGATTCTGTTTATATGGGGTATAAAAAATTCAGTGCCAGGGCATATGCCGAAAATTTTGATATAAAAAAAATAAAAAAAGCATTATATTTTGCTCATGGAAGAGGGGTTAAGGTATACCTTACCTTAAATACACTAATAAAAGATAGTGAAATAGAGGAAGTCATAAAATTCTTGAATGAATTTAATGATGTATGCTTTGATGGAATTATAATACAGGATTATGGCATATATAAATTATTAAAAGATTTATTTAATAAAATTCCTGTTCATGCCAGTACACAGCTTAATATCCATAATATATATTCTTTAAAATATTTGAAGGAACTTGATTTTAAAAGGGTCATTCTGTCAAGAGAAATGAGTCTTAATGAAATAAGGGGTTTATGTGCGGAAAATTTACTGGAAGTAGAAGTATTTGGCCACGGCTCACAGTGCTATTCATATTCGGGAAGCTGTTATTTAAGTTCTTTTATAGGAGGCAGAAGCGGCAACAGGGGAAGGTGCACGCAGCCGTGCAGGATGAAGTATAAGCTTTTGGAAAAGAAAAAAGGCAGGTTTAATTATATTATTAACGATTGGAATTATTTGTTGAGTAAAAATGATCTCTGCGTACTGGATATGATACCGGAATTTATTAAAGCAGGAATTAATGCGATTAAGGTAGAGGGGAGAATGAAGTCACCTGAATATGTAGGGATAGTCACTAAAATTTATAGAAAATACATAGACATGTTTTATGGGCAGCCTTTAGATTATAAAGTTGAAGAGGAAGATTTCTACAAGATTTCACAAATTTTTTCAAGAGAAATGGGAACCGGTTATTTAAAGGATGAATATCCAAAAAAAATAATATCACTAAAAAAATCAGGAAGCATAGGTAATTTTTTAGGAAGGATCTATAGGATTACATATGAAGTAAATAATCACGGGAAAAATAATAAAATAAAGTCTGTTCTGATGAAAAGCAAATGGGAGATAAATGAAGGCGATATAGTTGAAATCTGGACTAAAAGAGGAAGCAGCAGGGTAAATATTAAAAATTTAGAATTAATAAGTAAACAAGATGGAAGGTATAAATATAAAATTATCATAAATAATATAACGGGAATATCAGAAAAGGACAGAGTATTTAAGTATTTTGATAAGAAATTGGATAAAGAAGCTAAATTATTGTTTGAACATGATTTTAGTCATCATGAAATAAAAAATAATGGAATTGGAAAAAATAGCGGAAGCAAGATTAAAGACAATAAATCCAGGGAATATTTAAAAAAATATCTATATGGAAAAAATATCAAGGAAAGGCCGGATAAGAGATTGACAATATCGGCTCATGTGTATGATCACAACCAAATCAAATATGCTGCCAAAAAAGGTGCGGACCATGTTATTTACAGCAACTATAATGAATTATTAGGAAATACATATGAGATGAGTAAAAAAGCCTATATTTTTAAAAGACTTAATGATTATGAAAAAATAAAGATATATATAGATACCCCTTCAGTATTGTATGACAGCTGTTTTGATACGCTGAAGTGTAATGTTTTAAAGTTTCTTGATTTTAACTTAAATAATTTCAAGGTTTCAAATCCTGGTATGCTGAGACTTTTAAGTGAAGTATGCCGGAAAGAAAAAGTTGATATTAATATATATTTAGGCTCTAGTTTTAATTTGTTTAACAGCCTGTCAGCAATTTTTTTTAAGGATCGATTGGCTAAAAATCTTATTTTAAAAGGAATAGAGTTTTCTCCGGAAATGAATCTGGAAGAGATATCAAAAGTTATAGCAAATTTTAAAAGTCATTATAAAAAAAATTTGGAATTTTCCATATTTGGACATGGGTATTTCCCTGTGATGAATTCAAGATATAAGGTTAAGTTACTGGCGGGAAAAAATATCGATGACTATTACATAGAAGATATAAAAGGATATAGATTTCCGGGTAGCTCTGATTATAATGAAAATATGGTAATTTTTAATTCAAAAATTATATGCACATTATTCGAGCTCGATAATATATCCGGAAGCGGAGTTAACGATATTGTAATAAGCAGTAAATTTTTAGAAGAAAATGATTTTTTTAAAATACTAAAAAGTTACAGTAATGCAGCTTATATATTATTTGATAAAGATGTTGCCGGGTACAGGAATTTTACCGGTTGTCTGAAAGATAACCATCTTTTTAAGGATTATACAAGAGGCCATTTACTAAGGGGAGTTGAGTAGCAGAAAAATATTTTACCGTTTTGATTAAAATTTCCTGTTAGATTTCTATGGAAACCTTCGAACCGTAATTTAAATATTCGCCGGATTGAGGTGTCTGTCCGGTAACTATACCGGCAGCTTCGGCATCAGGCAGTATTTCAACTAAAAATCCCAGGTCTTCAAGTTTGGCGACAGCGTCTTCTCCGGTCATATCAATAACATCAGGAATTTTTATTCCTTTGCTTATTTTAATAATAATTTCAAAAGATTTATTATAAACGGTTCCGCCGACGGGAGTTTGGGAAAAAACTTTTTCTTTTTCTTCGATACTTTCTTCAAAAAGAATACTGATTTTTTTAAATCCGGCGCCATTTAATTCCTCAGTTGCCTGTTGTTCGGTTAATTGTAAGACATCGGGTACGGTTGATTCTGGATTTTCGCCCTTACTTACGTATAATGTAACTTTAGTAGACTGATAAACTTTTGAATTTGGAACCGGGCCCTGATCATATATGATATCCGGCTGCTGCTGGTCATTAAATTCAAATATAATACTATCCAGAGCCAATCCAAGGCCTTCTATAATATTTTCTGCGCTGTCAAGATTAATTCCAGTTAGGTCAGGCATATCGAAAGTTCTTTTGCCTTTACTTATATATAAGGTAATACTTAACTTTTCACCGCTGAGTGATTCCAGCAGGGACCCTGCTTCCGGATTTTGCCTAAAGATAATATCCTGGTTATAGATATCATCAAAATCATGAATCTCATCAACAACAAAATATAAATTTTCAAATATTTGCTTTGCTTCATCAAAATCAAATCCAACAACGTCCGGTACTTCGACTTTATTGTGTATATCACATATTTTTTTTGGTTCCTCTCCTTCAATAAATATCTTCCATTTAATAGTTTCTTCAGGGCACCAGAATGTTGTCAGAAGATCGGATTCAGAACATATTTTTATATTTATAAGTTCTTTTTCCGGGACCTTAAAATCCAAAACAGGTTTATTTTCAAGGGCCGAATTCATAAATTCTCTCCATATGTCTGCGGGGTAAGTCCCTCCTACCACAACCCTCCCGTTAATAGGTTCCATAGGTTTATTGGATTCCGCATAACCCATCCACACTACTGTAACAAGATCAGGGGTATAACCTGCAAACCAGGCGTCTTTGGAATCATTTGTGGTTCCTGTCTTGCCGGCAGCAGGCCTGCCTATATCGGCTCCTTTTCCGGTTCCGCTCTCTATGACTTGACGTAAAATACCGGTTATAAAGGATGATACCGGTTCTTCAAGTACCCTGTGGTTTGATTCATTATTATCAGGATCATAATTATATAAGATGTTTCCCTGTGAATCGGTTATCTTTAAAATACATACCGGCTGATGATAAAAGCCTCCCGATGCAAGAGTGGAAAATACTTTACTTAAATCAAGAGGTGATATACCTATTTCGAGACCGCCAATAGCAATTGCAGGGTTATTTCCAATATCATAAATTTCCATGTCATTACATAATCTTTCTACATTGTCAGCTCCAATTTCCATAATAAGCTGAGCATAAACAACATTTACGGAATTTATTGTGGCGTCCACCACAGTCATCTCATCTTCAGAAAAATTTTTTCCATTATAATTTACAACTTTCCAATCAGGGCCTTCTTCCATGTTTATAGTAATTGGTCCATTGGGATTGAAGGTGTTATTGGGAGAAAAATTCCGAATTATTGATTCCATCAGAACCAGTGTTTTAAATACGGATCCCGGTTGTCTCTTACCCTGAGCTGCAATATTGAATTTACTGACGCTGTAATCCTTTCCTCCAATTAAAGCATATATATAACCATTATCAGGATCGATACTTACAAGGGAATAGGAAGGGCCGGGATCTTCGGGGAAAACTTTCTTTACGGCAGTTTCAGCTTTTTTTTGCAAATCGGCATCAAGCGTAGTATAGATTCTAAGTCCTCCTTTGAACACATCATAGTCCGTAAATTTTTTATCATATAGATTTTGCTTTATATAGTCTATAAAATATGGAGCAGTTCTGCTGCTGAATTGATCGGAAATGGAATCTGAATATTCGCTTATTACCACAGGCTCGGAAAGTGCGTCAAGATATTCACCAGGTTCGATTAATTCCTGTTCGTACATTAATTGCAGTACGAGATCTCTTCTGGTTTTTGATTTTTCCGGATTATTAAACGGTGAATATATTTCGGGAATTCTTATCAATCCTGCCAGTAAAGCTGACTGTGAAAGAGATAGTTCGCTTGCTTTTATACCAAAATATGTTTCAGATGCTTTTTCGATCCCATAAGTACCGGATCCAAAATAAATGGTGTTTAAATACATTTCAAGGATTTTATTTTTGGTATAATTCCTTTCAAGCTGTATTGCAATTAAAGCCTCATTGATTTTTCTTCTGAATGTTTTTTCGGGATTAAAATAAATGTTTTTTACATACTGCTGGGTAATAGTGCTGCCGCCCTGTGCTAAATCAGCGGATTTTAAATCCGCAATAAAAGCACCTGCTATTCTTATATAATCAACACCCTGATGTTCAAAAAACCTCTTATCTTCTACAGATATAACTGCTTTTTTAATATATTCAGGCATTTCATAATAAGAAATAATTTCCCTGTTTTCTTCGGCATGAAATTCTGTGATAAGGTTGCCATTCAGGTCATAGACCTTGGATGTTAATGCAATTGGTGAGGGAGTAAGTTCTTCAAGCGTAGGAAGTGAATTAATATAATAAGTAATTAGGACTATTCCGGTAATAATGAAAAGAAAAGCAACCATTGATACGATAAATATAAAAAATTTTAAACAGCCGCTTAATTCTTTGCGTTTTAAGTTCATAATAATTTATCAACTTATGGATTATATCAAATTATAACGTAAAGAATTTTATATAAAATCCAGCTAAATAACAACAATTCAAGACGTATAATAGATACTAACGAAAAATGAAGAGATTTCATAAATAGACATATATGAAGTTGTTGTGTTAATATTTAGTTTGATTTTTCATTAAAAAACAGCAGGAAAGAAACATAAATATGGAAAAAGATTTGAAAAAACAAATGGATACCTTACTTATGGGAACTGAGGATGTTTTAATAAAGAAGGACTTTAAAATTATTCTTGAAAAATCAATAGCGGAGAATAATCCCCTTAAAGTAAAGATGGGTCTGGATCCTACTTCTCCTGACATTCATCTTGGTCATACAGTAGTTTTGAATAAACTTCGTCAGTTTCAAAACCTGGGACATACTGCAATTCTTATAATAGGAGACTATACCGCAAGAATAGGGGACCCTTCAGGAAGGTCCACTTTAAGGCCAAAATTATCTGCAGGAGTTATAGAAAAAAATGCGGAAACATATATGAAGCAGGCATTTAAAATACTGGATTCTAAAAGAACAGAGGTTGTAAGAAATTCAAAATGGCTTAAAACCTTGAAATTCGAAGATATTTTAAACTTAACCTCTAGATTTACGGTTGCACGAATGCTCGAAAGAGACGATTTTAAAAAAAGGTTTAAAGGCAACCTGCCAATAGCAATTATGGAATTTCTATATCCCATAATGCAGGCGTATGATTCGGTTGCAGTAAAAGCAGATGTAGAATTAGGAGGAACCGATCAAAGATTTAACCTTTTAATGGGAAGAGAGCTGCAAAAAGAATTTTTACAGAGGCCGCAAATAGCAATTACGATGCCAATACTGGTAGGAATAGACGGCGTTGAAAAAATGAGTAAAAGCCTGGGAAACTATATCGGAGTAAAAGAACCACCCGGTGAAATATTTGGTAAGATTATGTCTATACCGGACGGTATAATGATTGACTACTTCAAATTGATATCTGCGCTTGACTGTAAAGAAATAAAAGAGATTGAAAGCAATATAAGAAAACAAAAATTGAATCCTTCTATTGCCAAAAGAAAGCTGGCAAAAATTATAATTGAAAATTTGTATGATGGAAAAAAAGCTTTAGAGGCAGAAGAAGATTTTAATTTAGTATTTAAGAAAAAAGGAATTCCGGATAATGTAGAGGAATATATCATTAACATGGATAAGTCTAAAGAAAAAAAGTTCTATTTAGTAAAATTACTGGTGGCTTCAAAGCTTGCCGGCTCAAACAGTGAAGCCAGAAGGCTTATCAAACAGGGGGGGGTAAGGGTAAATGATAAAAAAATTAATGATCCGGATATTGAATTCGAAATAGATGACATAAATGAGAAAGTAATCCAAAGAGGGAAAAGGCACTTCAGAAAAATAAGAATTATTAGGTAACTCTTAAGAAGGATTCTTTCTAAATTTTTCTAATGTTAAAATCGGTTTACGAAAATCATACAAGGTCTTTTTGATAAACAATATGCATGAATATTCTATAACTCAAAGTATTATACAAATTTTAAGTGACATAATAAAAGAACATAAAATAAAAAAATTAAAAAAAATTAATTTTGAACTGGGACCGCTGGCGCATATCGAGCCTCAATCAATCGAATTTTATTATGGTTATTTGACCCAAAAAAATAAGGTACTAAAAGATGCCGTACTGGAATTTAAAAAAAATAAATTAAAAATGGAATGCAAAGATTGCAGTAAAAAATTCATCTCGGAAAATTTTGAAAATAAATGTCCCTACTGTTTAAGTAAAAAGATTGACATTATAAATTCAGAAGATATAAAAATAACTTCAATAGAGGTATGAACTATTGTAAAACAGCGTGATTAATTTATATTGACTTAAGTCAATGCTGTGGTTAAAATAAAAACAACTAATATTTATTTTAAAAATTACTTGATTTATAGGTTAGTTTGCACTATTTAATATGAATAATATTGGTAAAAATAATATTAATCAATAACAAAGAAATATCGGCCGGTTTTTAATGATAAATATTATTAAAATATTTTAAAAGTCGATGTTTAAAATTTTTATAAAAACGAGCAAGAGGTAATTTAGTAACCATTTTTTAAAAACAGAATAATTTTTAGATTTAAATATAAAAATTTTTTATTAGATTAGATAAATAATAGTTATAATAAATAGTTGTTAACAAATAATAAAATCTAAAATTTAAAATTATTTAGTGCAAATTAATTTATTAGTCGAGTAATATAAAGACTCGACTTTTTTATTGGAAGGAAGGATTGAAAATGGATTTATTAATAAAAATACTCGCACTCGGAGTAACGATTATAATAGGATTTTTTATAGGATTTTTCTTCAGGAAGTACATAATAGATTCAAAACTGAGTTCGGCAGAGCAGAAAGCGAATTTGTTATTGAGTAATGCTAAAAAAGAATCTCAAAACATTAAAAAGGAATCGATGCTGGAGGGAAAAGAAGAACTGCATAACTTAAAAGTAAGAACGGAAGAAGAAATAAAAAAACAAAAATTTGAATTAAAAAAAATGGAAGACAGATTGCTTAATAGAGAAGATTCTATCGAGAATAAAGTTCGGTATCTTGATAAAAAAGAACAATCTGTAAATCAGAAAAATGAAGAATTAGATCATAAAAATAAAAAACTTAAAGAGATCCTGGAAAAAGAAATTTTGAAGCTGGAAGCTATTGCAGAACTGACAAAAGATGAAGCTAAAGCAATTCTAATGAAAAAAATAGAAGATGAGGCAAAATATGAATCAGCAAAAGAAATAAGAAGCATAGAAGCTAAGCTAAAAGAGGATGCTGACAATATAGCAAAAAAGATACTTTCACAGGCCATACAGAGATGTGCGCTGGACCATGTAAGCGAAACCACGGTTTCAGTAGTGAATCTCCCTAATGATGAAATGAAAGGACGAATAATAGGAAGGGAGGGCAGGAACATAAGAGTATTTGAGAATCTTACAGGAATTAACATAATTGTGGATGATACCCCGGAAGCAGTAATATTATCTTCGTTCGACCCGGTAAGGAGAGAAATAGCCAGAGTAACACTTGAAAATTTAATAACAGATGGGAGAATCCACCCTGCAAGAATAGAAGAAATGTTCGAAAAATCAAGTAAGCTAATCAATAACGAGATTAAAGTTGAAGGGGAGCAAGCAGTTTTTGATATAGGAATATCGGAATTAAATCCGGGAATTGTAAAAGTACTTGGGAGATTAAAATATAGGACAAGTTACGGCCAGAATGTACTGCTTCATTCAAAAGAAGTTTCTTTTGTTGCAGGAATAATTGCAGCGGAACTTGGAATGAACGTTAAAAAGGCAAAAAGAGCCGGACTGCTTCATGATATAGGGAAAGCTTTAACTCATGATATAGAAGGTTCCCACGCTATTATTGGTGCTGAGCTGGCAAAAAGATTAAATGAAGATGAAGAAATATGTCATGCGATTAAATCGCATCATAATGAGGTTGAGGCTAAATCTATACTTGATGTGATCATACAGGTAGCTGATCAGATCTCAGGGGGAAGACCAGGTGCCAGAAGAGAAACTCTGGAAAATTATGTTAAAAGATTAGAAAGCCTGGAAAAGGTCGCCACTAAATTCAAAGGGATAGAAAAGGCTTATGCGATACAGGCCGGAAGAGAGATAAGAGTAATGGTAAAGCCGGAAGAAGTTGATGAAAATATGTCAATTATGCTATCAAAGGAAATTGCAAGAGAAATAGAGAAAGAGATGGAATACCCTGGGCAGATAAGAGTGACCGTGATAAGGGAAAGCAGAGCAATTGAATATGCAAAATAATACTGATATAGACAGATTTTTATCAGAACTAAAAATAAAAGACTCGCTTAATATTGAAGAAGATCTGGGAAATGGGTATGTAAGGTTAAAAATTTCCGAAGCTGAAAGGAGACAGGCTCTACAGGATATAAAATGCGTGGAAGATATAATTATTGAGATGCTCCGCAACAGCAGAGATGCGGGAAGTAAAAAAATATTTATCGGTACAAAAAAAATTGAAGACAAAAAGAGAAAAATTTATTTTATTGATGACGGTGAAGGAATTCCCCCTAAGTTACAGAATATTATATTTGAATCAAGAGTCACTTCAAAGCTGGAAAATGGAATAAAGGATTCTTACGGGTTCCATGGAAGAGGAATGGCCTTATTCTCAATAAAGTTAAATGTAGATGAAATAAAAATATTTTTTTCAGATAAATATAAAGGAACATCCTTTTATATTAATATAGATCTTAAAAAAATTACGGAGAAAAAAGATCAATCTGTAATACCTTATATAATAAAAACCGATGAAGGCTTTAATATAATAGGGGGAGTCAATAATATAATAAAGACCATTATGGAGTTTCAGGTTCAAAATAGCGGCATCGGCTTTTATTACGGGACTCCTACGCAAATACTGGCCACTATGAGGGATATAACTATAAAAGACATTAAATATCCAAAATTTGAGAAATGGAACGAGTTAAAAGATTATATTAATTTAAATAAAGTAAAAGTAACTGAAATCCCAAAATTAACCGATAATTACAATTTAATGGAAAAAATCTCTAAAGAGATATTTAATATGGATATATCCCAGAGAGGCATCCAGAGGATTATATACAATGAAATAAGGGCGCTGGAGCCCTTAAAAATAGATATACACAAAAGTATAAAGAAACCAGACTTCAATCAGAAACGAGATGTAGAAGAAGATAATAGAAATATGAATAAAAGTTTAATACTTTATGATGAAAATAAATTAGCGGGCAGGTTTAAAGATGAAGAAATAAGATGTATAATAAAAATCCTGGAAGAAAAGATTAAAGAATTAGGTGATAAATATTTTATCACAATCAGTAAAGACATAGAATATAAGAAGTCTAATAATATTATAAAGTTTGTAATTGAACTGAAGCAAAAAGAATAAAATAAAAATAGTAAATTAATAATATGAACAACAATATTAAGTTACTAAGGGTTTCTTCAAAATCAAAACCTAATTCAGTAGCGGGTGCAATAGCAGGAATGATAAGAAGTGACAGCAGAGTTCAGATTCAGACTATAGGAGCAGGGGCATTAAACCAGGCCATAAAAGGCATTGCCATAGCGAGGGGCTTTATAGCACCTACCGGCCAGGAAATCGTATGCATACCCTATTTTAAAGATATTGAAGTAAATGGCGAAGTAAAGACTGCTATTGTTCTAAATATAGAGTCCAGATGAATTAATATTCTCTAATTAAACCTTTTATTTTTTTATAACACTTTTTTTAAAAAAATTCAGATCAATGAAAGCATACATAGAGACTTCCGGCTGCCAGATGAATGAAAATGATTCCGAGAGAATCATATATCTGTTTGAAAGAGAAGGATATAATAGAACCCGTGACATCGAAAAATCCGATCTTATTATACTAAATACCTGCACCGTAAGGGAAAGGGCAAAAAACAGGCTTTATGGGCATATCGGCAATCTAAAAAGGTTAAAAAGTAAAAACAATGATATTTTAATATGCATAGGGGGATGTATTGCTCAAAATCTTAAAGAAAGGATAATAGAAGATTTTCCATTTGTGGACATCGTTTTTGGGACCCATAACATAGCCGAGCTTCCGGACCTGATAAAAAGAAAAATTGCAGGCGGAAAAAGTATCTGCTCGGTCAGAGATGATGGGTATGACCCCGATATCTTTAAAGTAAAAAGAGAATATGATTTTAAAGCGTATGTTCCTATTACCATAGGCTGCGATAATTATTGTTCTTACTGCATAGTCCCTTTCGTAAGAGGAAAAGAGAGATCTATAGAAAAAAATAAAATTATAAAAAACATTAATATGCTTGCTTGCGGGGGAGTGATAGAGGTAACGCTTCTGGGCCAGAATGTAAATTCTTATGGAAAAGGTTTAGATGATAAATGCACTTTCCCGCAGCTTCTTGAAGAAGTATCGGATATAAAAAAAATAAGGAGAATAAGATTCCTTACCTCTCATCCAAAGGATTTTTCTAAAGATATTACCGGTATTATGAAAAGAAGAAAAAATCTTGCAAAACATGTACACCTTCCGCTGCAGTCAGGGTCAAATAGGATATTAAAAAAAATGAATAGACTCTACAGCAGGGAGGATTATCTTAATATTATATCAAACATAAAAGATAATATTCCGGATTGCTCTATTACCACTGATATTATAATCGGCTTTCCGGGAGAGAAAAGAGAAGATTTTGTCAAGACACTTGACATGGTAAAAAAGGTAAGGTTCGCAAGGGCATTTACATTCATATATTCTCCCAGAGAGGGTACAAGGGCATATAAATTTAAAGATTGTATTCCTATGAAGGATAAACAAAAATGGTTCAGAGAACTGCTTGATATTCAGAATATGATTTCATTGGAAGAAAATAAAAAATTTATCGGCCATAAGTTCGAAGTATTGGTTGAGGGCAGAAGTAAAAAGGGCACATGCATGATGGAGGGTAGGATGGAAAATAACACAGTTGTTAATTTTAGGGGAAGTGCCGGGCTTATCGGAAAAATTTTATCCGTTAAGATTACCGGAGCAAAGTCGTTCTATCTTATGGGAAAATTAGATTAGCTAAAATTACTAAAAAGATAAAATGAAAATATTTAGTGATTACGATTTAAGATTGATAAAAAATGATTTGAAGATCAACAATATAAACCTGGGTAAATTAAAAAGAAGACTGGGTACTTTAAAAAAAGTTATAGTGATCTGCGGCCCGACCTGTACCGGAAAAAGCAGGACAGGAATAGTCATAGCCAAATTGTTTGATACGGATATCATATCCACAGATTCGATGCAGGTTTACAGAGGAATGAATATCGGTACCGACAAGTATGATTCCAAAAGATACGGAGTTAAGCAATATATGATAGATATGTTTGAGCCCGATTATAATTTTAGCGTAATGGAATTCAAAAAT
>Ga0315550_1000460_pt1 | contig 25116 bp, 29 predicted proteins | sample SalMarSW160190MG_2_FD_203100 | JGI IMG/M metagenome (GOLD analysis project Ga0315550, IMG submission 203100) | Salt marsh sediment microbial communities from the Plum Island Ecosystem LTER, Massachusetts, United States - Salt Marsh Sediment SW1601-90 ... | reverse complement strand
TTAATGCTAATTCAGATTCAGCTGAGCATCCGACAATATGTGCTTGGGGAAAATCTGCTCTCAATTTCCTGTGATTATCTAGGGCATTAGGCATATCTATTTTATTAGTTGCTATTATCATTGGCTTGCTTAATATTCTAAGTTTTCTTACAAAATTTAAAAGCTGGTCATCTGTCCATTCACTGAACTTTTCATTTAGATTAAGATTTCTAATGGTTTCTTTTATCATTTCTTCATTAATTTTAAGACCAGAAAATTGTTCAGCAAGAACTTCAACAGGTTTAGTTTCTGTTGTTCGTATTTTTCTTATAAGGTTTTTCCAATTTTCACTTATTATATTATAAAACCATTTATCTAGTTCATCTTCTAAAAATTTTATATCATAAGAAGGGTCATAATCTTTTGTTGGCTTGCCTTCTTCGTTTGTTGTTCCACTAATATCAATAACATGAATAAGAACATCGGCCTGCCTTAAATCATCTAGAAATTTATTTCCTAAACCTTTTCCTTGGTGGGCTCCTGGAACCAATCCCGCAACATCAAGGAGTTTTATTGGAATAAATCTCCAACCATTAAGACAAAAACCGTGGTTTGGTTTGCATTTCAGCTTAAGCTCTTGTTCTGGACATTTTACTTTTACGAAACCAATACCTTCATTAGCTTTTATAGTTGTAAAAGGATAAGGAGCTATGGCTACTTCTGCCAAAGTCGCTGCTTTAAAAAAAGTGCTTTTTCCAACATTTGGTTTTCCTACAATACCTATTAACATAATGAACTTAATAATAGAATAAATTTAAATATTACTATAATGCTCTAATATTATAAGTTAAAAGAGAAAGAAAAGAGAAAGAAAAAAAGAGAGAAAAGAGGGAAACAAATGCCGCATGCAAATCATCATAGTTTTTTTCATTATTTTTTGAATCGTGAACTCAGTGAAATTTATATTACAGTAGCCCTAAAATCTTTTGCATTGGCTTTAATTGCTATTTTCATCCCAATTTATTTATTTCAAAAAGGTTTTTCTTTAAATGAAATCTTTTTGTTTTTTGCCATCTTATCTGCCGCATTTGCTTTTTTTTCCTTTTTTGCAACCAAACTTTCAACAAAAATAGGAATTAAACATAGTATTCTTATTTCAATGCCTTTTTTAATTGCATTTTATTTTATGTTACAATTTATTTCATTAAAGGGATTTTTTTATCTTACACCAATAATTGGGGGAATCCACGGTTCTATGTTTTGGATTAATTACCATCTGGATTTTGCCAGATTCAGTTCAAAAAAAATTAGAACACAACAAATTAGTGGTTGTATGATTCTTTCTTTAATTCTTGCTGTTTTAGGCCCTGTTATAGGGGGCTTAATTTTATTATATTTAAATTTTAATTTTTTATTTATTTTAGTTTCTGTAATATTATTAATTGCAACAATTCCTTTATTTATGTCAAAAGAAACTTATATTCATAAAAGTTTTTCATTTAAACAGATTAAGATTGTTCTAAAAAAATTAGGGCCAAAAGGAATTATTGGTTTTGTTGGTTTTGGTATGACTTTGGCTTCAGCTCTTATTTGGCCTTTATTTATGTTTATGATTATTAAAACATATTTGAATGTTGGTGCTTTAACAACCGTGGCTTTGTTTACAGGAATAATCTCTACTTTTTTTGTTGGAAAATTATCAGACAAATTTGGTAAAGATAAAATTTTAGGGATGGGTTCGTTTCTTTCTTCTATTATGTGGTTCATTATAATTTTTGTTAAAACAACTTTTCATATTCTTGGCATAAATATTTTTCTCGGAATAACTGCCCCAGCATCAGGTGGAGGGCCTGCTTTTGATGCTATTAATTATGATATTGCAAAAAGAAAACATATAGCAGAGATAATATTTATTCGTGAAACAACTATACGCGCCTCTTTAACATTGTTATTATTGTTCTTCTTCTTTTTTGCTAATTTAAAACTTGTATTTATTTTTGGAGCAATAGGGTCTTTATTTATCCTTATTTTTTCATCTCTTAAAAAAAAGATTTAATAAGATTTAAAAAATAAAAAAACTTCTTTTAATTGGGTCCGTAGCTCAGTCTGGTTTAGAGCACTGGTCTTATATGGCCGCAATCCATTCAAGAAGATTGTTTTAACTCTAAGAAAGCCAGGGGTCTTGGGTTCAAATCCCAACGGGCCCATTCTTTTCTTTTGATTTTTTTTGTTTTTTATTTTTTTATTTTTGTCATCTTATAATAATAAAATTTATATATGGTTTTTTCTTTGTTTTTCTGGCTAAGGGAAAATGGAAATAGATAAAGTAAAATATCTTAAGTATCATTATGAGAATTTTCTTAAAATAAATCTGCCCATATTTCTTCAACAAAAAATACCAGATGAAAATTTTTCAAGGCACCTTTTTTCTGTTGAAAAATATACTGCTTTAATTCTAAGAGAAAGGGGATTTACTGAAAAAAATGAATTTTTCTATTTACTTAAAATTGCTGCTTTAGCACATGATATTGGAAAGATTAAATGTGATCCTAAGATTATAGCTAAAAAAGAAAAATTAACACCAGAAGAATTTGAACAAGTTAAAAAACATCCAAAAGATGGTTATGATTATATTAAAAAAGAACAGCCAGAATTAAATTATCGAATAGTATTAAATGGTGTTTTATATCATCATGAAAACTGGGATGGTTCTGGTTATCCTTATAGAGCAAAAGCCCACGAAATTCCTTTTGAAGCAAGAATCCTAAGAATTGCTGATTCTGTTGCAGCAATGAATGGTTTTAGACCTTATGAAGAAACAAAAAATCTTGAACGAATTATAGGGGAATTAATAGAATTAAGGAATAAATGGTATGATCCTGAATTGGTTGATGTTTCTGTTAGAGCATTTGAAAAAAATAGCAAATTATTTTCTATTCCTAAATAATGTTTTTAAACTCTGTTTTTCTAACATAACTATGCCCCTGTGGTGTAGCGGCCAAGCATCGTGCCCTTTCGAGGCTCTGACCCGAGTTCGAATCTCGGCAGGGGCATTGTACCTAAGGTACTATGCCTTTTTTCTTAATTCTATAATAGTTACAAAAAGAAAAGTTTATAAATATAAATATCATATAAAAATTACAATGAGCAAAACACTTAAAACTTTGTTAGTGGGTGGATTAATTACTTCTGTGTTAAGTACAAGTATTGGATGTAGTAAGAGATATAATGTTGAGCAACCTGAATCTATTCACTATAATGAGGAAGAGGCACTAAAAGAAATTCCTAAAGAAAAATTAGAAGGATGGGGGGAAATAAATTTCTCAAAAAGAATAAAATTTGAGAAACCAATTCCAATAGAAGAAGAACATTTTGGTAAATTAATCTTATATAATTTGTGGGCTAAAGAAAAATATGGTTTCGTTGTAGGATTAATATTTAAAAAAGGGACTACAAAAAATGAAGTAAGTGAAGTTACAATACAACCAAAGAAATTTGGTAAGGTTGGCTATTCTGGAATGCATAAAGATATAGAAAATCTATTAAAGAGTGAAATAGAAATACCTTCAAAATATCCTGTTTATAGATAATTTTTTTTCTTTTTTGTCCAAGACTGAAATTATCTAAAAATCCGAACAAAAAGCAGTAAAGCACGGCAGGGGCATTTTTTAGAAATGTTTAAATAATTCTAAAAATTTTTAATAATAAATGAAAGGGAAAAACTATCTAATTATTATAATAATCTTAGCAGTGATAGTTATATTTTTGTTAGTTTATTTTGTTTTTCTTAGAACTAAAGATCTTGCTGCAGAAAAAGTACAAGTACAAACACAAGTAGACGAACTTATTGCAGATTATCCTGTTTTAAATAAAAGTGAATGTAATTTAAAAGATTTTGGAACTAAATTTATAGTTGAATGTAAACCGGCTTTTTTAGGCTCCGGAGTTAGTGATGTAGAAATAGAAGGAAATAAGATAACAATATGTAGACATGATTTTTGCAATACTTATGATTATCCTACCACATATATAAGAAAATCAGAAGAGTTGGTTCTTGTTAGTGAAGGTCCTATTTTTCATTTTTATAGGTCTGCTGTTGGTCCATTCTGGGAAGATACTATAGAAAATGTAGTTATGACTAAGCAAGAAGAAGAAAAATTTTGGGAAATGTCTGAAGATAGATGTAATAGATATGAAAATGAAAGGGTAAGAGAAACCTGCTTTTCCTGCTTAACAGAACCATCAATATGCTAAACCTTAATTTTAAAATGTTAAATCTAGATCAAGACACAAGATTAATCAAATTAGCAAGGAAATCTATAGAATCCCATTTTTCTGGTCAAAAATTTGATTTTGAAGATGAGAAAAAAGAATTTAATAAAAAACTGGGGGTTTTTGTTACAATAAATAAATTTCCTTCTCATGAACTTCGAGGATGTATAGGTTTTCCTTATCCAACAAAAATTCTTGCTGAAGCTGTTGTTGCATCTTCTAAACACGCAGCATTTAGTGATCCAAGATTTGCTCCTTTAGATAAAAAAGATCTTGATAAAATTGTTATTGAGATTTCAGTTTTAACAGAACCAAAAGAAATTAAAATTAAAGGACAGGCTATTTTACAAGAAATTAAAATTGGCAGAGATGGTTTGATTATTCAATTTTCTGATTATTCTGGTTTATTGTTGCCTCAAGTTGCTCCAGAACAAAAATGGAATGTTCTTGAATTTTTGCGTGGAACTTGTATTAAAGCTGGTCTGCCTTCTGAAATATGGCTTAATCCAGTATGCAAGATTTTTAAATTTCAAGCCCAAATTTTTTCTGAAAAAGAACCTAATGGAAAGATTGAAAAACAAAGCTAAAAACTAAAAAAATTAATCTTTATTAAAACTAACTTTATAACAATTAATCCTATTGTAGGCTTTCATATATTTTTCATGGTCTTTAATTTTTGCAAGATCGCTGGTTTCAAGCATAATTCTATTTAATGCATTGACTAATTTTTCTTTAATGTCTTCGTGATTTTCAATTTCAGCCATCTGTGTTCCTGCAACTTTTTTAAGGTCATCTAAAATCATAAGAATAAAATTAATTATATTATCTCCAATTATAAATTTCCTAAATAACTTGCCACTAGTTCTTAGGTTTTCAATTTTTATAGTATAATTAAAAGAAGTATTCAGAATCTTCTTTCCTAAATTAAGATTTTCCACCCTAAATTCATCTATTGAAATTTTTGGTGGAATAATTTCTTTCATATCTTTTTGATAGATTTTATTTTTATAAACCTTGCGCTCTTGTTTTATATAATAATAGCTTATAATAAAACTTATTAATGTTTTTAATCTAGTTTGTTCATGAAAATCTCAAGTGGCTCTCGTGATTTGGATGAATGGCTTAAAGGGGGTTATGATAAAGATATTATAACAACTCTTTATGGGCCAGCTGGAAGTGGGAAAACAAATTTATGTCTTATTGCAGCAGCCTATATGGCAAGAGATAAGAAGGTTATTTTTATTGATACTGAAGGGAGTTTTAGTACAGAAAGATTGAGTCAATTGATTACCCCAGAAATAATGGAAAATATTTTTTTGCTTAAAGCCACAAATTTTGCTGAGCAACGCGAATCATTTAATAAACTTCTTGATTTGATTAAAGAAGATATTGGCTTGATTATTGTTGATAGTATGGTTATGCTTTATCGTCTTGAACTTGGAGAGGCAACTCAGGAAAAAGATGAGGATAAAATAAGTATAATCAATAAAAGTCTTGTCAGGCAGATGAGAATTTTAAATGAGATTGCAAGAAAAAAACAAATTCCTATACTTGTAACAGATCAGGTTTATGCTAAATTTCTTTCTAGAGAGGATTTTGAAGCTGGCAAGCCAAAACCCGTAGTTATGGTTGGTGGAGATATTATGAAATATTGGAGTAAATGCGTTATTGAATTGCAAAATTTAGGCACAAATAGAAAAAAAGCAATCCTTAGAAAACATAGGTCTCTTCCTGAAAAAGAATTTATTTTTGCTATCCATAATAAAGGGATTTTAAAAGAAAGGCCTCGTCGTTTCAAGTTGTTTTGAAATTAGAGATTAAAAATTAAAAATGGAAGAATTTTTAGATATAAAATCATTTAAAAAATTTAATGAATTTTATAATGCCTACAAATCTTTTGATATAAAGACATTATGGGTTTGTTCTGAAGAGCTTGGAGAATATATTGGAAATTGTTTTACAAAAGAATCTGAAAGTCAAAAATTTAATTCACAACTTTTTGATTATGTTTTAGAATCTTTAGCAATTTCTAAAGTAATAAAAGAAAAATCTCTTTTAGAAAAAATTGATTTGTTGGTTGAATTAAAGAAAAATGTAGAAGCCTGTATTTATGGTAGAGAAAATGCTTTAAATGATAAAGAGAGGGAAATTTCAGAAAAAGGTTATAAGAATTCTATAAAACAAATAGAATTTTTTATATATGAGTATTTTAGAGAAGGCAGATTTCCACTATAGAACTATTTTTTCTTCTTAGTTTTTCTCTTTTTTGTCTTCTTAATCTTTTTTTTAGTTTTCTTGGTCTTCTTTGCTTTCTTGATTTTTTTCTTCTTTTTTGTTTTTGTCTTTATTTTTTTTATTTCTGTCTTTTTTTCTGTTGTTTCAGTTTTTTTATAACATTTAGGATTCATACAAAATTCCCATGGGGGTCTGCCTTTTTTAATTAATTTTAGTCTAGGAAGACCACACTTACATTTTTTTTCTGTTACTTGAATCAAACCATATTGGGGAAGAGGAAAAGTTGTCTTGCATTTAGGATATCTGTCACAAGCGGCAAATCTTTTACCCCTTCTACTTCTTAAGATAATTAAATGACCTTTCTTGCATACTGGGCAAAGACAGAGAGTGCTGGCTTTCTTTTTTATTTTTTCAATTTCTTTATATGATTTTAAAAGTTCTTCTCCTATCTCTTTTTCATGTTTTTTGAATTGTTCTGAAATCTTTATTAGAAGTTTTTTTGCTTCTTCTAGAATTTTCTCTTTTTCTTGAATCACCTTTTCTTGTGATTTTTCTTTCCTTATAATTTCCATTTCTTCTTCAAATTTTCTTGTAAGTTTTTCATCAAGAATCATAGGGCAGTTTTTTTCTAAGCTGATTGAGACAGACATTCCAAGTTTTGTTGCTTGTATTAGTCTTCCAGTAATATAATTTCTTTTATATAACGTATCAATAATATTGGCTCTGGTTGCTTTGGTTCCAAGATTTCTTTTTTCAAGTTCTGCAATAAGACTTGATGCAGAATATCGTCTTGGTGGTTGGGTCTCTTTTTCTTCAGTCCTAACATTAAGAACCTTTACCTTGCCATTCAAATCTAGAATTTCTTTTATATTAATTTTTGTAGGATATATATTCAACCATCCTTTTTCAAGAATCTGCTTTCCTTCTGCATAAAATTCATATTTTTCTATTTTAACAACAACTTTTTTATTTTCAATTATGGCGCTTTCTCCAAAACATGCAAGAAAACGTTTTAAAATCAGATTATAAACTTGGTTTTCTACCTGATTTAATTTTTTTGAGTGTTCGCCTGTTGGATAAATAGCCGGATGTGCCGGATCACTTTTTTTACCTTGTCTTGGAAATTGTTTTTTAACATTTTTTGTAAGTTTTGGAAATAATTTATCAAGTTTATTTAGAATTCTTTTATAACCAATTGTTGGAGGGAGTTTCTGACTGCTAGTTCTTGGATAACTGATAAGTCCTCTAAGATATAATTTTTGGGCTATTGCAAGTGTTTGAGCAGGAGTAAAACCATAAAATTTGTAAGCTTCTATTTGAAGTGTTGTAAGATCAAAAGCAGGCCATGGCCACATTTCTTGTTTCTCTTTTTTTGTTTCAGCCTTTCCTTCTTTATCTTTAAGTTTTTCAAAAGCTTTGGTTTCTTTTTTATTTGTGATATTTTTTGGATATTTAACTTCTAATTCATGTTTATTTTTAACAAGCAAAAAAACTTGCCAATAAGGTTCTGGTTTGAATGCTTGAATTTCTTTTTCTTTTTTAACAATTAAATTAAGAGTTGGGCCCTGAACTCTACCTGTACTCAAAATTTTAAAAGCGCCGGCTTTTTTCATAGCTTGCATTAATGCTCTACTTAAATTAATGCCATAAAACCAGTCCAAATAATGTCTTGTTTCTCCAGCATAAGCTTGTCCATAGTCAATATTTTTCATGATATTTTTATAAGATTCAATCAAATCTGGTTTTGTGAGTGTTGAAAATTTCATTCTTTTTGCATTTTTAGCATCACATAAAAATCGCAGGGCATTAAAACCTATGAGCTCCCCTTCAATATCATAATCACATGCAACAATGAAATCAGAAGCATTTTTTGAGAAGTGTAAAATAGTATTAATATATTTTCTAACAAAACTAGCATAAGGTTTCCATTCAATGTCAAAAACAGGCCATTCCTTGCTTTGGGTTTTTTGAACAAGACCAAAAAGATGACCAACAGCACTAACAATAATAAATTTTTTTCCATCTCTATTTAATTCCCAATAAGGAACGCTAAAAAAGTTTCTCTTTACCGGAGCTATTTCAGCAAGAGCATAAGCCATTTTCATAGAGGCTTGCGGTTTCTCACAAATAATTAAAGTATAATCTTTTAATTCTTGTAATTCAGATTCAGGTTTTTCAGATTGTTTAGATTTAGCCATGGCAATTTAGAAAAATCAATAGTTATAAAGTTTTTCTATTTTTCTAAAAGTTTTAAACTATCAAGTATAACACCTAATGAATCTCTCACTTTTTTGTATTTTGAACTATTTACTATTCTACCTTCTTCATAATAAAAATCAAGGGCGGTTTTTTGATAATCAACTTTTTCAAGAACAGGATTTTTATAAACTCCAGTATAGGTAAAAGGTCCATTTAATATTTCTTTTATAGTTTTTGCTGGTAACTTTTCTGTTTTTATTTGGCCTTTTTTAGCGCAAGAGATTCCAAACAAAATAACCAATGATAAAATTATATTCCTTAGCCCATTCATTGATATACTAAGAATTTATTTTTTATATAGATTATTGCACACGATTATATCTTACTCAATATAATGCTATTAATATCATCTATGAGCAAACCAAAAGACAAACTTATTTTTATCTTTTTTATCAAAACGACAGAAACCAAACCTCTCAAATTGAATTATATCTCCAATTTTTAATTTTCTGATGTCAGGCTCAGCAAGACCTTTGATTATTTTTGCATCTGGCATTAATATTTCGGTCTTAATGAGATTTTTTTGAATAGGAAGCCAATGAATAAGTTTAGCCCCAAAATTTAGATCGTGTTTTCTTGACAGGAATTTAAAATCAGAAAAATTAAAGAGATTCATTAGTCTATATGGTTTTCTTTTTTTGATTTTTTTGTAATCTTCTGTTGTTATATAAAAATTTTGGCCTGTTTCAAAAATTCTGTGGCCTCGTTTAGGATGATCTGGATGCAATTCTAGTTTTGTTTTTATTTTTGGCGCATTCTTGATTGTAATTTTTTTTGGATTGGCTACAAAAAAGAATCTGTTGCTTGTTTCAATAATTTTTTTATTTTCTTTATATAAAGCCTCTATTGGGACTTTAATCTCTGTTTGAGTTACTCCAAACTGTAAGATAAAATTTCTTATTGCTTCTGGTTTAAATCCTCTTCTTTCAAGAGATTGTAATGACCAAGTTCGAGGATCATCCCAGCCAATATATCTTCCTGTTTTAACTTCTTTTTGTGATTTACTCTTGCTTAATTTGGCTCCTTCAAATTGTAATAATCCTGTATGAATAAATTCAGGATATTTCCAACCAAAAATATCAAAAATATATTTTTCCATGTCAGTTTCAATCATTAATTCTTTTCCCCGAAGAATGTGGGTGATGCCAAGAAGTTTGTCATCTACTGCCCAGCTTATTTCTAGAAGAGGCCATACTTTGTATTTCTTTTTTGTTTTTGGATGCTCTCTTTTACTGATTCTAAAAAGAACTCTATCACGAAAAGCAGGATTTTTATGTTTCATATCTGTCTTGATTCTAAGCGTGGCTTTATGTTCTTCATATTTTCCTTTTAACATTTCTTTCCAATACTTGAGATTTTCTTTTGGTTTTGTATTTCTATGCTTACATTCAATTCCTTTGATTCTATTTTTATGTAAGGTTTCAGAATCACAAAAACAAACATATGCTTTATTTTTTTTGATTAATTCCTCTGCATATTTATAATATAATTTAAGGCGGTCAGATTTGTAAATTACTGGTTTTTTATAATTGATTTCAAGCCAGTCAGAACCTTTTGTAATGAGTTCATAAGCTTCTTTAATTAATTGTTTTTCTTCACTTCCAATAGTGTCATCAATAACAAGAAAAAGTTTTCCGCCATATTCTTTTACATATTCGTCATTAAGAATTATAGGACGGGCATTTCCAATATGTAATGGCCCGCTTGGATAAGGAGCAAATCTCATTACAACTTTGCCTTTTATTGCATTAGATAAAGTTGGAAGACCAACTCTTTCTTTTCTTCGCTTTACTAATTTACTTAGTTCATTAAATTTTTTTTCTTGATCTAATCTGCTTAATACATTAACTTGTTTGACTATTTTTTGAATTGTTGGAATAATTGATTTTATTTGTTCTTTTTTCAGCCCTTCTTGAAAAAGTTTTGGAAGAACAGATCCCACTTGTGCTTTGCTATCATGATTTAATGCGTTCTTTAAAGCATAAGCAAGAATCTTTTTTTCACTTATTTTTATTTTTGTATTTGTCTTTGCCTCTTTTATCATATTAGTTTAAAGTTTGGTGGCTTTAAATATTTATTTTACCATACTAATATAATTTTATATAGGTATTATATAATGTTTGAGTTTAGGCTAGAACAGTATTCTAACGACAAAGTTGCTCAAAAATTAATAGAAACTGAAAAATTTAATCTAACCTGGATCTAATCCAGAAATATCTTCTAATTCTACTTTGTAAGTTTCTGGTTCATTAGATGCTGGTTTAAATGAATAACCTCTCCAGTAATCTGTCTGATGTACTTTTCTTATATTCCTAGATACTTGGTATTTGCCTAGAACAGAATTAGCATTCCTTACTAATCCAGAATCTATTAGGGCTTTTACAATATTCTCACGAGTTATTGTTCCTTCTATATCTCCAATTCCCAGTTTTTTTTCTTTTTGTAATCCAAGATCTCCTTGGACTAATCTATTGATAAATGCTTGTTCTTTTTGATATTTTCTTAATTCCCTTGAAGAACTGGATAAAGTTGTAACAAATTCATCTGAAGTGTTAAAACACCCCACCAAATCTTTTTCCAATATTTTAGTTTTTATATAATTAATATGAATTTAGTCTTTATAAATCTTTCGGTTATTTACTACTTAACAGTTAATATAAATTTATATTTATATTTTTAATTATTTTAGGGCTTCTTGATTATTGCCCAAATTAGAATTATAACACCAACAAGATTGGCTATATCTGCTAAATTGAAAGCAGGAAAAGCTGGCCAGAAAGCGAAGCCAATAAAATCAATAACATAACCATAATAAATTCTGTCAAAAACATTTGAGAGAGTTCCTGCAAACAATAATGAAAGACCAAAATCTATAAGTGTGAATTTTTTATTTTGAAAATAAAAAAAAGCTGCAAAAAACATTACAAAAACTGCTATTGTTATTAAAAGGATTCTTGTCCAGCCAAAATTATTAAGAAGACTAAAAGCTGCCCCATAATTTATTGATTGTTTTATACAGAAAATAAAACAAGCTTGTATAAATGATGAAAGATATTTTGTATATCTATCAAGAATAAAAATAAAACATACAATTGCTATAAAAAAGAAAAATTTATTTACATTATTATTTTTGGTTTTGATTTTCTTACTTTTTGTTTTGGTTCTCTTTTTTGGCATTTTTAATTTAGCGTTTTGGTTGATGTTTTAGTTATTTTTTAGTATTTTAAGTCAATCCTTCTTTCAATTCTCTCAATTTTTCTTTCTAAAAGTTCAAATCTGCTTGCGAGATGATCAATTCTTTTATGAATCCTTTCCATCTTTTCAAAACTTTGTCCTGAAACTGCTACTTTTGTTTGTTCATCTTCTGTTTTATTTGCTGCACTAGCTAATGCACCTAAAAAATTAACATCATTTCCAGTTTGTGTTGTTCCTGTTGTGGTTAAAGGACTTGCTGATTCTTTTATCATTCTGTCTTTTTCTCTTAGTTCATTAAGTTTACCAAGATCAATTACCGCCATGTTTTCTACCTTTTTTTTCCTAAATATTTTTCTAAAAACCATAATATTTTTATGGATGAAGATTTTTTAAATCTTTGTCTTTAACCTTTCATGTGTTTTTTAAAATATTCCCAAGGAATTAAAATTATCAAAAACCAAATAATTAAACAACCGAGTTCTTCTATAGGAATATTAAATCCTAAATATATACCAGAAATAGTTGCTGGTGGAATTACCCACCATCTGCCAATAGCCATGATTTCTATTATATACCAAAATATAATACCAGATGCCCAGAAAATAGCCTTTCTTTTAGTTGGCTTAAGAACATCAGTCTTGAGAAAGTAATCTAAGAGAGCAAGGACTATAAGCACCACTATAGCAGTAATTGTATATTCCATCATTTTTTCTTTTTCCTCCCAAACTTAATTTTTTTGCATCTTTCCCAGACAGCAACAACTATAATTGTTGCTACCACATAACTAAGGGCATCCTCAAAATAAACGGGATGCAAAGAAAATGGGATATAAGTAAAACCAGGATCCCACCAATGTCTTGCATAACCCCATATCCCAAAAAATTCACATACAAAAAATGAAATAATTACTACTAATAGCAATATTCCTTTATTCTTACTAAACAAACCAAGTTTGCGTTTTTTATTTAGAATAATTGCTATTACAAGCATAACGATATTGAAAATTAAAAATTCTCCAATCATATTAAAAATATATAAATTATATTTAAATAGTTTTCTTTACCGAAAGTAATAAAAATCAATCTTGCTTAGTTTTTTAATGTCAGAAGAAGAAAAGAGGTTAGATATATCTGAGATTATAGCTAAAATAAATCCCCATTATGATAAACCGATATGGGAACACACCCTTATTTATGATAGCACTTCTGAACAACTTGAACCCATTTATTTTTGGATTCTTGATTTTGTTAATGATTTATTTAATAAGGATGTAACAAAAATAATTGATAATTTTTCCGCATCTCCTGGCTCTGGTTATTTTGGTGAGCTAGGTCAAAAAGCAAAAATAATGCAAGAAGAAGGAATGAAAATTTTAAATGTTGTAAATAGTGTTATTAAATCAGTAATTAATATACTTTATTCTCTTAAAGAATTTGAAATCAGGCTTGATCAATATGATCTTGCACAAAGTAAAAATGCTAGAGATCACGAATCTGGTGTTCTTGGTTTAAAACAAATTTGGATGGATAAAGTAGATATACAAAGAGGCAATACTAGCATTAAAGGTATGGCTTCACAATTTATGTATGCTACCCTTATAGATGCTTTTATGGCAGTAAAAAGGCTATCAGATGTTGATAGATTAGATTTAAATGACAGGGTTAAAAGAATCCTTAAACCAAGGGTGGCTGAATTTTTTGTTTGGAAAGAAAAAAGTGAAAAAGAGCTTCGTAAGAGATTTGAAATTGAAAAGAGTTATTTGAAAACTCAGGTTAATTCTTTAAGACTTTATTCAAGATGGGCAAAACCTTATCTTAGGGCTGCTGAAGAATTAATGATGAAAGGAAGAAGTAGAGAACCAGCTCTTGTTAAGGCATTTAATACAATTCTTTTGGAATTAACTATTCTTGGTAAAAGTACAATTAATATAGTTAAAGAGGTTGATTTAGAAAATCTTCCAAAATCTTTTAGAAATTTAAAACTAAAACGAAAGTATTATAGTTGTGTTTTTATTGATTTTGTTTTCAGAGGGATTCCTAGTAGAAGCCCACAAGGACATTACATTTTTGGCGGTCGTACAGAAGTTAATTTTAAAGCTTATTCATTAAATGAAGATGAAATGAAAGTTTTTGAAAAAGAACTTGATAAAGAAGATTTTAGAGATGCTTTAAGATTAACAGAAATTGTAACAGAAGAAACCTTTAATCAAATAATTGAAGATATAGAACATTTTATAGATACAGGGAAGAAAGAAAAAGAGACAAAACAAAAAAAACCTGAAAAAAAGAAAAAAGAACCAGAATTAGGCAAAATTCGTAAAGATAATTTTGAGGAATCTGTAATTAGAGCTCTTTCAGAAAGAACTTCAGCTGCCTTTTGCTATAAAATTTACGATATTTATAAAAAATCACATGGAATGCCCAGCATTACTGAACCAGATTGGCAACTTCCAGAAAAATGGCGTATTCCTAAATAATAATAATAATAATAATAATAAATGAGAATGAAAAATGGATGAAGATAAAGAAAAAGAAAATAATAAAGAAGAAAACAATGAAGAAAATAAAGAAGAGGAAGAAAAGGAAAAAAAGGAAAAAGAAAAAAAGAAAGAAAGAAGAAAAGAAATAATTGATGAAACACCCTTTAGGCAAGGATTTGAAACTAGTGCTGAACATACTGCTCTAATATCAGAACCAGAAAGAGAAATTAGAGGGCAAAAATTAGAAGATTCCTTAGCTAGTGTAGAAATTAAAAAACCATTTGAAGAGAAAGAAAAAGAAAAAAGAGAATTTCAATATGCTCCTGTTTATGAAGAAAAAAATAATCAAAAATATATTACAACAAGAACAGAGATATTTGAAGCGAGAAAAACCGATTTTGAACCAGTAACAACTGCCCCTATTAGAGAAATTAGAGAATTAAAAAATCCTTTGGCTAGAGAAGTAAAAATAAGTCATGGTCGCTATGATGAAGTTATTAAATATGAAAAAGCTGAAAGAGAAGATGATACTCCGGTTACTTTTGGACCAGAATTTAAATATCCTGAAAAGAAAATTAAAAAATATAAAACAAAATATTAGATTAAATAAATAAAAATTAAATGGCTACTTATAATTTGCCTAAATCTTATGAAACTCTTTATTCTGGAAGTTATGGTCCTCTTGATCCTAACTATGGCCCTCTTTTTACTGGTTATAGGCTTCAACCATCTCAGCTTGGTATGACTACAGATCCTAGAACAGCAAATGTTATTGGAGAAGTTACAACAAAATTAAGCCAGGGTTTGAAAACCTTTGAAGTTGGAGCTATAAGTGCGCAAGTTTTTGAATCTATTCCAAAACAACATTGGAAAGAAGTAGAAAGAATAGGAAAATTGACTGGTGTGGATTTTACAATGCATGCTCCAATAATTGATCCTGCTGGCTTTACAAAAGATGGATGGAATGAATCTTATAGACAACAAGCAGAACATCAGTTTAAAAATGTTATAGAAAAAGCACATGAATTAAGTCCTAAAGGAAATATTCCTGTTACTATTCATGCAACAGGGGGAGTTCCATCAACAGAATGGATGCCTATTGAAGGCAAACCAGAAAAAAAGATTATGTATGTTGTTAATCGCGATACAGGACAAATTTCACCAGTAGAAAGAGAAGATAGATTTTTTCCATATTATCCTGAAGAAAAAAAAGAAGAGAGATTAATAACAACAGAAGATGCCCTTAGAATGAGAAACCATACAGATTGGGATGGTCATATTCTTCCACTTATTCAATATAAAAAAGAAGCAGATGTTCTTTTCAAAAATGCTTGGCCAGTAATACAACCAAAATGGAAAGAAATAAAAGAAAAAGAAGCAAGAGGAGAAAAAGTAGAAATTGAACCAGAATTGCAGCCTTTTTTCAATCAATTTCAGATGGCTCAAAACTATTATAGTGAAATTGAAAAGCATTTAGGAGTTCTTTATGATAGAGCTTATAAATATGCGCCAGAAGATCAAAAAGGAAAAGTTAGGGAATTTATAAAGCAAAAATCTAAAATTTTTGAACAATTACCAAGATTACAAATGACTAACCCATCAAAAGCAACAGCAGTTTATCATGATTTGATTGAATCATTACGTGTAATACCTCCAGAAACTTATGTTCCTGCAGAAACTTTTTGTCTTGATAAGAGCAAAAACACTATTGCAAATGTGGCTCTTCATGCTTATAAAAAATTCAAAAATAAATCTCCAATAGTTTCTATAGAAAATGTTTTTCCTAATAGTGTTTTTGGAAGGGCTGAAGAACTTAGCCATCTTATTAAAGAAAGTAGAAAAACTTTTGTTGATAAAGCAGTAAAAACAGGTATTAGCCATGGAGAAGCAGAAAGAGCAGCTGAAAAATTAATTGGAACAACTTGGGATGTAAGTCATATTAATATGTTAAGAAAATATGGCTTTTCTAAAAAAGATATTGTTAAGGAAACTAAAAAGATTGCTCCTTTTGTAAAACACGTTCATCTTGTTGATAATTTTGGTGCAGAACATACTGAACTTCCTCCAGGAATGGGTGAAGTTCCAATCAAAGATATGTTAAAAGAATTAGAAAAAAAAGGATATAAAGGAAAAAAAATTTTAGAATATTCATCTTGGGCAGAACATTTTAAAGTAAGTCCTGTTCCTTATTCTCTTGAAGCAATGGGCTCTCCACTCTATGCAAATTATATGCAGCCTTTTTGGAATCAGGTTAGAAATGTTTATGGAATCCCTGCTGGCTATCCTGCTGGTTATGGTTTAATGTTGCCTGAACAACATTTTGCAACTTATGGCACTGGTTTTGCAGCTCTTCCTATGGAACTTGGCGGAAGCATGCAAAAAAGAGGCGAATCTTTTACAGGAACACCAATGCAATAACAATGCAGTAAATAAAAAAAAGAGTTTCATAATTTGTTTGAGAAATTGAAAGAATTAACTCTATCATAATATTAATAAAAATTATTATTAATAAAAACATATAAAAAGACTCATATTATTAATTTATTATAATATTTAATAACTAAAAGAGGAAAATAAAAAACAAAACAAAAAATGGAAAAACATTTTATCTGGGTTTTTTTCATAGTTGCTTTATTTCTAGGATTTATGGTAGGAATGGTTTATACAAATTCGCAAATTACGGGTTTTATAACACAAGAAGGATTATCAGAAGCTTCTACAGCAGTTACTCAACCAACATCATCAGAAACATCATCAGAAGCTGCAACAGAAGATGCACAAGCTGTTGAGCAAACTTTTTTTCAAAGACTTTTCGGAATAGCAAAACCCGCAACAACAACTTATGTAGATAGTGATGATGGTGCAGCTATATGGCTTTTAGGAATATGTACCGGGGCTAATGGCCAGTTCAGTGATGCTTGTATTTCTAACACACTTAGAGAATTTTATCTTGAAGGAGATAATTGTCTCTCAATGGATTATGATTGTGTTGCCTTAGGTTATGAAAGTTGTAGTAATGGTGCGTGTGTTGGTGGAGAGACTACAACACCTTTAGGAGGAATAACCCCATCAGAAGGAACTAAATTAGAAATTTATGGAGATTTAGATACTTATAAACAAGAATATAAATTAACTTTTGATGACCTTTTAGAAGTAATGAAAAACACTCAGATTTTTGCAGCAGATACTGGAAGTACATGCACAACTAAATGTAGAGCAAAAAAAGGAACTTGTGTGATGGCTTTAGCTGGTTCAGATAGCGGAACACATTTAGTCAGTTGTAATGAGATATTTGAGACAAGTGAATATTCTTATATTGACTGTTCGTGTGGTGGTGCTATAATTACGGAACCTAGAGGCGGTTCTAATGAATGTGCAAACTATTGTGCTAGCCATGGTTTAGATTTTAATGACTATACTCCTGGAGGAGTCTGTGTTTGTTGCTGGATTAACTGTAGGGAGTAATTAAATAAACTACTATGAAGTAATCAAAATAGAAAGGTTTATATCTTTCTTTTCTTTTCTTTTCTTATGAATAGAAGATTAATTTATACTTTAGCAGCTCTTGTTTTTGGAGGAGCCCTCATATTTACGAGTAAAGACAAAATATTAGAAAAAAACAATTTAATAAAATTTAATAGAAAATATCAAATAAGGGCAGAGAAATTTGAGAGAAAAACTGAAGAGAACTTTTCTAATGTTAAGGTTATAAGATCAGAGAAAGAATTAGATAGATTTTATTTAGCTTTAGAAGATAGTAATTATGTACTCGCACTTTTCTCAACTTTATCTTCCAATCAAAATCTTAACTCTTATTTTATGGATTTATCAAACAATTTTAAAGTATTTTATTTTGATGTAACTTATCCAAAATGTAAAAACATATTAAATGAAAAAGGAATTCTTAACAAACCAATCGGCCGTTTACCAACAGCAATAGTTTTCTATAATGGTAAGGAAAAAGGTCGCGTTCCATGTTTTAAGACAGAAGAGAAAGCAAGAGAGTTAGAAAAAATAATTACAACCGAAAATTTATAAACTTGATTTATCTATTTTATTTAGAAAAAGAGGTAAAAGGTGATGGTAAAGAAAAAAAGAGCAAAAATTTCTACATATAGATTAAAAGAGCCTCCAATACCTAAAATGCCTAAAGTAACAAAGGCCAGTGAAAAAGAATTTCCTTCTCTGCGAATTAAGACAGAACAAGATATAGCATATGATTTTGCCACAAAAGCTTATGAAAAGTTTGGAAAGACATTAAAATCAATTATTTTATTTGGCTCATCTGTCAAAGGAAAAATGAAAAAAGGTTCTGATATTGATATAATTATTATTCTTGATGACTGTACTATACAATGGGATGCTGAACTTATTGCTTGGTATAGAGAAGAATTAGGAAAATTAATCAAAACAAACCCTTATAGAAGACCTTTACATATTAATTCTGTGCGCTTAAGTACATGGTGGGAGGAAATGATTAGAGGGGAGCCAGTTATAATTAACATAATAAGATATGGTCAGCCTTTGATTGATTTTGGTGGTTTCTTTACGCCTCTTAAAGTTCTTTTAGCTAAAGGCAAGATTAAAAGCACGCCAGAATCTATTTATGTTATCTTACAAAGGGCTCCATTACATTTAGCAAGGACAAGAGCCGCTTTATTAAATGGTATTGAAGGTCTTTATTGGGCAATGGTTGATGCAAGCCATGCCGCACTTATCGCAGCAAAAAGAGTTCCACCAAGTCCAGAACATATTCCACAACTTCTTGATAAAACTTTTATTAGAACAAAAATGTTAAATTCAAAATATGTTTCTTGGTATAGCCGGCTTTATGAGATTGCTCACGGCATTCTACATGGTTCGATTTCAAAAATAACAGGAAAGGATATTGATGAATGGCAAGAGAAAACAGATCTCTTTGTCAGAGAAATGGCAAAGATAATTGACAAAATAATCAGTGAAAAATAGAAATAACAAATATAAAAAAATAAAAGAAAGAAAAAAATAAAAAGAAAGAAAAAAATAAAAAAAGAAAGGAAAAAATTAAAAAATAAGTTTATTCTTTTGCTTCTTGTTCTTGTTTAGCGTATAAACTTGAAAGTGCATCATTTGTTTGTCCTGTGAATAAATTGTAGTAAAATTCTCCTTCTAGTTTTTGAGTATCAAGTGTATATACGGCTTTAAGTGCTTTTTCTGCATCTTTGTCTTTTTCAGCTAACTTTTTTAATTCTTCACAAGTAACTTTTTCATAATTCTTTAAACCTTTTAATGTATCTTCTGGAATCTTGTAGCCACTATCTACAACAGTTTTTATGACTTCTTCCACTGTTGCTTTTGCAAATGCTTCTCCATATTTTCCAGTACCATAGAAACCAATTGCTTGAACAACTCCGCCATTACTTATTCCTGTTCCATTTTGAATTCCTATTTGGGCTTCTGCTAAGGCTTGATAAATTATTGGATCTCCTTTATCTAATTGATTATCATAAAAACCTTTCATAGCTAAAAGAGATATTCCAGGATCAGATTTGGCTTTTCTAGAAGCTAAAGCAGCTGAACCATACCTAACTAAATTTTCAAGTTGGCTTTCTCTTTTTTCTTCAGTCATTTTTCTTTTTTGTTTTATATTTTATTTATTTAATTTATTATAATATCTATAGTATTTTGGGCTTTATAAACCTTTCGGTATGTTGTCCTGTGTGAGTGGTAACAGATATTGTCCCATAGGGAACATTAAACAACATATTTAAAAGTCAAATCATCAGAATAAGAATATGTTTAAGAAAAAAATTAGATGTCGTTGTGGTAGGAAGGTTGATTCTACATATAGTTTCTGCCCTTTTTGTGGTGCTCAATTAAAAGAAATAAAAAAAATTGAAGAACAGCATGACAGAAATTTAGGACAGATGGAAAAAAGTTTTGAAGAAGCTTTTCAAATGCCTTTTTTTGTCAGACTTCCTTTTAAAAAAATAATTCGGGATCTTGATAAACAATTCAGGCAAATGGATAAAGTGATTGGAGGAACGCAAATAAAGAAACAAGAGAATAAAGGCAGAATAAATAATTTAGATATAAGAAAATTACCAACAAATGTGCAAGGAATCAGCATTAAAGTAGAAACTTCTTCTGAGGGCCAGCCTATTATTAAAGTTGGTCATTTTAGTCCTGGACAAAAAATAAAATTTCCAACAGCTGTTAAAAAAACTAAGAAAAATAAAGAGGAAAAATCAATCAAACTTCCAAAAAAGAAGTTAACAAAAGCTCAGAAAGAAAAACTAAAAAAACTTCCTAGAGAAGAGCCTCAGACAAAAGTAAGACGTCTGACAGATAAAATTGTTTATGAAATTATCTTGCCCGGCATAAAAAGTGAAAAAGATATTATTATCACTAAACTTGAAAATAGTATTGAAATAAAAGCTTTTACAAAGAATAAAGCCTATTTCAAATTAATTCCTCTTTCATTGCCAATAAAAAATTATTTTGTTGAAAAGGGCAAACTTATTCTTGAACTGAAACCTTAGATATAATTTTGGTTAACCTTAAGTTTTTTAAATTATAAAATCCTTAAATTTTTATGAAAATGATGAAAAGAGGCATATTATTTATTATTTTTTTATTTGCATTTATTCTTATTAGTAGTTCTATTTATGCTTATAATGGTTATAGTTCTAATACTTTTGGAGATTTTGATTTTGGTAATTTAAGCCCTTCTGAATTAGCTCAAAATGAATGGGTTAATGCGGCCTTATTATTTTTATTAATTTTTACAGTTTGTTGGTTTGCATTACAGAATTTTTTTGGAAGAAGCCCAACAATTGCATTTGTAATGTCTTTTGTTCTTGGCTTAATGGGATCTCTTGGAACAATTTATTATTTTGGCAATATAATTCCTAAAATTGCTTGGTGGGTTCTTGCCTTATTTATTATTTTAATTCTTAGTTTATTATGGTATCAACTTAAAGGAAGGAGTATGGTTTTCTTATTTATTTTATTGGCTATTTCTTTAGTCTGGATTTTATGGCTAAAAAATAATGTTTGTTATCCTTATGGCCCTATACCCCAACAAATTTGTATTGTTCTTGATGCAATTTCTATTGTTTTAATTTTAATTACTATAATAATGATTTTAATGGCTTTAATTAGATTAAGGCATAGAGATTATGGAGCACAAAGAGGGTATTATCCACGAGAAAGGGCAGGAACAAAAAGGAAATGGCCTTTTGGAAGAAGAGAAAGAACTCCAAGAACCAATACGGGTTCTGGTAGAGTAAATATAGCAAAATTAAAATCAACTTATAGCTTTTTGATGAGAGATAATGCTAAAATATTTAAGCAAGCAGGAAACAAGATTCCAAAAAGGGGAACGCGCATAGGAGAAAAAAGAGCTAGAAATTTAAGAACTATGAAAAAAATAGAAGTTCTTGCTAAACGATATAGATTTAGGATTTAATAACAACAAATTTATAAATAATAAAAACTTTAAATAAAACAAGAAAAGAGGTAGAAAATGTTTGGTTATGGAACGAGGGAAAAAATGTTTTTATTTATTTTAGGAATTTTGGTAATTATAATCAGTCTTATAGGATTAGCAATTTCTTTTGAATTTATGCCTTTTTTTATTGAAAATTTACCCAAAGATTTAAGAATTTATTTTGGAATTCTTGCTTTCTTTGGTCTTATATCATTAGGAGCAAGTTTTATGAAATCTGCTTATTAAGCTTTATATTAAACATAATCTTTTTTTAAAACCAACTCTTTAGATCTTTTTGTTTGGCGGCTTTTTCATATTCGGCGATTCTCTTTAAAGCATTTTCAACTCTGCTTTCTGAAAAATCATGTTCTTTACATAAAATTTGTTTGACTTTTTCTTCATTGACTTTGCCAAACTTGATTTTGTAGTCTTTTTTTATATTTGGTTTCTTAAATATCTCAAAAATATCTTTCCAATTAAAATCTATTTTTGGAATTTTGTTTTCTTTAATCATTTTTTCTATAGCTTGAAATAATAAAACAGGCTGTTTATATATTTGAACTAATTGTAAAGCCCGTTTTGGACCAATTCCTTTGATTCCTTTTGGATTAAAATCAGTTCCAACAAGAATTCCTAAGCAGATAAGCTGGTCGCGATTAATCTGAAGAGTGTTTAGAACATTATCTAATTCAATCATCATCGGACTTATAGAAATAAAACCACTTATTGTTTTTCTTCTTGTTGCAAGACTTAAATTTTGAACAAGTCTTGTGGCTCCAAATGCTAAAGTATCATAATCTTGGCTTGCAACTATATAAGCATCTTTATGTTTAACCATATAAGCACATTGGGCTTCTCCCTCGCTTGGAGCTTGAATAATGGGAATTCCCAATGCTTTAAGAAGTTCTTTACTTTCCTCAATCATTTCATCACTAAGTCGCAAAGTTTGTCTAGACCATTTATACATTTCTTCTTTAATATCTTTTTCTTTGGCCTCTTCATATTTTTCTCTTGCAGTTTTCTTCCTTTCTTCTCTAGACATTCTTGTTTTGGCTTTTAATTCAGGAGCCTCACCATCATAAACATAAACTAATTTAAGTCCTTTTGTCATAAGTTTGGTTGTTCTATAAAACAAACCACTAAGATGAGAAGTGATTCTTTTCTTTTTATCCATCAAGGGTGTTCCATCCATCTGCCTAATGTTTGCAAGAAATTGATAAAGAATGTTAAAGGCATCAACAGCTATTATTTTTCCTCTTAAACTTTCTATTGTTATTTCTTTTTTTGGAACTAAAGCGCCAATTTGTAAACCCATAAAAATAACAAAGAATTAAAACTTAAATAATTTGCTCTAAAAGCTCTTTTTTCTTATTAGTTTTTTCAATTTGAAGTTTAGCACTTTTAACTAATTTAAGAAAAAGCGCACCTTTCTTTTTTGGAGACCAGTTAAATACGTCATTTTTTCTATATAATCCTGGAAAATATTTTTTTATAGCTTTATCTTTAGCTTCTGTATCATATCCACGTTTATTACGAATAACAGGAAAATGATTTTGAATTTCATCTAAAAAACCAATATAATTAGGACCAATCATTTCTGGAAATAATTCTTCTTGCGAATTTTTTTGATATTTATTTGAAATCATTTTACACCCTTTATGTTACTATTTAAAAGTAATAGTAATATATAAAGGTTTCGATTTTTAAAGAAAGAAATTTTAAAAACATCTGTCTTTTGATAATTATATGATGCAGATTAATTTTATTCCTTTGGATTATGGTTTTTTTGATTGGCAAGGAAAGAATTATATTAGGATTATAGGAAGAGATGATAAGGGTAAAAGGGTATGTATTATAGATAATTTTGATCCTTTTTTATGGGCTATTTTCGAAAAAGGAGTTTCTGATAAAAAAATAAAAAATATCCAGAAAAAAATAGAGAAAATTGAGATTAAACTACCTTCAAGAACAACCAAGGTGATTAAAACAGAAATTTATAATAAAAATTTTCTAGGAAAATCAGTAAAAGCAATTAAAATTTTTATAACTAATTATAAAGATGCGCATTCTGTAGCAGATAAATTGGGTTTTAAAGAAATAAAAGCAAGGAGAGAATATGACCTTAATATTATAACTAAATATATAACTGAAAAAAAACTGATTCCTTTATCCTGGCACAAAATTTCTGGAGAGATTTTAAACAATTCTTATGAATTTGGCGGAATTGATTCAGTCTTGGATATTGATCTTTGCATCAAAGTGGAGAAAATTGAAAAGAATGATGATAAAAAAAATGAAAAATTTAAGCCAAAAATTTTAGCATTTGATATAGAGACAGATGAATTAGAATTAGGCAGAGGAGAAGTTTTAATGATATCTCTTGTCTCGGATAATTTTAAAAAAGTTTTAACATGTAAAAAACATTCAAAAAAATTTAATTATGTTGAATATTTTAAAACAGAAGCAGATATGTTAGAAGCATTTATGAAATATGTGGCTAAATTGTCTCCTGATGTTCTTGTTGGTTATTTTAGTGATGGTTTTGATGTGCCTTATTTAAAAGCCAGGGCTGAAAAAAATAAAATTAAATTAGCTTTAGGTTTAGATAAAAGTCAGCCATCTTTTTTTAGAGGAAGGATTCCAAAAGCAAAAATTACAGGAATAGTGCATATTGATTTATTTAGATTTATAGAAACAGTCTATTCTCAATATTTACAATCAGAAACCTTGGGATTAAATGATGTAGCTTATGAACTATTAGGAGAAGGAAAAAATAAATTTGAATTTAAACATTCCTCTAAATTAAAAGAACATGAATGGGAAGCTTTTTTTGAATATAATCTTCAAGATTCTGTTTTAGCACATAAATTAGCAGAAAAATTGTGGCCAGATATGGTGGAATTTAGTAGAATCATACAGGAACCTCTTTTTGAGATAACAAGAAGTTCAATGTCTCAGTTGGTTGAGTATTATATTATTCATGGTCTTAGCAAATATAATGAAATAGCTGAGAAAAGACCATTAAATGATAAGATTAAAAACAGAAGACAAATGGGTAAATATTCTGGAGCTTTTGTTTTTCAACCAAAACCAGGATTATATAAAGATATAGTTATGTTTGATTTTACTAGCATGTATGCTTCTGTTATTTTTACTTATAATTTATCTTTATCAACTTTCTTAGAAAAAAAATCTAGTAATGCATTAACAGTTAATTTGGATAAAG
>Ga0315550_1000457_pt1 | contig 25201 bp, 19 predicted proteins | sample SalMarSW160190MG_2_FD_203100 | JGI IMG/M metagenome (GOLD analysis project Ga0315550, IMG submission 203100) | Salt marsh sediment microbial communities from the Plum Island Ecosystem LTER, Massachusetts, United States - Salt Marsh Sediment SW1601-90 ... | reverse complement strand
CTTGACCGACAGGCACGCGTGGGCCAGAGACCTGGTCGCCCTGACAGACTTTTACCTTGTGGAACAGGGATACAGAAAAATCGTAGACTGCATATATACGGATACGGACAGGGCCCTGGATGTCAACCAGATCGAGGCTTGGAAGAAAACCCTCTCGAACTCCGAAATAGCGCAGCCGGCAATATGTTTGTGCTCGCTCTTGTGGATGCGTCACCTTGAGCATTTGGGCATCACCCCGCAGGCAGTCGGCGGACACAGCCTCGGTGAACTGAGCGCCTTCTATGCCGCCGGCGCGTTCTACGACATGGCTCTCCTGCGCTTCGCCGCATTTCGCGGCGGAATTACTGCGGCAAAGGTCCATGAAGCCGGCGCCATGGCCAGCCTCGCCTGCGACCGCCAAAAGGCCCGGCAGATACTCGATAAAACAGACGGTTACGCCATTATAGCGAACATGAACTCTCCGGGGCAGACGGTCATATCAGGCGAGACGAGGGCGATAGATGACGCAATGCATCTCGCCGCAGCCGGCGACATAAGGACTAAGCGGCTGCCGGTAGCAAACGCGTTCCACTCACGCTTCATGACTGAAGCAGCTTCCACCCTTGCCGAAAGCGCACCTATCCCCGATACCTTCACGGCATCCAAGGTCCGTCTTTTCAGTTCCCTGGATGGAAGACAGGTGATTCCCGGAACAGACATCAGGCGGCACTTCGCCCGGCAACTTACGCATACAGTCGATTTCATTTCACTTGTAGAGAATATGGCGAAAGAGTGCGACATGTTAATCGAAGTCGGACCCGGACGGGTACTCTCCGACCTGGCACGTTCCATAACTTCCGGTAAAGATATCTTCTGCCTACCCGTCGAGGCCGTGGCAGGTGACGACCGGTCGCTGAACAGGGTGCTCGCCTGCCATTTCGTTCACGGCGGGGCGATCAAATGGCCTGCCCTGTTTCAGAGCCGTCTCGTACGGCCCTTCATACCGGCTTCCGAACGCGTCTTCATAGAAAATCCGTGCGAAAGACCGCTGCTGCCCGTTGACGCCGAACCGCTCGCGGCCGTCCGCTCCCGGACACAGGAGTTGCTGGAGCGGGCAGGTGACGGGCAACAGAGGGCAGGGCAACCGGACAAGGAAAGGCAACCGGGGGACGATTACGCCGAAACACCCCAAAAGCTTCTTGACATGGTTTCAAACGTGACGGGCTTCCCCGTTGATACCATATCGCTGGACAACCGGCTGCTGGACGACCTGAACCTCGATTCGATAAAGGCCGCTGAAATCGTGGCAAAGGCCGTGAAACTGTACCATGCTTCGGGCACTGTCGACCCCACGGGTTTTGCCAACAGCTCACTGAAAGAGATTTACGAACGCATAGTGCTGGGAAAGAAGAAAGATGGCCCGGTCCCTCAGAGCCAACCAGGTGACGCCTGGGTGCGCGACTTCACGATAAAGTATGTGCCCCGGCCGCTCATCCCTGAAGTCCCCGGCGACCTGCGGCAGAAGAAAGTTCTCATAGTATCTGAACATACGCCGGAGGAATACCGTGACGCTCTCAGCGACCTGCTCAGCCGGAACCGTCTGCTTGCCACATCTATAAATTACGACCGGCTGTCCGTAGATCCGCCGGACTCACTGGAAAATTACGACTACTTCCTTTTCATCCTTCCGGAGGGACAAGACGCCGGCGGGCCCTTTACGGTCCGGCAGACCCGTGCAATGGCAGGCAGGATGCACAAGATCGCTGCAACCGTTGCCGCAATGGAGGCCCGCACCCCAAAACCGGCATACGCAGTGCTGCAGTTCGGAGACACGGATTTTTTTGCCTGCGACAGTGCGGCGGGCATCGGGGCAAAAGGCGCTACAGCGTTCCTCGCAAGCCTGCACCATGAAAGACCGGACGAAAAGATACGCATCCTGCAGTTCAGCCGCAACTCTCTTTTTGCGATAGAAAAAGCGTTCGACGAACTCCGGTCCGGCGATGCCTTCGTCGCTGCAATGTACGACGACAATTTCGTCCGGCACATACCCGTCCTTTCTCCTGTCAGGCCGCAGGAGTTCGTCCCGAGGCCTATTACATGGACAAGCCGCGACGTAGTCCTTGTAACGGGCGGCGCTAAAGGAATCACCGCGGCATGCGCGCTGGCCTTCGCCCTCAAGACAGGAGTCAGGCTCGCACTTGTCGGAAGCACCTCAAACGCGGAGAGCGACCCAGAGATCCGGGAGAGTCTGAGACGTTACGGCGAGAACAACATTCCACACCGTTATTACCCGTGCGACATCACCGACGAAAATGCTGTCGCATCACTGGTAGGACGTATCGCCGGGGAACTCGGCCCCATAACCGGATTCGTCCACGGCGCCGCCATCAACAAGCCGCGCCGGTTCGACCAGGTCTCCCTGGAGGACGCCCACAGGGAAATCGGCCCCAAGGTCCTGGGTGCGATCAACATTCTTGACTCGCTCAAAGACAATCCGCCGAAACTGATCGTCGCCTTCGGCTCTATAATAGGAGTCACCGGGATGGGCGGGAATGCTTGGTACGGGTTTTCGAACGAGGTCCTCAACCTCCTGCTGCAGCAGTTCAGGAAACAAAAACCGGGCGTAGAGATCATGACCTGCGCATTCAGCATATGGGCCGAGATCGGCATGGGCGCCAAAATGGGAAGCCTGGCGTTTCTGTCGAAGATGGGCATACAGGCTATACCGAGAGAAAAGGGCATAGACCACTTCATGCGGCTGGCCACCTCCACCGCGGGGACACCCCAGGTGGTCGTCGCCGGCAGACTGGGCTCGCTCGATATTATGCGCTCCCGGCCGCCTGCCCGGAGAACACGGTTCATCAGGGAAATCATTTTCTTTGAGTATGGCGTCGAATTGGAGGCAAAGGCCGTCCTAACAACGGCGCACGACAAGTACCTGGACCATCACGTCTTCAGGGGCGTACGCCTGTTCCCGACGGTATTCGGTATTGAAGCAATGCACCAGGCGGCGACGGCGGTTGCAGGAGCAGAAAATGCGGGAACCGTCCTGATAAGAGACATAAGGCTCAGCTATCCCATTACGGTGGAGCCCGATGGGCTGACGGAAATACGCATAAAGGCCCTTGTGCAGGACGCCGGTAGTGACGGCGCTTCGACAATAGTAAAGGCTGCCGTCGCAGCCGAACAGGCGGGGTTCACCAAAGATTGCTTTGAAGCGACTTTTGTCTTGAACAGCGGGCAGGCTCCCGGCCTTTTTCCCGGCGAGATAACCGGGGACGATCTCGACATCGAGCCCCGCGAGGACCTTTACGGCCACATGCTCTTCCAGGGGCCGAGCTTCCAGCGCATCAGCAGGATCATATCGATGACGGACGACCGATGCATTTTTGAGGCCTCCACGCAGCCCCCCGATGCCGACTTTGACCGGGACGTCCATCCCTTCACGGCCGGTGACCCCTATTTCAGGGACACGCTGCTGCAGTCGGTACAGATCATTCTTCCGGACGTGGTAGCTCTTCCTGTTGAAATCGACAGATGGGAGATATACCCCAAACCGCAGGGCTTCGGCAAATACAGCGTGATCGTCCATATCCTCCAAAGGAACGATGATACCATCGTATCGGACGTGACGGCCGTAGACCCGAACGGGGTGATTGTCGAAAAGATACATGGATACGCGGTAAAAATAATAGAACGCAAGAAGGATGCTCCTGCTCTGAGTGATCTCTTGTCACCAGATCAGTGGGACGAAAAAATGGTAAACGGGCAAATCGCACGGCTTTGCATGGAGGCAGGCACTGTCGCTCCGGCGATAGGCATAAAGCATATTCCCCTTCTGTCCAAACTGTCGAAACCGGAGCGTCATGCGATAGAGCAGGCGCTCTTTGAAGGCGCCTGCCGGGAGGTCTTGCCGAAACCTTCCGGTGCCTCCGGTCCGGTCGCCGTAGCCTGGACCGGGCAGGGCAAGCCCTTTTTGCCCGGGAACGGCGAGATAGCCCTCTCCTGCACTCACGATGCTAAGCTCCTGGTCTGCAGCACAGGCCCCGTGCCCCAGGGTTGCGACGTCGAGCCGGTAATGCACAGGGACCCGGACGAGTGGGACCTCATGCTCGGCCGCGAAAAGCAGCTCCTGCTGGACAGCCTGAAGAAGGAGGACGATGCATTTGACAGGGCCGCCACCCGCATCTGGTGCGCAGTTGAAGCACTTCGCAAGGCGACTGACATGCAACAGGACGAACTCACGTTCGGTGCAAAAACCGGGGACTGCGTGATATTCAACTGTCCGGAGCGTATTACCGTTCTCACTTTCCCCGTCAGGCTGCTCAGAGGCCCGGAACGGATCATTGCTGTTGCCACGAAAAAGAAATCACCGCCGTCTCAGGAGGACGAGACAAGGCCGGAGGATCCCTCAATCTCACAGGAACGCCATGGGGAACGGAACGACTGCGGACCGGAAGGGCAAAAAGTCTTTGTCTGCACGTTCGACCTCGGCCTCAAGGACAGCTCCACCATAAGCGGCGGCGTAAACTTCGCCAGCTACGCCCACTGGCTCGGGAAAGTGCGGGAGGCCGCACTGAAACCGATCGGGGAATATATAAGCGAGGAGTTCCATAACGGCCATTTCATGGTCACCAATTACACCGATACCCGCATAGTACGACACGTGAGAAACCACGAAGGCATGGAGGCGCGCACGTGGATAGACCGGATATTCGGATACGGGGACTCGTCCCTTGTGCTGAAATTCGAATGGTCAAAACTGACGGCCGACGGCACTGTCGTCCCCGCGGCTTTCAGCGAGCAGCAGGTCTCATGGATCAGGGTCACGGGACATGGTCTTGTCGAGCCCGTAAAATGTCCGTCATTTTTCTCGGAATTTCTCCGCAAGAGCGACCTGGCACCGAAACTGCCCAAAGCAGAACAGTCGGAGGATATGCCCCTGGCCGAAGCCGCTACGCCGCAGGACCTGGGCGAGCTCGTCCGGGAATACGACCTTATCGGCAGGGACAGACGCCCGGACGCCGAAACGACCCTGGACACTTCGATGCAGCATTCAAACCTGGCACTGAACATTTATTTTTCCAACTACTTTGCGTGGCAGGGACACCTCATGGAGAGATTCATGTACGGACTGGACCCGCAACTCTACATGAACATGTCGCATGAGGCCCAGTTTGCGACCACCCGCTGCAGGGTCACGCACCTGCGCGAGGCCATGCCGTTCGACCGCATAACCGTAACATTGCGGCTTCACCGCATATGGCGGCAAGGGGTGGAACTCTATTTTGAATATTTCAAATCGGCTCCCCCCGCGGGAAGGATCAAGCTCGCATACGGCCATCACACGCTCATATGGTCATCAACGGACGAAACCGGCAAGTATGTCCCTCGGGACATGCCCGGCACGTTGATAGATAAAATCATATCATTGCAGGGCCGGCCCTAAAGAGAAGAAACATTGGTCACTGCTATTTATTCCTCCAGACCCATAGTAATTATCTATTTGACGCATGGGTACAGTTGATACATATAATTGAACATGGGCATTGATGCTTCTTGCGGGCATATGCGTGCGGACGGGAGAGACGGGGTAAATGATTCTGTTCTCGGGGCGTGCGCGCCGTGACCGATGAAGTACTGAGAAAGATCTTCGTCGGGCTGGCCCGGAATTCATGATAGTGGTAAACTAGGGGGCCAGTGGATATACACCATCTCAGGGTCTTTGCATCGGTCTACAGGCACAGAAGCTTTTCAAAGGCCTCCGAGGAACTTCACCTCGCTCAGCCGACGGTCAGCGACCATATCAAGGCGCTTGAAGAGGAGCTGAACTGCAGGCTCTTCGACAGGCTCAGCAGAAAGATCATTCCCACGAGAGAGGCCGGTGTTCTTATCGGACGCGTCAGTGAGGTCATCGACAAGTTCGAAGGGATCCAGGACTTTCTGGGAGATTTCAGGAAGGAGCTTGCGGGCCATCTCGTCGTCGGTGCAAGCACGATACCCGCAACATACATACTTCCGGGTCTCGCCGCATCTTACAGGAAAAAACATCCCGGTGTTTTTTTCGAAGTAGTCGTTTCGGACTCCCGGGGAATAACAGAAAAGGTCGCGGAGCACGATCTTCTTATGGGAGTGGTAGGCGCTGAACCGGATAACGCCCAGGTGCACTACACCACCCTTCTTGACGATGAGCTGGTGGCAATAGCAGCACCGTCTTTCAACATCAAAAGGAGCATCGGCATCAGGGAGTTTGCAGGACTTCCAATGGTAATGCGCGAGCAGGGATCAGGCACAAGGAGGGAATTTGAAAAGATACTCGTAAAGGAGGGTATCGATCCGCAGCAACTCAGCGTCGTCGGCCTCTTTGGTTCCACCGCTGCAGTCAAGCAGGCGGTGAAGGAAGGAATGGGTCTGTCGATCATTTCCCGCCGGGCCGTCCGGGATGAACTCAAGTGCCGCATGTTAAAGGAGATCATGATAAAGGATGCCGGCATGAAGCGGAAATTTCTTGTCGTCACCCACAAGAAGAGAACGCTCCCGCATATCTATAAAGACTTTCTTGAGTACCTTCTTCCCGGCCGGGCATAGAGGCGGGGTCCGACAGGACGCCATCCACTTCCCCTCTTTCACCGGCCTATGGGTACAGGCTGATGGATAGCTATTATCTATTTGTCATATAGGCAGATGTTGATATATGCTTTATATTGACCCTGACGTTGCAAAGCAGCCCGGAGATTCTTTTGCAACTATAAGGTTAATTCGTATCGCCGGGATATCCGGATAATAATGATCGATACTCGAAAAGAATTCGGGCAGGTAATTCATTACACAATGAAGTATAAGGGCTATACCTGAATCGGGGGGCAAGGGGCTGGCGCCCCTCCTGGTCTGCAAAACCAGAGGTATGGTCCGAAAAAGGCCGTAGTGGGTCCGATTCCCACTGCCCCTCTCCAAATTTTTGTCTGCCACATGAGGAACGATTGGATTCGTGGGCGTTTGAAGTAAGAAGTTGTCCCGGCATATGGCAAAGTCCCGCCAGGAACGTACCGACGGACTCCGGGACATCAAGGAGATTATAATGGTTATTGACGCAAGAGGGCAGGGTTGTCCCAGGCCCGTCATGATGGCTGAGGAAGCACTATCTAAAATCACGGAAGGCATTGTCGAGGTTGTCGTGGACAATGAGGCGTCGGCCGAGAATCTCGCATCCTTCGCTAACAGCAATGCCTTTCATTCGGATACGGCCAGGGACGGCAAAGACTGGCGGGTGAAGATAGTGAAGGGCTATGTGTGCACGCCTGAAACCTCTTCCGGGAAGACACCTTCGACGGAGAGAGACCTCCTCGTTGTCGTGGGAACCGACACGATGGGCAAGGAGGAGGAACTCGGCAGGATACTCATGAAGGCCTATCTGGAAACGATGAAGACATACAAAGAGCTGCCCCATACCATATTTTTTCTGAACGCAGGGGTAAAGCTCACGACAACAAACGATCAGACGGTCCCGCTCCTGAAAGACATTGAAGCCATGGGAGTCGAAATTTATTCATGTGGAACATGCCTAAAGCATTACAACCTGGAATCGCAATTGCAGGTCGGCAGGCGGGGTACGACAAACCATATCGTGGAAGGGATGAAGGACTTCGACAAAACGGTCTGGATCGGATGAAACTTCCGGTTGCATAAATCTTACCCCTGCTGTTGCATGAGATTCTCTGAAAAGCGCGGAAGGGGCAGCGAAAAATGTCTTGTAGCGACACCCCCCTCTTTCCCCTCCTCAAGGGGGAAGTAAAGGGGGGGGAGGGGTCTGCCGGCCATTTTCCGAAAGTCACTGAACGCCGGGTCCTCATTTATGTGGAAGATGGATAGATCATGTCGTCATTACAGGACTTTTTCGATGTCCCTTCCGCGCTGCTTTGCAACGTCAGGGTAAAATTACTGCTTCCCTTGCTCGCCGGGTTGTTCCCTGAATATCTGATCGAGGAACTCCTCGAGCTTCCGCCAGGAATCCTTGTCGGCCTTTGCGTCGTAAGCGATTGGCAGATTGAATTTCTTCGCGTACTCGTCGGCCTTCGGGTTGGTAAAGCTGTGGGTGGCTCCGGGATAAAGTACGATGCGGAAATCGGCCCCGGCTTTTTTCATCTCCTGCCTGAAGGCCTCCACCTGTTCCGGACCGACAAATTTATCGTCCTCGCCCTGAAACACAAGGACCCTGGCCTTGACAGTTCCCGGCCTCGCAGGCTGCACCGCCCCCAGACTGCCGTGGAAACTCGCCACTCCTTTCAGGTCAGCACCGTGGGCGGCCATGTTCAGCACTACGCCTCCTCCAAAGCAGTAACCGATTGCGGCAATCCTCGCACTGTTTGTAACAGGCTGTTTACCGAGAAAACCCAGGGCGGCCATGAACCTGGTTCTTTCGAGATCGAAGTCCCTCGTGACCTCCGACGAAAGCCTTGAGGCCTCATCCGGGTCTTTCGCCCGCCTGTCCCCTCCGTACATGTCCACCGCAAGGGCGACATAGCCCAGATCTGCCAGCATGCGGGCACGCATCCGTTCGTAGCCGCTGAGTCCCCACCATTCCGGGACAACAAGCACCCCCGGTCTTTTACCCTTCATGTTCTTGTCATAGGCGAGGTAGCCTTTCATCACGTCGCCGCCGGCCTTGTATTCGACTTCATGCCCGACGACGTTGGGATTCGCCCGGACCTCTCCCGCAAATACAGGCAATGCCGAAAAAACAAGCAACGAGATCAAAATCTTTTCCATACCGTCTCCTCCGCTCAGGATTAATGACTAAAGTTTATCAGCAACCCGGACTGATGGCAATGCGGTTCGTTCATAACCTCGTGTCCCGGTCGGCGGGCCCTTGACGGCTCATTAGATAGATGACACCGGCCTTGTCATCGGAAATGAGGATCGTTCCGTCGGTCCGGATCATGATATCAACGGGCCTCCCGAACGCCCTCCCACCCTTTGTAAGCCAGCCGGAGACGAAATCTTCCGCCCCCAGATACTTCCCCCCGCTGTCAAACCGGTGCCTTACGACTTTGTATCCCGTTGGCACGCTCCGGTTCCAGGAGCCGTGGTATGCAACCAGCAGGTCATTCCTGAAATCCTCCGGCCAGCCCTTCTCAGGGAAGAAAGACAGGCCGAGAGGGGCGGAGTGCGCGGGGATATCGATATGGGAAGGATAGGTCCCGGGTATTCTGCACTGTACCCTGTTGCCCGGATCAAAATCCGAGTCATGGACATTCCTGCCGAAGCAGAAAGGCCACCCGTAGTTCCTGCCTTTCTTGATGATGTTTATTTCATCGGGAGGGAGGTTGTCGCCCAGAAAGTCCCGCCCCATTTCCGTCGCCCATATCTGCTTGGTCCCGGGGTGCACCGCCATGAATACCGAATTCCTGAGGCCCGAGGCGAAGGTCCTCAGCTTCCCGCCGCCGGCGGGCACTACCAGTATCTTTGCCCTTCTCCAGTCTTCCTCCCTGCAGACATTACAGGATGAGCCCACGGAGATCAGGAGACTGCCGTCTTCGGGGCCTGGCATGAAGAGAAGTGTCCGCGTAACATGGCCGCCCCCGTCCGGGAGATCGGCGATCTTCTTTTCTCTGACTGCCTTCATGTTCATGCTGTCGTAAGAATAGACGCCAACCTCGTCTTCTTCGGCTATGTAGAGCCGGCAGCCGGGGTTGCACCTGAAGGCAAGACCGTGGGGGCGGTCAAGCCCCTCCACGACAGTGACAACACGATCTGCGGTTCCGTCCCCGTTTTCATCGGGAAGGGCAACCACGCTGCCGCGGGAGGGAATGCTGACAAGAAGAGTGCCGCCCGGGTCAAGGACCATCACTCTCGGCCCTCCCAATCCCTTGGCATAGATGGATATGGAAAATCCCGCGGGAAGCTTCAAAGGCATGCCCGGGGCGCCGCCGGCCTCGCCGTGCGGACCGATAAGCTTCACGATGTCGCCGGAAGGTCTTTCGATGGCCGGGCCTATCCCTCGCAAATTCTCCCAGGAAAAAAACGCCAGCCAGAGCAGGAGGGCAATCCCGCAAACGAAGATTGTCGGCAGCGGTCTCCTCATAGACAAATCTTATCACGTAAACGTCCGGATCGAAATGTCCGTAATCAGCAGCCCGGCCGCGCCGGGAGCCGGATGTTCCTTTTTGTTAAAAAGAATACTGCATGCCGAGAAGCCACTGCACGTCGGTCTTTTGGACCCGGGCCGGTGGATTACTGTCCCTGTCGACTATATTGTCGAGCCTGAGGGCCCAGCCCGAACCTACCGGCGCCGTCAGGCCAGCTTCATTGCGAAGAATATATTCGCCGATGTAATCAAGCCTCGGATAGAGGATAAGCCTGTCCGAAAAGGCAAGGAATTCCGCTATCCTGTAATCGAAATTAGCGCCGAGCCGGAGCGTCAGAAAGTCCTTGTCCTCACCCTTTTTCCGGCTTTCATTGACATATGACAGGCCCGCTTCGACGGAAAGGGACTTCCTCGCATCATCCAGCAACTGATACCCGGCCCCCGGGCCGACAGCCACCCTGAGCTTAAGATCGCGGAATGTATCGCTGGACAGCTCCGTACCCATATAGCCATAGAATTTCTTCGAGAAGAAATAATCATATTTCACAAGCCCATAGTGGTTACGCACCGTCATGGCCCCGTTTTCGCTGGAATAGTTGAATTGATAGATCAGCGTGAATTTGTCGGTCTCCGTCTTTTTGGAGGCAGCCAGGGAGAGGGAAGCGCCTGTGGCGTGGACGTTTCCGGTCTGCACGTTCCCGGCTACGGTTATGCTTCCCTTCCATCGGGGCGGGAGAGGATTAATCGATGCCACCTGCTTCCAGTCAAATGAAGTTGCTTCCCTGCCGGGGCCTCTCTCCGCAATAATCCTGTTGTCCTCCGTGGTACTCAACTGCCCTTTCAGCACCTCCCCGTCGGCGAGGTGGACGTCCACAGGAGCGGAAGTAGAGATCTTTCTTATCCTTGCCGCATCGATTTCAACCACTCCCGCATATTCGGTCCGGAGGACCAGCTTCCCTCCCACGACTCTTTCGATCTTTCCGCTGAGAGAATCCCCGTTTGCAAGCACAACCCGGTCGGCTTTAGCCATCCGCACCGGCAGAAGAAAAAATAAAACCGCGACAACAGGCAATAAACGGCATGCAATCCCGGTAAACATGGCCCCTCCTTTGTTCCCTTTTCTCTACTGCTTATCAGAACATATGCCGGGTGTCAAGAGAAACGTTCGGCCTGCAACAGGGAGGAATCCGTAGATCAAACGGGGTAAAATATGAATGCAAAGAAGAGAACTTGCAGAAAGGAGCCTGGACCGTGGCTTATCGCAGCAGGTGGGAGTTTTTTCCGCGGATAACCCCGGCAGTCAAGTATCTCATACTGGTCTGTTCAGGAATCTTCCTGTTCCAGTTTCTTTTCCGCATTCAGTGGTTCACTTTCCTCGGCCTCACACCGATCCTTTTCTGGCGAGGCTTCATATGGCAGCCGGTAACCTACATGTTCCTCCACGGCGGAATATTCCATCTGCTCTTCAACATGTTCGTCCTCTGGATGTTCGGGACGGCACTCGAATCTACATGGGGTCCGGGCAGGTTTCTTAAATTCTACTTCATCTGCGGCATCGGGGCCGGAATTCTGAATGCCGCCGTGACCCCGGCCAGCCCGGTCCCGACGATCGGCTCGTCGGGGGCCATCTATGGCCTTCTCATGGCCTTCGCTATCCTGTTTCCAGAACAGCTCATCTACATCTGGGGCATCGTTCCGGTCAAGGCAAAATACTTTGTCATCGGCATAGGAGCCATAGAATTCCTGACCGCCGTGAGTACCACCCAGAGCGGTATCGCCCATGTCGCGCATCTCGGGGGCATGCTGTTCGGTCTGGTTTACATGAAATGGGGCGATTGGCAGAGGTCTTTTTCTTCCCGGCGGCGCAAGAAGAGTCGCCGGTCCGCTCTCCGCGTCGTGCGGACACGCCAGGAGGAAAAGCAGAAGCTCCAGGAGCAGATTGACAGGCTTCTCGACAAGGCCGCGCGAAACGGCCCGGATTCCCTCACTGCAGAAGAACGCGAGCGTTTCAGGAAATTGAGTGCAAGAATGGCGGAACTGGAAGACGGAAAATAAAGGGTTAAATAAGCGGGCCCCGGGTTCAGGCGAACCCGGAGCCCAATGGTCAAGTTCCGCAACCGAGGGTACATCCCTCTCGTTTGAAACTACTACACTGATCCCGGGAAAGTCAACGGGCGGAGAGATTTTGCACCGTCTCTGAAGGTCCCCGGACCGGCCTCCTCAAATCCATCAATTGTTCGGTTAATACCGGCGATAGTCGTGCCGCCATCCCCTGTAGTCTCCACGGCGGTGATCAGGGAGACAATCGCGCCTGCCGGGATGAACGTATACCACCCCTGGTCTGGCGGGACGGTAGACTTCGCGGTAATAGGTCACGGAAGGGTAAGACTTCACATACACCGGCCTGTGGTGGTCTGCGTCAAGCGCAGCCGCATACAGGACGGCCCCTCCGATAACGGCTACCGTGCCGGCCAGCAACGCCGCCGATCCGCTGTCCATCGCCTCGGCCCTGGCAGTCCCGCCTGCCGTGAAACCTGCAACCAGGACCCCGACCAGAAAAAGATACATCAACCGTTTCATGACTCCTTCCTCCTTTCTTGCCGATGAAGTTCTTCTTCATGATCAGAGAATACCAGAGGAATATGAACTGGAAACGAAAGCATTGTGAAAGATTGTGAAGAGCCGGCGGGGCGGAAGTGGTTCTTTGCTATCCGGGCCTGCCCACGGCAGCCGACGCCTCTCTGAGTTTTACAAGACCGGCCTTGATACCATCGAGCCGCTTCAGCACATCCGAGGCCTTGGCCTTCCTTTCCTCCGCCTCCTTCTGGCTTCTCGATCTCTGAGATATTCCCTTTTCGATTGCGGCGCCGATGCCTTCGATGGTCGCCTCTATCCTACCGGTCATCTCCCTCCTGAAATCAAGCCTGCTCCTGTCGAGTCTCTCGGCAAAGTCGAACCTCACCCTGCCGGACTGCATATCGATCACCTGATGGAGAAATTCCCTCATCTTCCTGATGATGATCTTTTCCCCTATAAACCTGGGGAGGGAGAAGGTGAGAGACGATGCGATCAGCTCAAGAGTCACCGGCTCGTCTTTGAACTTGTAGTAGAAACCGGACTTCACCGACCAGAGGGCCTCCGCCTTGACCGCGTCGAAGGGAACGGCAAAGAGTTCCGCCGAAAATCTGAGCAGTGCATCCACTATCCCGTCGATTCTTTCGATGAACCGTTTGCAGACGGCCTCAAAGGCCTTTGCCAGCTTCTCGTCCTCCCTGACCCTCCACGCATCAAAGGATCCTCTGACTTCCGCGATGACCTGCTCCTCAAGAAATCCCTGAAACTCCTTCAGGGACGGGCGCGAAGGCCCGCTGCAGCTGCTTTCGAATTTTTCCGAAGCCCTGAGGGTCAACTCCCGTTTAAAGGCCTTCAGGTCTTCGTCCAGGACGTTACTGACAATTTTTTTTGTCTCGCCGTCCAGCAGCAGGTTGAAGTCCTCTTTTTCAGCCAGGACCTCGGTCTTCCTGTTTCCGAATATCCGTATCTTTTCCTTCAGTTCCTCGACGGGAGTAGAGAGAGATTTCATCTCAAGCTCCAGTTCGAAACGCGTCCGGGAAAGCAGCCGGAGGAGATTGTTGGCAGCCGAAACGATCAGTATCTTCCCTTTTTCTTCCATGAGAAAATTGTTCAGCACCTGCGAAAACCTCGGGAGCAGGCTTTTCGCGGTGAGTTCTTCATTACCGGCAAGCTTTCCTTCAAGGGCAAGTTTGGCGGACACGGGGAAAATCCTCACTTCACCCTCCATCGCCTCTGCGAGGACCTTTCTTGAGAACTCAATTGATTCCCGGAGGTCGGCCCCGGAGAAGTAGTCGGCCTTGTTCAGAAGGAAGAATATCCTGTCAGAGTATTCGCGCACGTCCCTGAGGAAATCCAGTTCGGCCCTGCCGAGCGGCTGGTCCACTGAAAGCAGAAAGAGCGCCGCATCGGATTTCGGCAGGTATTGGTAGGCGACATCGGTATTATGCTGATAGACCGAGCCGACGCCCGGGGTGTCTATTATCTGCACGCCGCCTTTGAGATAAGGAGACGGGTAGGTTATGACCACCTCTGAAACGTCCTTCCCGTTTTTCGGGTTCCCCCTCTCGGTCACATACTCCGTGAGACTTTCAGGCTCTATCGCGGCTACCCTGCCGTCGTTGAAAGTCACCACAACATTGAGCTCCTCTCCGTACTTCATCACGGTCACGATAGAGGTGAGAGGGACAACGGCAACGGGGAGGATGTCGGCCCCGAGGAGGGCGTTTATGAGACTTGTCTTTCCTCTCTTGAACTGACCTACCACAACAAGGTTGAAGGTGTTCGTCTCGACCTTTTCGCGCAGCTCCTCGCAGGGACAGCCGCGGATGCTTTCCTCGGCGAGCATTTCGTCGATGGTCCTCAAAAGCTCGCCCTTTAACTGCGAGTATGAAGACATAGCGGAAGATGTTTCCGTCGTCATTGTTACCCCTCTTCCATAATAAGAAACTCCCACCCTCGGCAAACTGCGAGAGCAGGAGTCATCAGTCCGTTCCGGACGGTTAAAGGCGAACTCCATCGCCTTTCAAATTATAGCCCAAACCGCGGGATTTCCAAACCAGAAAAGATACGTCCGTGAATTCCGGCAAATGCGGAAATGCCGCCTTGCAGGCCGGCCCCGTTCTTTTTTCAGTCGAAATGGCGGAAAATATCCTCAAATGAAGAGAAGGCATGAGGACGGGCCGACAAGGAAACAGGAGCAGCTCATCCACATACTTGAGCGGCAGCTGGTCCGTAGGGAGCTGCTCGACGACAGGGGATACCGTCATCTCCTGACGAAGTGGTTCGGAAGGAATTCAAGCAGGGAGCTCACCCCTGAAGAGGCGTCGCTGCTCATAGACCGGCTGGTTCAAATGGGCGGCGTGATCTCGCGGGGGCCGGGCCACGACAGCCGCAGACGGCGCATCTTGGCCTCAAGGTTCCATGAGGAGAGCAGCATGGAGGGTCTCAGGAATGAGGTCCTGCAGATCGCAAGGGAGCGATACGGGGAGGACTTCGGGAAACCGCTGGCGGCACTCTGCAGGAAGCTGAACATCGAAGATTACCGTTCCATGGACGTGAGGCACGGGAAGGCCCTCAAGAAGACGCTCCTCAGGCTGCAGGCCGGGGGACCCTATATACCGGGGAAGAAATGAGGACGAGTGGCTCTTTGCCTCCGGACTGAAACACCGGAACTTTCCGAAATACCCAATGGGTCATTGATTTGCCGCTCTTTATGTGTTAGCCTTTAGCCATGGGGGTACCTGCCGCAATAAGAAATTTTTGTTCCGGTCCTTTAACCCTCGTGATTTTCTTCCCTGCAGTGCGGAATTCAGATAGTATGTGAGGCCTCAAAAGGGGAGGCCGGGGCAACGTCACAGCGACCTGAAATAGCGGCGGGAAAATCGCTCACGGTAAACAGAAAGTACAACAACCGGGCCTGGTAGATAAAAGGAGGCAATTATGAAGCGTATCTTTCTTGCAGCAGTCTTTCTTTTGTTGATGGCGGGTCTCGCCTTCGGATGGGGGAAGGACATTCCCATATGGACGGGCGGCACCGTCAATTGCTTTGACGTCGATTATGCCATGAACGGCAGCATGTTTGTGGCCTTTCAGGCCCAGGGAGATGACACGATCAGGATATTCAGTTCATCCGATCACGGTGCAACCTGGAGCCAGATAGCGGATTTTGATACGGGCCTGCCTTCCGGAGTGACCCCGAGGAACGACCTGCAGAGAATCAGGCTGCTTTACGACGAGACACCCCAGGAGCTCGACGTTTTCTTTGTGAACAATGACGGCTACCTGATGGTCAGGACGGTGCCTCTGGCGTCCGGCTCTCCCCATGACTACGTGGTTAGTACCACCCCGATCGTTGAGGAAAGCTTCGATATCACACAGAATCTCAATAATGACAGGATCGTCGCCAGATGGACCGACGGAACAGGCGCGGGGAGTTCATACTACGTCAGATATTCCGACGACGCGTCGGTTACATGGCATGACAATATCAGTCAGACTGTTTCATGCGATACTAACCCGAGGGGCAGCATCGCCTATGGCCCGCCCGGCAACCTCATCAATATGTTCAGCTTCCTTCCCGGCTGTTCCACTAATATAGGAATCGCCGGATTCAGATCCCCGGATAACGGGTCAAACTGGTACCTTAGCATTCTTACGGACGGTTCCGTGAACAACTATGACCCCCGGACAGCCGCGGCCAATGTGAACAACTCGGGCGTGTGGGTAATATATGACCGGGACCTCGGAGGGCATGAGATCGACCTCCACTTCCGTTACAGTTCCGATGCGGGCGCCCTGTGGGGGCCGGAGCAGACGGTGTCGGCCGTCAGCGGCGTCGACGAGTATATCGCCGACGTGAAACCCTACAAGGGGTTCCCTAACTCTTACATCAACATGGTCTACATTTACGACGACCCGGCCGGGTCTCCCCTGAGAAAGGCGATATGGGCATGGACTTCCACCGGCGACCCCACCACATGGAACGGGAACGTCACCGTAAACGACGAAGATATCACGCCGTGGCCTGAAGACGTTGCCCCCAGGATACTCTACTCGCCGGGAGCGCCCGCAACCGGAGGAGGCGTCGTTTTTTCCTATGCCGGCCGGAATGGGCTGTACTTCGACAGCCCGTGGGTGCACACCCTCACAGTAACGGTAAATGGTTCGGGGAATGTCTCGAGCGCACCGGCGGGCGTCGACTGTACTGCCAATACCATAGGCGGCACCGAAACCTGTTCGGCCGGGTTTATTGCAAACACCGCTCTTGCCCTTGATGCGACCCCGATAGATGGAACCGGTTACACTTCATCCTTCGTGGGGTGGTCCGGTGACTGCACGGGGTCGGCGGCCTGTGTGCTCACGATGGATTCCGACAAGACCGTTACGGCAGCCTTTGCCGCGCTCGGCATCCCCGTCTTCGCCCTTCCCGTCCCATCGGGGCAGAATTCGTATGCTTATGATCCAGTCGCCTCCCCGCTGGAAAATCCCGATCCTTCACTCTGCAAGCCCTTTGCCGTCGGGAATGTAGCGTCGGGGACATTGGACCTTCAGGTCGGTCTTCCTCCCTTTTCCGGAAACGTGGACATATACGTCGCATTGTTCTCGCCGGATCTGGATCCCGGCAACATTTATCTGCTTACCCCCTCGGGCTTACAGACTCTTTCCATGGGGATGACGCCGTGGCGGGCGAACTCGGCCGGTGACGTCAACGAGAGCCTTTTCGGCACCCTGCAGACCTCGGGGCTGCCCAAGGCGACATACTATCTCGGTGTGATGGTCACTCCCCCGGGCGACCCCGGCGACTATTATCTCTGGACCACCTATTTCGTCATTCTCTAAGGCATCGCGGGCGGCAGAAGACCGGTCTGCCGCCCGCCATTTTCCCGTGAAGGCGGCAGATAGGGCATATCCTCGGTAAGGAGGCCCCGGAACAAACGCCGGGCGGCTGCAGGAGTCCGCTCAGGATGTGCGCGTGCCGTATGCCGGCAGCGGCGCCGTCACCTCAGGGCAATGGCGCGTTCGGGGCAGATCTCCTGGCAGCAAAAGCAGGCTATACACCTGGAGCTCTCCACGACGGGGAGATTGTCATTAAAAGACAGGGCCGATACGGGGCAGTGGTCCACGCAGGTGCCGCAGCCCGTGCACAATGCGGGATCGGCCACCGGCCGCACCAGTGTCCTGCTGTGGATCAGCTCCTGCACCGCCTCGTTGTGGGCCGTTGCCTCACCGCCCAGCGGGGGCAGCCTGAAACCGGGCAGCCGTTTCAGCTCGCCGATGACCTCTATGGTTTTGAGATCGTAGTCTCCCAGCCCCTCCTCCTTCGCCTTCTGGAGGAACCGCAGACGGCCCGGATCCAATCCCATCATCGTCGCGATGACGGCATCCATGGCCACCGCGTTGTCGGAGGCGAGCATCAGGCCGATCTGCCTTATGTCCGGAGAAGCGGGGCCGTTTCCCTCCATGCCCACCACGGCGTCCACGATAAACAGGTCGGGCACCCGGAGCCGGAAGACGTCGACCACGACCTCATGGAAGCGCTCGGGACTGCCGGCCGCCTTGTGCAGCATCGCCTTCTGCGCGCCCGGCAGGGAGCCGTAACTGTTCTTGATCGCGCCGGTCATTACGGTCAGGCCGTGCGTCTTGAATTTGGGCAGGCTGATGATGACATCGGCGTCCATCACAGCCTGGGAGACGATCACCTCGCTCATGAACTCGCCATTGAAGGCGACCTTCTGCGAGTCGTTTCCGATGTTCCGGTAATATCCCCCGGCCGCCTCCATCAGCCCTGTCCTCCGGAAGCTTTCCTCGTTCGAGCCGTAATCGTAGAGGCCGGGATTGTCGCCCACTACGATCGAGGCAGGGCCCATCGTTTCCACCTTTTCAACGACCGCGCGAAGCACCGCCGGGTGGGTCACGATGCTGTCTTTCGCCTCGGACGCACGGAGGACGTTGGGTTTTATCAGGATATTCCTGTCCCGGCATGCAACGGGGAAAAGTTCAAAGGTCCTGTCCACGGCCTGCCGGACCGTCTCGTAGGAGGCAGGGTGAATTAACACTTTCGACATATATCTACACCTCGCACCAGGTATTGTTGCACGACGTGAAAGACATGGCGGTTCGTTGCCGGATTGCAAAAAAAGTCTTCCATCGCCGCTGTTCAAGTCTATCACTCATCGTTCCATTTCATCAACGTGAAGGCGGGACACAGGCCTTATTGGATTGCAGTGCGGGAATATGATAGCATCTGAATAGAGGGGAGCGATGATCAACCGGAGAGAGTTTATGATAGGGGCTTCGGCAATGATTGTTTCCATGTCGGGTCTTCCCGAGAGGGAGCATCAGTCGGGCGGTACGCCGCCCGGGCGGAAATCCGGGCGCATAACACTTGTCCGCACCTCCGACCGGGCGCACGGAGTGAAGGCGGCCGTGGACCTCCTGGGGATCAACCCGGTGAAGGGGAAGCAGGTACTGATCAAGCCGAACTTCAATACGGCCGATCCGTACCCCGGTTCCACTCACAACGATACGCTCATCAGCCTCATCGGGCAACTCAGGCGGATGGGCGCAGCCTCGCTGACAATCGGCGAACGCAGCGGGCCACCGGACACCGCAGGGGTGATAAGGGAAAAGGGCGTCGACGGGATCTGCAGGGAGCATGACGTCGGGCTCATCAATTTCGAGGACCTTCCCAGCGGTCAATGGGTCCGGATGCGGCCGGAGCGGAGTCACTGGAACAACGGCTTCGATGTCGCGAAACCCGTGCTCGATGCCGCATGCGTGGTTTCGACCTGCTGCCTCAAGACACACGGCTACGGCGGCGTCTTCACCATGTCCCTGAAGCTTTCCGTGGGCATTACCCACAAGCGCAACATGTCCGAACTCCATTCGTCGTTCCTCTCCATGCGGAAGATGATAGCGGAGATAAACCAGGTCTATTCGCCCTCCCTGATCGTGCTCGACGGCATCGAGGCCTTTGTCGACGGCGGCCCCATGACGGGAAAGCGGAAGCGGGCAGACGTCATGCTGGCGGGCACGGACCGGGTCGCCGTCGATGCCGTCGGACTGGCGGTCCTGAAGGACCTCGGCAGCAACGAGGCGATCATGGGAAGGAGGATCTTCGGGCAGGAGCAGATCAGCAGGGCCGTCGAACTCGGCCTCGGGGTGAGCGGTCCGGAGGAAATAGACATCGTCACCGGCGATGACGCCAGCAGGGATTACGCAGAGAAGCTGAAGGGCATTCTCCTGCAGGGCTAGGCGGCAGGATCTTCGTGGAGGACCGGAATAACTTCGGGAGGCAGTACATGGCTGAACTCTTTGAGCGCACTTCAATAAACGGCATGGAGCCGGCAAACCGGTTCGTGCGGTCGGCTACGTGGGAGGGGCTTGCCGCAAGGGACGGCTCCGTCACGCGGAGACTTACAGAGATGATGGCCGAACTGGCCGGGGGAGAGGTCGGGCTGATCATCACCGGCTACGCCTTTGTCAGCCCCGCGGGCCGGTCCAATTCAAGCCAGCTCGGCGCCCATGACGACAGTCTGCTGGCCGGACTGGGCGATATGGCCGGGGCGGTGCATGCCGGGGGAGGGAAGATAGCACTCCAGGTGGTCCACGGTGGATGCACGTCGAATTCCTCGCTCACCGGACTTGAACCGGTCGGCCCGTCAGAAGGAGACAATCTCAAGTGCCGGCCGGCGGACAGGGAGGACATCACAAGGATCATATCGGACTTCTCCGGGGCCGCGGTGAGGGCGAAACAGGCGGGGTTCGACGCGGTCCAGCTTCATGCGGCGCACGGCTTTCTGCTCAGCCAGTTCCTCTCCCCTGCGTTCAACAAAAGGACCGACGACTACGGCGGCACTATCGAAAACCGGGCACGCCTCCTGCTGGAGGTGGCGAGGGCTGTCAGGGAGGCGGTGGGGCCGTCATATCCCCTTCTGGTAAAGATAAACTCCGAGGATTTCCTTGAGGGAGGCATGACGCGTGAAGAGTCGGTGGAGGTCTCGGCGATGCTAGAAAAGGCGTCTGTAGACGCCATCGAGTTTTCCGGCGGGACCGTGATATCTCCTGAAGAATTCTCCCCTGTCCGTCCGGGCAGGCTCAGGACCCCCCAGGAGGAGGTCTATTACGGAGAGGCTGCGTTGCTTTACAAGAAAAAGGTGCGGGTCCCTCTTATCCTGGTGGGCGGCATCCGCTCCTACGAAGTGGCCGAACGGCTCGTGAGTCGGGGGACCGCCGACTACGTCTCGATGAGCAGGCCTCTCATCTGCGAGCCCCGGCTTGTAAGGCGCTGGAGGGAAGGCGACCGCCGTCCCGCCGAATGCGTCTCCGACAATGCCTGCTTCGCGCCGGCGTCGGACGGCAGGGGACTCTACTGCGTGACCATGGAGAAAAAGAGGAAGGCGGGCGGATAAAGGGCCTGCCAGGGACTGCGGTCAGGGCTGGAAGAGGGAACCGGGAATCGCGGGATTAAGCTTGTAGACTCTCATCTTCGTAATTGCTATCCTGTAACCGCCGGCGTAGTTCGTGATCCTGAAGGGAAACACCGTATCCCCCACCTTCCTGAAGTCGGAAAACAGGGCTGACAGGGCGGTCGAACGGCCCCCTCCCACGTCAAAATAGCCGGTCACTTTCACGATGAAAAAGGTATGGGTGTCGATATAGACATCCATCGGGGGCCCCTCGCTGTCCGTCAGGTGCAGTACCTCCACAGGGTTCCCGTCGAGCTCTTCCCTCCCCTTCACGCTTACCGAGTAAAGTCCTTTCAGAAGGCCGTAGGGCAGGTCGAAGTGTTTATACTGATAAACCATGGCAAGCAGGCTGTCGCCCTTTGCCCTCGCAAAGGGAGGGCCGTCCATTCCCCTGTACCCGGAGTCGCCGTTCAGGATCCTGGTTTCAGAAGACCGCTGGTACCTCGTCTCGACCCTGAGCTTCCGGGGCCTCATGAAGCAGAGTTCATAGGTGCCGTGGTCACGCCGCATAAACGCCTCGATGCTCCCGGCGGCATAGACGCTCTTCATCCCCTCGACGGCGTCTTTTCCTCCGTATGCTGCGACAACCTTCGCGACGAGGGATCTGACTCCTCCAGGGGATCTGTCAGCTCCCGCTCCGGAGAGGCCGGCGAAGCCCGATATGACGAAGAGGACGACCAGGATGTAAGCCGCACGGTTCATGCTTTCATTATATCCCATAATATCCGGCCGGCCTTCCACTTGGTCGCTTTCCCGTATACACTGTTATCATGAGGTTGCTGGTGGAATCCCTCTATGTGATAGTCCTCAGTCTATGGGTCGGCGGCACGTCCCTTTTCACTTTCATCCTTACGCCCGTTATTTTCAGGTCCTATCCGCGCGACACCGCGGGCGAGGTCGTCGGGAAGCTCTTCCCTTCCTATTTCCTCTTCACCCTGGCGGTCAGCGCGGCTGCACTGGTCCTGTTTTTCTTCTCCTTCCCTTACGGGGGCTCCGTCATTTACAGGGTCTCCCTTCTGCTCCTTTCACTTGCGGTCATAGCGGCATTATACGTTAATTTCAGGCTCCACCCCGAGGCAAGAAAGGTGAAGCGGGAAGTCCATTCCTTTGAGGGAGACTCCCCGGACAGTCTCGCAAGGACAAGGTTCCGCAGGCTCCACGCGCAGAGCGCGGTCCTCAACCTCTTCATGATCGCCGACGGTCTGGTCCTGCTGGTCATGAACGTGGGGATAAAGAAATGACCCCGCGTTGAATAAAAGAGAGACAGGGGCTGACGTGGAGCTGGGCCGAATGGCGGCAGCTTGCTAGTTTTCCTCTTCTTCCTCGTCGATGATGACGAGCATCAGGCCGCAGTCAGGGCACTCCCGGTCGCCCGGTGAAACAGGGGAGCCGCAGGCCGGGCATTTGCCCTGGCTGGCCAGCTCGTGGGAGGCGCGGACCTCGGGATGCATTTCCATGAAGTACTGCTCGATGCGGACCTGAGCCCGCTCGGCGTCCTCCCGCGACACGACCAGGCGGCATTTATCGCCGCAGCAGCTCTTCTTGCAGCCCGCATCGGAACGGACGGTGCAGGGAATACCCGATTCGATGAGGACTGCGTGGAGTTCACCCATCCAGTCCAGGTCGCCCTCCCTGACCACGACTTCATTCTCGATGGCCTTCTCCATGAGGCGTTTCTTTTCCTCCTGCGCCTTCTCGTACTCCTCTGGCAGGAGGAGGACGGCGCCGCAATCGGCGCATTTCTCGATGTGCAGGAAGTACTCGGCCCCGCAGCCGGGGCAGACCTTATAGCGGTCCATGGTTCCCGGCAAGGTAAGAGGATGAATTTATTTTGCGTCTCATTGCAAATATATTAGCAGAACGGAGATGACAAAAGGGGAGAGTACGAATCCCGGCCAAATCCCTTTGCGGGCGACCCCGACCGCTTCCCATTATTCAAAGAGCTTTATGAGTAACGTGTCGCTAAATGAGCTTTGCCCCCATGCCCAACCACACGTTTTCAAGACAGCATGTCTCTCCTTTCATTATTCACCGCTAAATTGAAGATTAACAAGGTTGCTGACCTCATATATTTCCCTTGCCGGCGCCCCAGAAAAGAGGTCACTCAGCCTTGCCACCCATTCTTTGTAAAATCCACTGGCTTCGCTTGCTATTATGTCCGCTTCCGTTTCCCAGAGAGCAACAGAAGTGCCCTTGCCTGTTTTTGGATCCGTCAATAACAAACCTCCCTTGAATCCTTTGTGTTTCCTTGCACCCGGGACGACAAACTCCTGAAACAGGCGAATAAATTCATCCCTTCTACCTGGCTTGATCTGGAAAGTTACCACTTTTGCCTGCATCGCATGCCTCCTCTCACTCTTTAAAAAATATACAAACTACCGAAATTCCGTCCCTCGCCTTTAGTAGACTGTCCATCACGGCGTGTCTTCCACCGTCCTCTCATGACATGTCTGCTTGCAGCTAAAGCCGCTCCCTATCTAACCATCAGGCGCGCTTTAAGTTCTTCGGCCGGAGCGCGCAGGCGTCGGTCACCGGTGTGGCGATGGTGGAAACATAGGCTTCCACGGCGTGGGTCAGGGCATCCATACCCGTTGCCGCCGTCAACGCAGGGGGCATGCCGGCCATCAGGAGTGGATCGTTGATGGCGACATTCGGCGTGACCCTCCAGTCTACTATCGCCATTTTGATTTTGCGCTTCGTGTCCGTAATGATGCAGAACCGCGTCATCTCGCTTGCCGTGCCGGCAGTCGTATTGATCGCGATGAACGGCGGCATGGCCTTCGTCGATTTGTCGATGCCCTCGTAGTCCTGAATCTTCCCGCCGTTCGCGGCCAGGACGCCGACCGCCTTGCCGCAGTCGTGAGAGCTGCCCCCGCCCAGCGAGATAATGCTGTCACACTTGTTTTTTTTGAAAACTTCGAGACCTTCGTGGGCGTTCCTGTCTGTGGGGTTGGGCACGGTCTCATCAAAAATAACGACATCGGCCTTTGCATCCTTTCGGACGATGCCGGCGATCGTGTCGGCTATCCCGGCTTTTGCGATGCCCTTGTCGGTGACAATGAGCGGTTTCCTGCAGCCCAGCCCCTTGACGCGGTCTCCTGTCTGCCTGTGCGCACCGACGCCCATCAGGGTGACGGTGGGAATATAGAATCCGAATACCTGTTCTCCGACTGCCATGACTTGCCTCCGTTGCGGTTGGTGCGTAATTGCCTGATTTCAAAAGAGGTTCTTTGCCCGGGGGAAACGGGCGCAGAACCTCCGTTCCCGTTCACATCGATCAGACTTACAATATAGCAGGAAAACCGCAGTTCGTTTAGCGGTAGTTGTCTGATTTTCTTGTGGGATGATCTGTGGGGTTGATGTAGGTACTTATCTTACAGCCGTTTGAACAAGACCCCTATTGCCGCTACACTACATGGATTATCTCTACCGGGCAGGAATCAGCGGCCTCCTGCACCTTGTCTCTCATGTCCTCAGGCGCGTCTCCTTCGGCCGGATTTGAGCCCACCTGGTACTTTTCCACGATCTGGCTGAAGCTATCCAGAGAATTCTGTTCAAAGACCTCCGGGCAGATGGTCCAGCATGATTCACAACTGACGCACTCATCCCTGTCGATGGTTATCTTTACATTTGCCACAGCACACCTCTCATAATTAGATATTTTTGTTCCTGTTTCCAGTTCATAGTGTTTCGGACCTCGTCCTGACACATTTGGCAACCGCATCGGGTTCTTTCTTTTTGGGCAGCCTGGCAGAAACCTGGCCCCTCATCTAAAGCGTATCAGATATTATTGCACTGTCAAACCGGCACTCGCCGTCCGAGAATGGGATTCATCTGCGGCGGGAAAAAACATAAACCGGAAACATAGTTGACAAATAAACCAGTTTTGATAAGGTTCTAATTAGAAAACTGCAGTTCCGTCAGGTTCCGCCCCGGGGCGTAAAACAGGCGTAAATTCTTATGGAAATGCAAAGGAGCTTACCCGTTTATATCAGCATCGGAGACGAGGCTTCTTTGCCGCGCAGAGAAAGGACGGCTAGTGAATGAAATCTACGAAACACATGGAGAATGCGGGTTTGCTGCCGAAGAGCAGGGA
>Ga0315550_1000456_pt1 | contig 25212 bp, 19 predicted proteins | sample SalMarSW160190MG_2_FD_203100 | JGI IMG/M metagenome (GOLD analysis project Ga0315550, IMG submission 203100) | Salt marsh sediment microbial communities from the Plum Island Ecosystem LTER, Massachusetts, United States - Salt Marsh Sediment SW1601-90 ... | reverse complement strand
CAAACGGCTCGGGAATATCCGGCTCGATCTGGCGTGGAAGCGGCAGGGGATCGTTGAGGTGTTTCATCAAGACAGCCAGCGGTGTATCGGCATCGAAGGGCACCTGCTGAGTGAGCATCTCGTAGAGCATGATCCCCAGCGAGTAAATATCGCTGTGGGCGTCGCTTTGGCCCTCGAGTCCCTGCTCGGGCGCCATATAGTTCAACGTGCCCATCAGCGCTCCCGAGGCCGTGTGCTGCGTGCTGCCGACGATCTGGGCGATGCCGAAATCGGTGATGACCGCCTCGCCGCGCTTGGTCAGCAGGATATTGGCAGGTTTGAGGTCGCGGTGAATCATCCCCTCGCTGTGGGCGTAGGCCAGCCCGTCGAGCACATCGAGCATCACGCGCACGATCTCACCCAACGGCATGCGCTCGCTACGCAAGCGGTAGTCGTTCAGGCGCGTCTTGAGCGTATCCCCCTCGAGAAGCTCCAGGACGATGTAATAGACCTCGCCCTCTACATCCGAATCAAACACCTGCACGATATTGGAGTGGCGCAAAGCAGCCACCGCCCGTGCCTCGCGCCGGAAGCGCGCCAGAAACTCGGCGTCCTCCACCAGATCGGAGCGCAACACCTTGATCGCCACGTAGCGATCGAGCTGGGAATGATAGGCTCGGTAAACGCGCGCCATCCCGCCGCGTCCCAGCGGCTCCAGTACGCGATACCTGCCCAGCATCTGTCCTTCCAACAAAGCCATTGCAGTTCCTTTTTCTTCCGTGCCCAATAACGGCGACTCATCCGCAGGGGGTGATTTTTTCCGTCCCAGTCTCATCATTCACCTTCCTGCAGATAGGATACCACAGCGCCGACCAGACTGCCTATCGTTCAGCTAACAATCGGCTATCGAATTGTGTGCGTAAAACGTAAAGCGTAAAACGTAAACGACGCTTACGTTCTACGCTTTACGGCTTGCGTCCACGCCTGTACTCCCCCGCCACCCAACACCCGCTTTCACCCCTGCATGACCAGCTTGTACCCCAACCCCCGTACGGTGAGCAGCATCTGCGGATCGGAGGGATCGGATTCGATCTTGGAGCGCAGCCGGCGCACCAGGTTCTCCACCTGGTAGTCATATACTCCCTCCTGATACTCGGGCCAGACGGCGATGCCGATATCATCCTTCGAGCAGACCTGCCCCTGGCGCTCGTAGAGGTAGGCCAGCAGCGCAAACTCCTTGGGGGCGAGTGTGACCACGCGCCGATCCACCCGCACCACACCCGCCGCCACGTCCACCTCCAACTCGGGGAAGGGCGTGTCGCGAAAGGTGATGTCGGGATCGTGAAAGGTCAGCACAACGTCGCCGACCTTGATGCGATCCTCGTCGTGAAGCGCCGTGGGAGATAGCAGGCGCTCGTCGTTGAGAAAGGTGCCGTTGGTGCTGCCCATGTCCTCCAATATCACACGCCAGCCATCGCGCCGCACCTGGGCGTGCTCACGCGAGACGCGCTTGCTGGTGATGACGATATCACTCTCCACCGCCCGCCCGATGACGATCGAGTCGCCGGTCAGGGGATGCTCGCGCCCGGTGGGATCAGTGAGATATGGCACTTGCTCGGTTTTTGACTTGGCAGCCGCCATTGCGTACCTCCGACCCGTAAGTCTACCTCTACTAGGCCAACCTGTCAAATCCGGCTGGCCGATAAATCCTTTTGGGACGCAGATTTGCGCTGATTCTCGCACATGGAAGGATTTGTCAGGAAAAGCACACACCCTTGGAGATTCAAGGGTGTGTGCTTTTCGTTTCTAACCAACTCGGCGGCTATTTCCAGAATTGCCACCACTTTTTCTTCTTGCCCGAATCAGTGACATCCACTGCGTCTACTCTTATTCCATCCAACTTTGGGTCTACAACGACTGTCCTTCCTTGCAACCTCAAGGAATCAACTATTATCAAGACATCCCAACTCATAGCCCACTATCCCTCGCTGAGATAACTTGGACATCGGATTCAAGCCACCATGATAGGTGGCCGGCTCAACCACTATTCCACCTGAATCTCTACCAGGGCCGTCATGCCCCAATACAGTGGTGCATCTACGTCAGCCAAGTCGACCGTCACCGCGTACACCACGTCGCCGCGATAGTCCCCCGGCTGCAGAGCGATCTCGCGCGCCACGCCCGCGAACGCCTCATCCGGCAGCGCGTCCACCGTCACCACCACTTCCTGCCCCTCGTCCACGCGCACCACGTCCAGCTCCGTCAGGTCCTTCGTCACTGCCTGCAACTGGTCCAGCGTCGCCAACACCAGCGCCGACTGCCCCACACCGATCGTGTCCCCGACGTCGATGTTCAGCGTCGTCACCGTCCCGTCGAAAGGCGCCTCTAGCCGGGCATCCGCCAGCGCGCTCTCCGCCTCCTCCAGCGCCAGCGCCGCCGCCTCGATGTCCAAACGGGCCGCCTGCAGGTCCAGCGCGTCCGGCTCCTCCAGCACCGCCTCCAGGTCCCGCTCCGCCTGCTCGACCGCCCGATGCGCCTGATTGACCGCGTTCCGCGCCTGCAACAACTGGAACTCGGCATTCTCCACCGTCCGGTTGTAGCGTCCCTCGGCGTCCAGGTAGGCGTCGTGCGCCCGCGCCACCACGCTGTCGCCTATGTGCTCCACGCCCCGGTCCCGCTTGGACACCAGCTCCTGGTACAGCCGGTAGGCCTCGTCGCGGGCGTAGCGGGCCGCGCGCACCTCCTCGCCCGTGGCCAGGCTGTGCTCGGTCAGCGTCAGCTGCTGCAGCGCCTCATTGTACGCCGCCTGAGCGTCGACGATGGCCGCCTCGGCCGACGCCACGTCGCGCTCCTCCGGCGGCTTTTCCAGCTGCTCCAGCCGCAGTTGGGCCTGGCGCATGCTCAGGTCGGCGTTCGCCAGCGCCCGGTCGAGGTCCTCCGCCTCCAGACGGGCAATGACGTCGCCAGCTTTCACTGCGTCGCCCTCCACCACCAGCACCTCGACCACCTTACCGCCCATCTCGAAGCTGAGCTCCTCCGAGCGGGCAGGCTCAATCACGGCCTCGGCCACCACGACGTCGCTCGACGCATCGGCCACCACGGGCAACACGGTCGCCTCGGACGTCGCCAGCGCTCCGTTACACCCCGCCAGCAGCGCGGCAATCGCCAAAATTATCAGGCTCGCAAATACTCGTTTTTTGTTCATGTGGATTCCTCCTTTAAATCATGGATAGCACGAATCAACAAATGATACGAATTTATGCAACAGGCTCTACCCCCAACACATCCATCGGTATCAATCGACAGGCATCCGGATCGGCCAGGCAGGCCAGATCATCCTCGGGGCTGACGACGCGCTCGACGTGACCATCCAGCATCTGGATGATGCGGTCGGCGTACCGGACCATGCGCAGGTCGTGCGTCACCATGATACCCGCCCGATTCTGCTCGTGCACCAGCGCGGCCAGCGTCTCTACCACCTGGAACGCGCGCTCCGAATCCAGGCTGGCCGTCGGTTCGTCGGCCAAAACCAGCGCCGGCTGGTTGATCAGCGAACGGGCAATGGCCACCCGCTGCTGCTGTCCGCCGGAAAGCTGCCTGGGCAGCACGTTCAGTCGTTCCTCCAGCCCCAGGATCATCAAAAGCTCTTTGGCCCGCTTCCTGTTCTCGGCGTCAAACTCGCCGTTCAGCCGCAGCATCAGCTCGACGTTCTCCAGGGCGGTCAGGTACGACACGAGGTTGTTGTCCTGAAAGGTGAACCCGATCTTGCGGCGGCGGAAGCGCGAGCGCTGGCGCTGATTCATCGCACCCAGCTCCTGCCCGTCGATGGCGATACTGCCCGCCGTGGGCTGCAGCAGCGCCGCCAACATGGCCAGCATCGTCGTCTTGCCCGAGCCGCTGGGACCGACCAGCGCGATGAACTCGCCCTGATGCAGTTCGAAAGAGACGTCGTCGACCGCGTTCACCGTCCCGGCGCCCGACTGGTACGTCTTGACCACCGATCTCACTTCAAGGGCCACTGACGTCATCTTGCCACCTCCCTCACGCGTTCAACCCCAGAGCCGTCAAGGGCTCCACGCGCAGCGAATATCGGATGGACACCAACCCACCAATCGGTCCCATGAGCAGCAGCGAGATCGCCGCCATGGCCCCCGAGCGCAGCTCAAAGACGATGGGGATACCGGGCGGAAAAACGGACGCCACGCCAAAGGTGATCAGGCCGCCGATGCCGATCCCGACCACCGTCGTCAGCACGATCTGGATCATCGCCGCCATCGCCACGATGCCGTTCGGCGTACCGATGGCCTTGAGCATGCCGATCTGGGGTACCTTTTGCAGCGTCTGGATCTGGAAAAAGCCGCCGATGACCAACGCGCCGATCACCAGCGCAAAGCCGTTCTGCGTCATCAGCGTGGACTGCTGCTCCTGGTAGCCGGGCGTGTTCTCGTACGCCGTCTGGCGATCGACAGCGTCGATGCGCGTGACCCGCTCGTACAGAGCCTGGCGCACCGTCTCGATCTGCGCGGGATCGGCCAACCGCACGGCGACGATGTTGCACGCCAGCTCCCCCTCATCCGTCACCACCATCGCCCGCGGCATCACCTGATCCCATTTGAGGTAAGCCACGAACACCGAGCCGCGCAGCCCGTACTTGCGGCTGTCGGTGATGCCGCCCACCGTCAGTGTGTAGAACTCCTCTTCGCTGCCGACGGTCGTGCGCACAGTGAACTGATCGTTCACCTGCAACCCCGTCACCAGAGCCACCGTACGGTCGATGATCACGTCTTGGTCGCTGCGCCGGCCCAACCCCTCGCCCGCCTCCACCGACGGCTCGCCCGGCTTGCCCGGCTCGACGCCGATGAGGGAGATATCGTATTGCTCATCATCGGGCAGCATGATCGAGGCGCTGGAAAAGCCAATCGGTCCCACGTCCTGCACCCCCTCGGCCGAGGCGATGGTCCTGAGCAGCGAGCGCTCCAAGCGGCTGGCACCGATATTGAGCTGCGCCGTGTCCTGGTAGACCAGCAGGTCGGCGTTCAGCTTTTGCAGGTACTCGCGGTTGCCCGAGCCCAAGCCCTCGCCCAGCGCAGCGATGAACAACACCAGCAGCGTGATCATCGCCACGACCAGACTAAACAGCAGAAAACGCCCGCGATTGCGCCACATCTCTCTGAGCGTCAGATGAATTGCTATAGACATCATACTCACTCCCTATCGTTCCGATGCAGCATTATAACACAAAAATCGGTGCGCACACCTGACGCGCTGGCTCATACCGCGCCCATAGTAAGATCATCAATCTTTACCTCTTCCACGCCAGGAATCGTCGACGAAGGGCATCCTGCTCCCCAGAAGGCAACGGTCGCAGTGGCGGCAGGACGTCTGGACCACAGAGATCAAGCGCCCCCATCATCGCTTTGAGCGCCCCAAGGGATTGCGCCAGGCTTCGACCCTCGACGAACAGCCGTGCGAACGCGTCCACTCGTTGCTGACAAGCCTCGGCCCCATCTCGGTCGCCTTCGACCGCGCGGTCGAACAGCGTCCGACACAACGCCGGGATCAAGTTGCCCTGAGCTGGCACGATGCCATCGGCGCCCAAGGCCAGCCCTTGCGCAGACAGGGCCGATGCGCCGACGAGGATAGCGAAAACCGGTCTGGCGTCGCCCAATCGTTCAATGAGCGTCGTCAAGTGGGCAACGTCCCCACTCGAATCCTTGATCCCCACGACGCTCGGATGGCGACTCAGACGTTCCACGACCTCGACGGAGATGGCCAAGTGCGTCGTGACCGGTATATCGTACAGCACGAGCGGGAGATCGATCCTATCGGCCAGGACGCTGAAATAGGCAAACTGCTCCTCGGCATCCAGAGCATAATACGCGGGCAGATGCGCCACGACCGCATCTACGCCCAGCGACGCATACGCTTTTGCCGCCGCCACGGAATCCGTCAGACAATTGGAACTGACACCCGCATAGACCCTGGCGCGCTCACCGACGTGCTCCACAGTAGCTGCAACCAACCGCTCGCGCGTAGCAGCGGGCACGGAAGTATTCTCGCCGGTCGTACCCAGCACAAATACCCCGTGAACGCCACCTGCAACCACGTGGTCGACGACGCGCCCAACGGAAAGCTCATCCAGATCACCATCGGGCGTGATCGGCGTCACCATCGGCACAATGACACCGTGATGAGGTGAAAGATGATTTGTGCTCAAGAACTCCTCCTTGTGCAATGTCCTTCTGCATTTGTCTGCTTATCGCTACTCGTACGCCAATGCCTCCCTCACACTCACCCTTGTCGCCTGCCACGTCGGCCCAACACTCGCCAGCGCCGAAAGCGCCGTCACGATCACTAACCAGATGCCAACCGAGGAAAACGAGTACTCGAATTCAAGCGAACTGTTGGCGATAACCATGCCCAACGCATCGCTCAGAACGCGCGCGCCCGGGTAACTGAGCGGCAGGGCCAACACCCAACTCAACACCCCCAGGAATACCCCTTCCCCAATGAAAATGCCAAAAACATCCAAGGATGCCGCCCCGGTGGCACGCATGACACCCACCTCACGCATACGCTCGACTATGTTGATCGAAAGCGTACCCGCCAATCCAATACCACCCACGACCGCTGCCATCAAGGCCATCGTCAGCAAGAGATAAGTGATCACGTCGAACATCGTGTTGCTCATCTGGCGGTACTCCTCCGCACTGCGGACAGTCATCGTCTCAATGTGCTGCACGGCGTAGAGATCGCTCAAATCGGCAACCAGTTGGGTCTGCGCCTGGACATCGTGCGCCTCCGAGATCACGATCGCCGTGTTCCCCCGCCCAGCGTGCCCGGCCTCTTGCGCCAGCGCGTCAAACGGCACAAAGTGACTCGTGCCGGGTACGACATCCAGGATCAGTCCCACCACCGTCCAGGTCGATTCCTGGCCGGCGATGCTCAACGCCAATTCGTCGCCGACCTGGATATCCTCCTTTGCAGCAGTCCTGTTGTTGAGCAGAATCGCGCGTCCATCTCCGGGCAGCAAAGCACGACCCGCGACAAAGCGCGGGCGGAACGCATCCGAATCGAGCGGCACGCCGTATATAGAGAACTCCAGTTTCTCGCCGGTCACCAGCGACAGGTCGGCCTCCGCCGAGTCCCACACCTCCACCCTGGCCACGCCCGACATTCCTTCCGTGGCCTCGATCAGACGATCTGCCTGATAAGGGCGCGGCATGACAATCATCACGTCGTAGGCAAAGCTTTCGAGCGTCATCTCAACCGTATTCTCGAGCGACAGCCGGGCGCTCAGGACAGCGATAAACATCACACCGACAAAGACGAACGTGAACAGCGTCAACGTGACGCGCGCCTTGCGGCGAAAGACGTTGCGCAGGCTGAGCGCCATCGGGCGCGGCAGGAAGCGCACCCGCCCCATCAGGCGGTCGAGCGGGCCGCGGCCAAACCTGCCTCCCAAACCATACGTACTGATGGCCCGGTGCGGGCTGACGCGCACCCCACCGACCACGGGTAGGCCCGCCGCAAACAGGGGCACGGCCACCGCCATGACCGCCTGCACTCCTATAGCCACCGGCGAGACCTGGAAATCGGCGGTGGCAATGACGTTGAACGTCTGCAGCAGCCAACCAGACAGCGCGTGCGCGCCGAGCGCGCTCAGCGGCACTGCCGGCACCAGCGCCAACAGGCCATAGATCAACGCCGTCGAAAGGTAAATGCGCACCAACTGCCAAAACGTCGCACCGAGCGTCTTCATCACGCCGATCTGCCACACTTGCCGGACGACGATGGCGTCCATCGTATTGACGATCAAAAAAGCGCTCACACCCAATGACGCGACACCCAACACCTCCAACAAGAGAAACAGCGCGTCGAGCAAATCACCCAGCATGTCGGCCGGGAACTCGTCCTCTATCCCCGCAACAGTGAACCCGGAAACGGTAAGCCCCATGCGCGCCAAGCGCCCCTCGACGCGTTCTCGCACCCCTTCCAGGTCCGCGCTGTCGGGCGCCAATCGAACGTAAAGCTTGTTGGGTTCCTGGACCCCGGTCAATCGGGCGACCATCTCCGGGATGGCGTAGAACGTGGCAGGCCCGTTGTATTGCGGCGGCAAGACGTAGGGCTTGCGCACAACGCCGCCGATGGAAACCGCCTCGTCGCGTCCGGTCTCGACAACAATAGCCGCGCCCAAAGAAACACCAAAATACTGCGCCGTCTGGTGCTCCACCGCGAGAGCCGCTTCGGTCGGCCACCCGCCCTCCAGCAGCTCGACCCGGCTGACCCGCTGAGACGCATAGTCCTCGCGGGCGATCAGCATCCCCTGCCGCCATGCCGTCTCCTCCGGCAGTCGCCAGCGGATAGCCGCCATCGCCTCGACCTCTGCCCCGGCCACGCCCGGCTCGCGCAGCGCCGCCTCGACCGTCTCCTGGTCAAGCCGATCCCCTTTAAACGTAATGTTCGCGGGCCGGCTAATCTCCTTTTCCCGCGCCAGGTAAACGTCCATCACGCCGCGCGCGCCGACAGTCAGCCCCAGGGCAAACACCCCCGCAGCGATGGAGAACACCGCCAGCACCGTGCGCGTCTTGTTGTGCGCCAGATCCCGCCAAACCTTGCGCCAGATCACGCCCACGCAGAATCTCCAATCACCAACCTCTGATCTCCCAAGTCGATCATTCGTACGCCAGAGCTTCTCTCACACTGACCCTCGTCGCCCGCCACGCCGGCCACAAGCTGGCCAGGACCGAGAGCACTATCACAAGTACCAGCCAGATAAGAACCGAGGGGAGCGAGTAGTCGAAATCAAGAGGTGCGCCAAAGGTCGATCCGATCGCGTTGCCGAAAGCGCGCGCGCAGGGATAGCTGAGCGGCACGGCCAACAACCAGCTCAACACCCCCAGGGACACGCCCTCTCCCAAGAAAACAGCAAAGACGTCTGATGATACCGCCCCAATCGCACGCATGACGCCCACCCCACGCATTCGTTCGACCACGTTGATGGAGAGCGTCCCCACCAGACCCATAGAGCCCACAACCGCCGCCAGGAAAGCCATCGCCCCCAGAAGGTATGCCAATGTATCGAACGCCATGTTGAGGGTTTGACGTAGATCGTCGACGCTATTGAGACTCCGCGCCTCGATATGCTGCGCTGCGTAGGCATCGCTCAGATCGGCGATCAACTGTTCCCGCGCCGATGCATCGTGCACCTCAGATATGACGATCGCCATGTTCCCCCACCCGGCGCGACCAACCTCTTCCGTCAGCGCACCAAACGGCACAATGTTGGTCATCTCAGGGCCAGCGGCAGCCGTCAAGGACAATAGCCCCACCACCGTCCAGGTTGACTCCTGCCCGGCGATGGTCAACGTCACCTCATCGCCGACCCCGATACCCTCCCTCATCGCGAGCCGGTTATCAAGCACGATCGCGCGTCCATCTCCGGACAGCAGTCCGCGCCCGGCGAGAATAGGCAGCCGAAACGCCTTCGAGTCGGGCGGTATGCCATAGACGAGGATGTCATGCTCGCCAATCGCCAGCGACAGGTTCACGTACGCTTGTTCCCACACTTCTACCGAGGCCACTCCCGGCACCCCCGCCGCGACCTCGGTCAGACGATCCGCCCGATAGTGGCGCGGAGAGTGAACCATCACATCGTAGGCAAAGCCTTCGAGCAGCAACTCGACCGAGTGGCGGAAAGAGGAGCGCGCGCTCACAACAGCGATGAACAACACACCAACCAAGGTGAACGTGACCAACGTCAACGCCACGCGCACCTTGCGGCGAAAGACGTTGCGCAGGCTAAGCGCCACAGGGCGCGGCAGAAAACGTACCCGCCCCATCAAGCGGTCAAGGGGACCACGCCCGAACCTCCCCCCCAGGCCATACGTGCCGATGGCCCGGTGTGGGCTGATGCGCACCCCGGCGATCACGGGAAGGGCCGCTGTCAGCAGAGGAACAGTCACTGCCATCACTACCTGAACCGCCACCGCCATCGGCGAAATCTGGAAAGCGGCAGGAGCGACGATGCTGAGCATCTCCAGCAAAAAGCCGGCCAGTGCGTTCGCGCCCAATATCCCAAGCGGAATCGCCAACACCAACGCCAGCAGACCATAGGCCAACACCATCGACAGATAGACACGTACCACTCGCCAGAACGTCGCGCCCAGCACCTTCATCACGCCGATCTGCCACGTCTGCTGAACGAGGATGGCGTTCATCGTGTTGACGATCAAGAACCCACTCAAGCCCAGCAGAACAACCCCCAACACCCCCAACACGAGGAACATCGCATCGAGCACGCCGCCCATGTAATCGACTGGGATCCCATCCTCCACCCCCACGGAGGTAAACCCAGTCACGGTGAGTCCCATACGGCCCAATCGATCTTCGACCCGCCTGCGCACATCGTCCAAGCGCCAGCCATTCATTCCTTCAGACGACAACCGAACGTGAAGCTTGCTGGCATCCCGAACCCCGGTCAGGCGCGTCAGCGTCTCTGGAGTGGCGTAGAACACGGCAGGCTTATCAGGCGTCGGTGGCGGAACGTAGGCCTTGCGTACGACGCCAGCGATCGATACCATCTCGCCGACCCCGCTCTCGACGACGATCGATGTCCCCAGGGGAATATCAAAAGACCGCGACGTCTGAAGCTCTACCGCCAGAGTGTTTTGGCCGGGCCAGTTGCCTCCCATCAACTCTACCAAGCCGACCCGCTGTGCGCTATAGTCCTCGCGGGCGACCAACACACCATGCCGCCACTCCGCCTCCTCCGGCAAGCGCCAGCGCACGATGGCCACCATCTCGAGCTCCGCGTCGGCCACGCCGAACTCGCGCAGCGCCGCCTCGACCGTCTCTTGGTCAAGCTGCTCCCCCCTGAATATGAGGTGCGCAGGCCGGCTGACCACATTCTCCCGCGCCAGACCAGCGTCCACCAAACCGCTCGCGCCCAAGACCAATCCAAGGGCAAAGACCCCGGCGGCGATGGATAACACCACCAGAATTGTGCGTGCCCTATTGTGCGCTAGATCGCGCCAGACCTTACGCCAGACTACACCCACCTACACCCCACGTACACCTGCCACTTGCATACTTGCTACTCGTACGCCAAAGCCTCTCTCACACTCACCCTCATCGCTCGCAGCGCCGGCCACAGGCTGGCCGATGCCGAGAGCACAATCACGATCAACAACCAGGTCATCACCCCACCCACCGAGTAGCTGTAGTGAAAGGGAATGTGCATTGTCTGGCCTACCAGGTCGCTAAAGAGCTGCCCACCCGGGTAGCTAAAGGGCACGGCCAGCAGCCAACTCAAAACACCCACCAGCACTCCCTCGACGACAAATACCTCAACTATCGCAACCGACGTCGCTCCGATGGCGCGCATCACACCGATCTCGCGCGTCCGCTCGACCACGTTGATCGACATCGTGCCCATCAACCCGATGCTGCCCACCACCGCTGCCAGCAGCGCCATCATCAACAGGATGTAGAGAATGGGCGTAAACTGCTTCCACGTGCTCGCCCGCTCATCCTCGGCACTCCAGAAATACGCGGCCTCAAGCCGGTTGGCCGCATAGACTGCGCGCAGGTCGCGGGTCAACTGCCGGTGGAGTGCAGGAGTTCCCTCAAACACCACCGCCACATACCATCCATAGTTCAAAGACCCTGTCTCCCGTGAGAGCGCGTCATGGGGAACGAGGCTGACGTCCTCGGCATTGGCCACGACCCCCACCACCGTCCAGGTCGTCTCTTCACCCACCAAATAGATCGTGATCTCGTCCCCGACCTCGATACCCTCCTCGTCGGCGATCTGGTAGCTGAGCAAGATAGCGTTCTCATCCTCAGGTAAGAGAGAGCGCCCCTCAACGATACGTGGGGTCACGATCTCTGACTCGGGCGGCAAGCCCAGGAGCGAGATAGACCGGTCCTCGCCCGACGCCAACGCCACCCTGCCCCCCCGATATTCCCACACCTCGGCCTTGGCCACGCCGGGCGTGCTCTCGGTCACGTGCAACAACCACTCCACACGATACGAGTCCTTGAAGTCAATCGCCACGTCGTTGCCAAAGTCACCGATCATTGCCTCGACCGTGGTGTCACAAGACAACTGCACGCTCATCACCGACATGAACATTGCGCCGCCCAGCGCCAGCGTGAGCAGTGTCAGCGCGACACGCACCTTGTGGCGGAAGGTGTTGCGCAGGCTGAGCGCCAGGAGAGGCGGCAAGTAGCGCAGGCGGGCGATCGTGCGATCCCACAATCCCCGGCCAAACCCGCTCCCCAAGCCGTAGCTGCTGATCGCCTCGTGAGCCGTGATGGAAGCGCCATCCACTACCGGCACCAGCGCTGCCAAAACAGGGGTAGCCAACCCGATGGCTATCTGGACGATGATGGCGAGCGGGAACACCCGGAAGGAATCAAGGGGAACATTGGCAAAGCTAACGCCCCACTCTGCAAGCCAATAAGCGCACAGTGCCGCCGACGGTATGGCCAGCGGCAAAGCCAGCCCACCATAGATCAGCGCGATCATCAGATAGACGCGCATCACCCGTCCTCTCGTCGCTCCCAACACCTTCATCACGCCAATCTGCCACACCTGCTGTGCAATGATAGCGCTCAAGGTGTTGACGATCAAAAAGACACTCAAAGCCAGCAGCAGCGCCCCAGACACAACCAAAATGATCAACAGGGTATCCAGAGAAGCTCGAAACCAGTGCCTGTTGGGATCTCTGACCCATTGCCCCCAATGCGGTACCTCCATGCGGTCCCAGCGCTCATCAACCAGCTCGGCGGCGGCGGCAGCACGATCGATGGTGTGGTCCTTGATGCGCACGTCGATGCGGTTGTAAAGCTCGCCGGACAGCCAATTCGCCGTATCCGGCGTGGCGTAAAAAACCGCGTCCCCCCCAAACTGTGGGATAGAGTAGACATCAGGATCACGCACGATCCCGCCGACATTCAAGCGGTGTTCGCGCTGCTCTACTTGAATGATGACGGGCGTGCCGACGGGAATACCGAAACACTTTGCCGATAACCGCTCCACGGCCAGCTCGCGTTCCTCGGGCCAACGCCCCTCCACGAGATCGAGGAGCCCAAAACGCATGTCCGCATAATCCTCGTGGGCATAGAGAACACCGTCGCGCCAGTCGGACGGACCCAGGTTCGCATCGTTCTCCAGTCGCCAGCGTACCGTAGTATCGATCAGACGCTCAACCTCGACTACGTCGGGGTCGCGCAGCACCGCGTCCGTGGCAGCATCTCTTCTAAACCACCCCCAAAAGCTGATGTGGATGGGCACCCAGGCTCGCCGATCCTCCTCCATGCAGGCACACATGATGCCGTATGCCCCCACGATCACGCCTATGGCAAAGACGCTCACGGCGATGGAAAGCACCACCAACGCCGTGCGCGCCCTGTCGTGCGCCAGATCACGCCACACCTTGTGCCAGATCACCCCCATGTCACATCTCCATGCTCATTCGCAAACTCGCCAACCCACTATAAATCGGCCCGCAGCAACTGGTTCAACACCCGTTGTGGATCTACCACGTCGGTGAGGCACGTCTCACCCCGGATACGCCCGTCGCGCAGGCCAATCACCCGGTCGGCGTGGCTGGCCGCACGAAAATCGTGGGTGACGACCAAGAGCGTCTTGCCCTGTCTCGCCAGGCTTCCGAACAGCGCAAACATCTCCTCGGCCGTGGCGGTGTCCAGGTTGCCCGTCGGCTCGTCGGCAACGAGGATGGGCGGATCGGTAGCCATCGCGCGGGCAATGGCCGCCCGCTGCTGCTCCCCGCCGCTGAGGGCGTTGGGCAGCTTGTCCGCGTGCTGCGCGATCCCCACCCGTCTCAGCAATTCCATCCCCCACTCCTTCCGCTCGCGCCACTTTCGAAACTTGCAGAAATCCATCGGCAACACCACGTTCTCCAGGATGCTTAGCGTGGGCAATAGTTGGAAAAACTGAAAGATGACGCCAATGTTCCGTCCGCGCCAACGGGCCAGGCGGTTTTCACCCAACTCGTGGATCGGCTCTCCGGCAACCCGGACCTCGCCCCTGGTAGGCCGGTCGATGCCGGTGATCATATTCAGCAGCGTCGACTTACCAGAACCCGAAGGCCCTACCACGCCGATGAACTCACCCGCCTCCACCTGCAGTGTGACGTCCTTGAGAACCGTCACCTCCCCGGCGCTGGTCTTGTAGGTTTTGACTACATCTTGTAGGTCAATCAACGTTCCACCCATTGTGCTTTACCCCCTTACTTAGGAATCGATCTCCTCCAGCCGCTCGTCGCACAGATCGAGCCACTTCAAGTCGGCCTGGAGATGCAGCAGTGCGCCTTCCAACAGCAGCGCGACGAAGGAATCGTCCTGTATCTGTGTGAGCAACGTCCCCATCTCGCGCAACTGCTGCAAGTAAGCCTGTCGCTGGTCGGCGATCATCGCCGGCGCGTCGCGATATCCGGCCAGGTGACGCACGACCAGCTTGATAAAAAACTCGTCCCTAAAGGATTCCACCTTCTCGACCGGCCGATCCAGCCAGGTCTCGAGCTCAGCCCGGCCTTGAGAGGTGAGCGCATAAGTCCTTTTGCCACGCTTGTCCTCGGCATCGACCTGACCCGTTACCAGTCCATCCCGCTCTAACCGGCTCAGGGTCGTGTAGATCTGGCCAAAGTTGATCTCCCACCTGCCGCCGAGCGCCTCCTCCAAGGCATTCTTGAGATCATACCCGTGACGGGGATGGCAGGCCAATAGTCCGAGAAGCGCATGTTTGAGCATCGCCACCTTAATATATACTCAGTATATATTGAAGTATAACTCAAACAGGTAATTTGTCAAGAAAAAAAGCCCATGGCTGTGTGCCATGGGCCCGCATCTCCCCAACTCATCATTCGCTATTCATACGCCAGCGCTTCCCTCACACTCACCCGGGTAGCCCGGAGGGCCGGCCACAGGCTGGCCACCGCCGAAAGGGCCAGCACGATCGCTAACCAGAGTACCACCCCATCGACCGAGAACTTGAAATCGAGCGGCATCTCCAACACCGCCGTGCCGACGACGCTGCTGAAAGCCAGTGCGCCCGGATAGCTGATGGGCACTGCAAGCAGCCAGCTCAACGCCCCCACGAACATGCCTTCGACGACGAAAATCCCGGCCACGGAGAGCGACGTCGCGCCGATGGAGCGCATCACGCCGATCTCGCGCCCCCGCTCCACCACGTTGATCGACATCGTGCCCATCAGCCCGATACCGCCCACGGCGGCCGCCAGGATCGCCATCGCCAGCATCAGGGTGATGACGATCTCGAACTGGGCCTCGCCCTGCTCCCGCGTCTCGACGGCACTCTGGAAATAGACGGGCTTGAGGCGATGCTCCGCATACACCGCGCGCATGTCCTCAATCAAGCGGACCTGCGCCTCGGAAGTGTGCTCCATCGAGTTCGCCATCAGGAACGCCCCTCGGTTGGCGTTGCCGATCTCGTTCGCCATAGCGTCAAAGGGCACAAAGTTATCGTGTTGGTTGTTGTTGATATTGACGACCAGGCCCACTACCTGCCAGGTGGTCTCTTCTCCTCCGATGGTCAACGTCACCTCGTCGCCGACCGCAAATCCCTCATCGGCGGCGATCTTGCTGTTCAGCAGAATTGCGTTGCCATCGTCGGGCCGCAGTGCGCGCCCTTCAGTGATGCGGGGGGCGAACATCTTGGAATGATCCGGCACACCCCACAACTGCCCCTGGATCTCCTCGCCATTGTCCAGCGCCAGTGTCGCTCCGCGCACGTCCCACACCTCGACGTTGGTCACGCCCGGCACACTCTCGGTGGCCTTGACCAAACGCTCCATACGGTACGTACGATCGAACACGACCAGGACGTCGAACCCGAAATCGCTCAGCAGCACGTCGAGGGTGTTGGAGAACGAATCGCCCACGCTCATCACCAGGATGAACATCACGCCGCCGAGGGTGAGCGAAAGCAACGTCAAGGCGACGCGCGCCTTGCGGCGGAAGGTGTTGCGCAAGCTGAGCGCCAGCGGGCGCGGCAGGTGGCGCAAGCGACCCAGCAAACGATCGAGCAGGCCTCGGCCAAACCCACCCCCCAGGCCGTAGGTGCTGATGGCCTTGTGCGCGCTAATGCGCGCGCCGCCGACCACGGGCACCAGCGCCGCCAGCAGCGGCACGATCAATCCCACGACAATCTGGATGACCACCGCCGTCTCCACGATGCGGAAATCGCCAGGAAAGATGTTGAAAAAGTCGAGCATCCAGGCCGCCATCAGGTGCGCGCCGGCCGCTCCCAGCGGCACGGCGACGAACAACGCCAGCAGGCTATAGATCAGCGCCGTCGTCAGGTACAGGCACACCACGCGCCCGCCGGTCGCCCCGACGGCTTTCATCACCCCGATCTGCCACACCTGCTGGGTGACGATGGCGTTCATCGTGTTGATGACGAGAAAGCCGCTCAACCCCAAGGCCAACACGCCCAGCACGCCCAGGATGAGGAATATGGCATCCATCATCTCCTGCGCCCAGTGCACCTCGGGGTCCACGATGTCATAGTAGCCCACCTCCACACCGATTCCCTCCAGCCGGTCCTTGAGCCGCTCGGTGACCTCCTCCGCCCGCCCCTGGCTGAAGGCATCGACCTGAACGTTGAGCGTGTTGTATCCCTCTGGACGGTCGAACAGCCAGGCGAGCATCTCCACAGAAGCGCAAAAGGTCGCGTCACCCATGTTGAGCTGCGGCGGCGGCGTATAGGGATGGCGTATCACACTTTCAATCATCAGCGTGCGCTCGTGCCGCCCGTACTCAACGACGATGGTCGTGCCGATGGGAAGACCAAAGTAGCTCGCCGACATGCGCTCCACCGCCAGCGCGCGCCCGTCGGGCCAATCGCCCTCCAGCAGCTCGATGGGGTACATGCGCTGCGCCTCATAGTCGGCGCGGGCGATGATCGTCCCGTCGCGCCACTCGTCCTCGCCCTCAAACTTCCAACGAAAGCCCTCGCGCACCTCCCCTTCGGCGTCGGTGACGCCGGGCTCGCGCAACGTCGCTTCGACGACGTCCTGATCGAACCAACTGGTGTACATCTCGATGTGGGGTGCGTTGCTCGCCTGGTGGCTCTCCGTCATGCGCGCGCGCATCACACCCGACATGCCAAAGACCAGCCCCAGCGCAAACACCCCCACGGCAGTGGAGAGCACCACCAGCACCGTGCGGAACTTGTTGTGCCACAGATCACGCCAGACCTTGAGCCACGCTATGCTCATCGGACTATACCAAACGTGCCCGGTGCTGCCCGTTGTTGTGATCGCGGTCGATGCGTCCATCCAGCAGATGGATCACGCGCCGCATCTGCTCACTCAGATCCCGGTCGTGAGTGACCACCAGCAACGTCTTGCCCTCATCCACCAAACGATCGAACAGGGCGAACATCTCGGCCGCGGTCTGCGTGTCCAGGTTGCCCGTCGGCTCATCGGCCACGACCACGGGTGGGTCGTTGGCCAGCGCCCGGGCGATGGCCGCCCGCTGCTGCTGCCCGCCGCTGAGGGCGTTGGGCAGCTTGTGCGCCTGCTCGGGGATGCCCACCTGTTCCAGGAGGTCCATCGCCACCTTCTTCCGCTGGCGCCGCTTGTAGACGTTGCAGAAATCCATCGGCAGCATGACGTTCTCCAGGATAGTCAGCGTGGGCAGCAACTGGAAGAACTGGAAGATGACGCCGACGTTCTTGCCGCGCCAGCGGGCCAGTTGGTTCTCGCTCATCTTGTGCACGGCCTTGCCGGCGACGAACACCTCGCCGCTGGTGGGCCGGTCGATGCCGGTGATCATGTTGAGCAGCGTCGACTTGCCGGAGCCAGAGGGCCCCACCACGCCGACGAACTCGCCCTCGTTCACGCGCAGGTCGATGTCCTTGAGCACGGTCACCCCCCCCGCGCCGGTCTCGTAGGTCTTGATCACGTCCCGCAGGTCGATTAACGTTTGATCCATTACACCCTCCATCCTACGTTTTCCGAGCGTCACATTCTTTAGCATACCATATCACATTCCGCCCCAGGCTACCTAGCCGCCAGCTAATAACCGGCTATCAAAGACGGGAGATGTTCCAAAGCGTAAATCCATTCTCATTACGAAAAAAAAAGTCGGCAGGTTGCACCAAGTTTTTGGCCGCCATTCATCCAACGCCAATATCTCTGCTTTTATTCGCACGCCGGGAACTGCAAAACGGGGCAACTATAACTCAATTTGCCTGTCTTTGCAAGCCAACCGATCCCTTTTCATTGACAAGTGGTTCAGTTAACGATACAATATCACTGAATAATTATTCAGTCAAAGAGGACACATGCCCAGAAGCAAAGCGCTAAACCAGCAGATGCGCGCTCAGAGCCAGGGACAGATCATTGCCGCGGCACGGCGGCTGTTCGCCACGCAGGGCTACTTTAGCTGCAAGGTGACCGACATCGCCCGCGAGGCGGGGATGAGCACCGGTAACGTGTACTGGTACTATGACGGCAAAGAGGCGATTCTGCAAGCTGTCCTGGCCGACGGGTTCGAGACGCAGGAGCGGACGCTGCAAGAGGCAGCCCCCCACCCCGGCACGGCCCGAGAAAAGCTAGGGTACCTGATAGAGCAGTATCTAGCCCTTTGCCAAGAACACAATCAGTTCTTTGCCATTCTGCTGTCGCTGTTGGGGCACGGAGACGAGCGGAGGTTCCAAGAACTCGGCTTCGACATGTCCAAGATCGGCGCGCGCTACCACGAACTCTTGACGTCCATCATTGCCCAGGGGCAAATGGAGGGAACGGTGATTGATCTCGACCCCAATGTGCTGGCGATGTTCTTCTTCTCGTTATTCAACGGCATGCTGCTCACCTACGGCGATGATTGGCAAACGCTTCCGCCAGAGACGATCCAGGCCACCGTGCTGCGACTGCTCGGAGCGAAGTAGGCCGGATTTGCCTACCCAGCTTGCGTTTAGCAAAACCGCGCTACAAAACTGCACGTAAGGAGATTCGTGATACCAGAAAATTCCCCCCATTCGCGTCATCGGGCTGAACGGCAGCCCGCACAAAAACGGCAACACGGCAACACTCATGCAGCGGGTTTTGGAGGGCTGCGCCGAAGCCGGCGCAGAGATTGAATGGATCCACGTAGCCGATCACGATATCCGCTACTGCCGGGGGTGCTTCACCTGCCTGCGCGAAGGCTTCTGTCCCATCGAGGACGACGTCCCCGCCATCCGCGACCGGCTGCTGGCCGCCGATGGCATTGTCGTGGGATCGCCCGTCTACGAAGATCAACCCACGGCGCAGCTAAAGACGCTTATGGAGCGCCTGGCGCTCCTATGCCTGTACACGGACACCTTTGCCCGGCAGCGCTCGGTCAGAGCAGCCGTGATGTTTGGGCGATGCTCCGGTACCATCGGAGCCAAGACCGCGTCCTTGACCAAGGGCTACCAACCGCTTTCCAAGGCCCCCTCGCCGCGCCTGCCACGCCGGGCCAGGGCGCTGGGGCGACGGTTGGTGCAGGATATCCAACACCCCAAAGCATTCGACCTCCAACGCGCGTGGTTCGATTTTCTGCGCGCGCTTCTCAAGCGCTTTGTGGTCATGCGGCACCCCGACCAGTTCGCGGGCGTGCTTCGCATCTGGCGCGAGAAAAAGCGATCCTCACGAGCCTGAGAACCCCAATCCGAGATCGATCTCGGGGGATTTTTCGTTACGCTCTCGTCACGATCCTCGGCTATACTAGGAGCTGAATTCCACACTTCTAAGGAGGAAACAATGTCCAAGAAAAAGTACGTTATTCCATTCCTATGCATCGCCCTGCTCGTCGCCGCCTCGCTGGCCTGTGGCAAAGGCAGCGAACCAACGGAGGCTCCGGTTGACGTCGAGCCCACCAAAGTAGCGGCGACGGAAGCACCCGCCGACGTTCCGGCGGACGAACCGACACAGGCCCCTGACGTAGAGCCCACCGAGGAACCTGCGGTTGAGCCCACGGAAGCACCGGCAGAGATCGACGTCGAGTTCCCGCTGCCTGAAGACGCGCGGAACGTGACCGAGATGGGCGAAGTGGTCAACTTCCAGACCGACCTCAGCCTGGAAGAGGTAGCCGATTTCTACCTTCAGGAGATCCCCGACATGGGCTACACCGAGCGCGAGGTCACCACGGTGATCAACGAGGATGTCGTCAATCTGGTGTTTGACGATCCCGCAGGCGGCGAGTCCATCGTCGTGCAGGCGATACCGCTAGACGGCAGTACGAACGTCGGCATCCGCTACGAAGACGTCTAGGCGACATGCCCTTCCTCACGAGAAAAAGCCCCGCACCGGCGGGGCTTTTTCTTTAATATCAGAGAACCCTATAGCGCCCCGACCTCTGTGCTTCCCACAGACACCAAAGGCAATCAAGTCCCTGAGCTTCGATCAGCCCGTACAGAGCCGCTTGGCCGGTGACACCTCCCATCAGGTTCGTCTCGCCCCGGTCGGTCTGTGTGATGGTAAAGCCGGCGAACCAATCCGATCACTGGACGTCGATCCGCCCCTTGACCCGAATCTCAGCTCGCAGCATCCGCCTGCTCCTTGGAAAGCTCAGCGGGTGATTGGGAATGGAGATTAGGGCACAGGCCTTATCGAGCCGGGTTCTTTAGATGCACGCGAACCAGGAAAAAGTCCTTCGGCCTATAAGCCCCCTCCAATTCCAGCACCCAAGAAGCATAGGGAGTTAGCATGGCCTCTTTGGTCGTCGTATCTACTTCGATGCGGAAATCGGCCTGCCCGTCCCCGTCGGCGTCGATCTCCTCGTCGATGCGCGCCGGAAGCGCGTCCAGCGGCGTCCAGTCCACCTGGATGAACCCCTCCTTGCGCTCCCCAATCAGCACGTCGTCGAAAACCATGCGGTGCACGTGCGTCTCGTAGGCGCCATGGTCGATGGTCTGCACTACCTCGCCGCCGGAGTAGTTGGGAGAGATGGTCAATCCGGTGGCTGTGATGAACGGCTCGGACAGCATGGCGATGGCAGGGAGTATCGCCGCCGAGATCAGACAACTAAACACGGCCATGATATAGCCCAAAACGGGTCTTATCTTTTCCATGACTAGATGGCTCCTTTCACGCTCTGAGCACGCATTTTAGTGAAGCATGCTTCCGGTTGTGACCAACATGAGAATCCGATACAGCGCCGCGGCCACAGAGCCCGCGCCAAGGAACATCAGCAGTATGTAGGCCGGGTAGAGGAACAGCACCTTGGCGACGGTGGGATTGGCCTTCAACGGCGTTCCCTTGATGTGATAGGAGATCGCCCCCTGGGGACAGGTGTCCACGCACTGGGCACATTTGGTGCACGTCATCAGCGGTTTGCCGCTCTCCAGGCTGGATTCGTCCAGAGAAAAGGTCGGGCATTCCCGGATGCATTTCTTGCACTGCGTGCATTTTTCCAGGTCGATGCGCACCTCAAAGATGTTGATCTTGTTGAGAAAGGACTGCATCGCCCCAAAGGGACAGAACAGCCCGCACTGAATGCGCCGCTTGGTCAACAGGGGCAGGACAACTACCAGGCCGATGAACAGCAGGGCAAAGATCGTTATCTGCATCACGGCCAGGACGCTGGAAGGAGCCTGAAATTCGGTGACCGCCTTAAAGGGGCACAGCCACTCGCAGTAGATAGGTGAGAAGGTAATCGCCGAGAGCAGGACGATAGCCAACAGAACGGCAAACGGCAGATATCTCCATCGGCTGTCGATCTGCTTGTGCTTGATCAGCGGTTTCTTGCGGATGCGGGAAAAGAGCTCGTCCCAGCCGCCGTAGAAACACCCCCAGCTGCACCATCCCCGCCCGACAGCCAGCGAGGCGCCCACCCACAGGATGAACATGATCGAGAAAGCGCCTTTGGCCGTGCCCGGCAGAATCTCGCCGGGAAAGATCACCACACCCTTGACCAACGCCGGGATGATGATCATCGGCATCGTCAGAGGGCAGAAGCTCGCTCCCCCACTAAACATGACATCATCGGCCAACATCATGCTGCCATAGGTCTCGACCATGTACGGAATAAAGTCGAGGGGCAACGCAATGGCGGTGAGGATGAACATGATCGAGCGATAGCGATACGTCTTGCCCGTGGTCAACATCAGGACGAAGAGCACGGTGAACCCGAGCCAGGATGCCACGAGCGCGACCACTATCAGGGGATCGATGTCACCGCCCATCAAGTTGCCCAGCCAGGTCAACGACGAGAGCAACGCGGCGGGTAACATGAGCAACACCGCCTTCCAGACCGCCATTCCAGACGATCGTGCTTCAGTTCGACCTGACGTAGTCATAACACACCTCCTGCGAGTAATAGGATTCCTGCATACAGATAATACAGGGCCACGATGACAGCGGCAAACTTGCCCACGATCTGCAGGGCAGAAACGCGGCGGAACACACCCAGGAAAGGAATGGGAACGAAATAGACCGAGGTGCCCAGGAAGAACGCCAGAAAAAAGATCAAGCTGCCGAGCAGGGAGCCGCTGCTGACCGCGCCGGTAAAGGCCAGCAGCAGCGGCGGGCAGATATTGAGCCCGACCAGGAAGCCCATGCCGATGGGAAGAAAGGCCGGCCAGCGATTGAGCGTAACCCGCGCCCCTTCAAAGGCGCAACTGCCCGACGGGGCCTTTTTGCGCAGCACCGCCACCAGCAGCAGGACTGAAAGTCCAACGTAAGCGATGCCGATCAGCAACCCCTCGTAGCCAGCAGCGCCCGCCAGCAAGCTGCCCGTCGCCCAGGCCAACACGCCAAAGACCAGGTCCCGCCCATCCGCCCACCCAGGAACTTTACCAACGTGACCAGGTTCTGGCGCACGGTCTGCCCCTCGTGCATGAGGAACGGGATCAAGGCCAGTGCGCAAAAGGCAAGGCAGGTCGTGCCGTTGGCCAGGCCCAGGAGAAACCCCTGCAATCTACATACTCCTCTCGTTGAACATTGATGCCACGTAGCATCTCAATAATCAGGGGGCGGGGGGGGGGGTGGGGGGGGCCCCCCCCCCCCCCCCCCCCCCACCTTCCCCTACTTATTGAGAAGATACGATGCCACCATACCAAAGACCTCAGAAGTCATCAAGACTTCCGAGGTCTGGTTTACTCCGAATCTAAGAACCCCCTGTCGGCGATCAGCCAGGAGAGACTGCACTCAGAGCACAATTACTTCTCTCTCCACTGGAACTCATAGTTGCCCAGTCTGATTGCCGCGTTATCCTGCAACGGATGGCTGACTTGACCCTCTTTCAGCCGCACGCCATTCACCTCCACGATTCCCTTGCCCAGGTTGCGGACGAGGCAGACCTTCTTGCGCGACGATTTACCCGTCAGCGGATCGGTCACTTTTTGCTTCTTGGCGTAGAACACGGCATGCCGGGGCTCGATGCTAAAGTGCTTCAAGCGTATCTGGGATCGCCGCCTGCGCCCCACAAACACCCGCCCGCGCCCGTCGCTGCGCTGCTCCAAAAAGTAATTCTCCTTGGGCTCACCCGGCGGCACGCGTACGGCCACTAACACCCCCCAGGGACGTTTGACCCCCAGGCGGCGGATGACTGTGCCCAAGAGGATCAGCAAAATCGCAAAGGCTAACGCCCCTAACGCCACCGGTATCCCATAAATCTCTAGCCAGGGCACCGGCGCCACGGACCAGATCACCGTCACCGCGCTTGGGCTCACTTCCATCCCCTCCCGCGTCGATAGATTCACCACTGCCCGGTACTCGCCCACCGCCAAATCTCGGGGCAAGTCCAACGTCAAGTCGACCTTTGTCTCGCCGGGAGGGACCGTGTCGACCGACAGCGCCGCCTCGACTCCCTCGACGCCGCTGATACCTTCAACCATCAGCGGCTCTCCTTCAAAGCTGGTCGAGTTGACGTCCAACTGAACTCGCTGCGCGCTTGCCAATTGATCAACTCGAATTTCACCCAGGTCAAACGTCGTTTCATCATTCTCGATCGTCAGCATGGGTACATAGACGGTAAAGCGCAATGGAACCTGCCGGCGTCCCAAATCGATCCCGTCGCGCGTGGCGATGGTCAGCGTGGCTTCATAATCGCCAGGTTCAACGTCAGCTCCTTGCAGCGTCAGCACCAGCCGCGTCTCCTGAACGGAACCCAGTTCCGCAGGCTGTACGCCGACCAGCGTCACACCAGGCACCCCCGCCAGGGTCACCGAAACGGGTTCCGGCTCCTGGCTAGTCGAAGAAGCGCGCAAATTGACCGTCGCCCCCTTTGCCATCTGTGCCTTTTCAATCATCCCCAGATCAATGGCCTCGTCCAGGATCGTCACGGTGGGCACCAGCGCCACAGAAAACGTCTGGGATGCCTCCGCCTCGTAGGGCACTCCCTTGTAGTATGCGTCGGCTAAAGCGAAGCGGATCGTATAGTCCCCATCTTCGGACGGCATAAAGCTGGCGGTGTAGTGCGCCTCCGCATCACCTGCCACCAATGGCAGCTCCGTCACCTGCCCGTCAGTCGACGTGATCTCGGCCACGACCTCTCCCTGATCCAGGGTGACCGGTTCCGCGCCCGTCAGCGCCACGCTGATCTCCAGCGGCTCACCACGTATCTCGTGCAGCCCACCCGTCGGTGCCTCGATGGTCAGCTCCGGGAAAGGCGCTGCAGTGACTCGCAGCCGGCCCGTCGCCGGGATCGTGCCCTTGCGCCCGCGCAGCGTGATCTCATAGACACCGGCCAAGTCGGTATTGACGTACATCCCGGTGAAATTGCCATCCCCGGCTGTGGCATCGCCGTGGGTGCCGTCGTCGTAAAGCAAATCCAACGCCTCGCGCGCGCCATCGGGCCGCCGAATGACGGCAGAGAAGGTCGCCTCCCCGATGAGCTTTATCGGCGTTCCGTCAGGGTCCTCCTCGATCAGGCTGGTGACGATGTGCATCGGGCGCCCCTGGGGATGAAATGGCCCAGGCGCAATCGGCGATACGCGCAGACGAGAGCGCAGCACAGCGCGCGCCAAAGCCCGCCCATCACCCGTCAGGCGAAAAGTCCAGTCCCCCCCGGCCGGCTCGACGATGGTATACACGGCAAATCGAGGCGTGACCCGGCTGAAACTGACACTGGGGTCGTCCGACGAAACCACCGTGCCATCGGGAGCGATCAACGTGGCTTCCACGCCGGGCGACATGCTGACGACGAAACTGGCCTGGTCGATATAGGGTACCAACGCTGGGTCGATAGGCAAGACGACGTCGGCAGGCGCCGAGA